>Ga0315331_10003780_pt1 | contig 11441 bp, 4 predicted proteins | sample M160m34915metaG_FD_203456 | JGI IMG/M metagenome (GOLD analysis project Ga0315331, IMG submission 203456) | Ammonia-oxidizing marine archaeal communities from Monterey Bay, California, United States - M1 60m 34915 | ecosystem: Environmental > Aquatic > Marine > Intertidal zone | place: USA... | reverse complement strand
TGTGCAACCCCTCGCGCACCAGCCTGATGACCGGACTGAGGCCGACCACTACCGGCATCTACGGGCTCGCCCCGTGGTTTCGCGATGTTCCAGAATTAAAGGATCTCGTCACCCTGCCCCAATACCTTCAATCACACGGCTACAGGACCCTTTCCACCGGAAAGATCTATCACGGAAGATACGGCAGGCACCCGAAAAGAGACAGGGAGTTCGACTCCATTGGCCCTGGCGCCACCGGTGCCCCCTTCCCAAAAGAAAGACTGGTCAAGAACACACCTCAACCCCACAAGCTGGTTGACTGGGGAACTTTCCCGCACAGGGACCAGGACAAGGGAGATTACAAGATCGCCAGCTGGGCGGTTGAGCAACTCAATGCCAAGCCCGAGGGACCTTTTTTCCTCTCCGTGGGATTTTTCCTGCCCCACGTTCCCTGCTTCGCCACCCAGAAATGGTTTGATCTCTATCCCGAGGAAACCCTCAAGCTACCTGAAATAAAGCGCGATGACCGCAAGGACACGCCAAGGTTTTCCTGGTACCTGCACTGGAGCCTTCCGGAAGTGCGGCTGAAATTCCTCGAGCAAAACAAGGAGTGGAAAAACCTGACCCGCTCCTACCTTGCCTGCACGAGCTTTGTCGATGCCCAGGTCGGCCGGGTGCTTGAGGCACTTGAACGCAACGGCTTTGCCGACAATACCATCGTCGTGCTTTGGTCCGATCACGGCTGGCATATTGGTGAGAAGGAAATCACCGGCAAGAACACCCTGTGGGATGACGGCACGCGTGTTCCGCTGATCTTTGCAGGCCCCGGAATCGGCATAGGACGCTGCAGTCAACCCGCTGAACTACTCGATATCTACCCTACCCTCAACGAGCTCTGCCGACTTCCGGTAAAGCAGGGACTTGAGGGGATCAGCCTGATACCACAACTCAAAAACGCAGAAGCCAAACGCCAGCGCCCGGCAATCACCTGCCACAACCACGACAACAACGGGGTGCGCTCCGAAAAGTGGCGTTACATCCGCTATGCCGACGGCAGCGAGGAACTCTACAACATGGAAAAAGATCCTAATGAGTGGACCAACCTGGCCGGCAGTGCCCAACACCAATCAATCATTGCCGAACACCGCAGGTGGATACCAAAGGATAACCGCAAGCCAGCCCCTGGAAGCCGAGCCCGTATCCTCACTTTCGACGAAAAAACCGGAGCGGTTACCTGGGAGGGGAAGCCGGTAAAGCCCAGCGACCCGGTTCCGGAAATCTAGGACCCCCTTGCCGGCAAGCGATAGAGAACCTTTATCCAAAAGCGGAATGCTCTCCCTGTTACCTGTCCGGCCCTCCTTCCTGCTATTGTGTCTGGTCGCCTCCGGTGCAATGCTCAACGCCCGCCCAAACATCGTGCTGCTCGTTGCCGATGACCTGGGATACGCCGAACTGGGCTGCCAGGGAAACACGGACATACCCACACCGCACATCGATTCAATTGCAGAAAGTGGCGCACGCTTTACCGATGCCTATGTCACCGCGCCCTTCTGCAGTGCATCCAGGGCAGGTTTCATCACCGGGCGCTATCAAACACGGTTCGGATACGAATTCAACCCAACCGGGGCGCATAACGAGGATCCTGATGCCGGCCTTCCGGTGGGCGAACGCACACTCGGTGATCAACTGACCAATGCGGGCTACACGACAGCCCTCATCGGCAAGTGGCACCTCGGTGGCACGGCCCGCTATCACCCTCAAAGGCGCGGCTTTGACACCTTTTACGGCTTCCTCCACGAGGGCCACTACTTTGTTCCTCCTCCTTACCGCGGGGTCACTACCATGCTGCGGCGGCTCACCCTGCCCAACGGCATGTCAAAAGGGCGATGGATCTCAAAGGACGGGAGCACCATCTATACCGCGCACATGGGAAACAATGAGCCTGATTATGACGCAAACAACCCCATACTCCGCTCTGGACAACCCGTGGAGGAAACCCAATACCTGACCGATGCACTGACCCGGGAAGCAGTGAACTTCATTGATGATCATAAGGATCGCCCCTTCTTCCTTTACCTTTCCTATAATGCCGTGCACAGCCCGCTGCAGGGTGCCGATAGATATATGGAAAAATTCGCGCATATCGGGGACGTCCACCGGCGCATTTTCGCCGCCATGCTGGCAAACCTCGATGACTCCATTGGAACAGTGCTGAAAAAAATCAAGGACACCGGCCTGCACGACAACACTCTCATTGTGTTCTTCTCCGACAACGGGGGACCGACCCGCGAACTGACATCCAGTAATGCCCCGCTTCGCGGCGAAAAAGGGCAGATCTATGAAGGCGGGTTACGCATACCCTTCCTGATGAGCTGGCCCGGGATTATTCCCGCATCGATGATTTATAGTAAGCCGGTCAGCACTCTCGACCTGTTTCCCACCGCCTGTGCAGCCGCCGGGACAAAACCTCCCAAAAAGAAATATGACGGTGTTAACCTCCTGCCGTTTCTCACCGGGAAATCAGATGAAGATCCACACCGTCATCTGTTCTGGCGCATCGGTGATCGTCACGCCCTGCGTAAAGGAGACTGGAAGATTCTCCGCCAGCGCAACATGCCCTGGAGCCTCTATAACCTGGAGAATGACATCGGGGAAACTAAAGATCTCGCCAATACCATGCCATCGCAGGCCGGGGATCTCATCCGGCTTTGGGAAACCGAGAATGCCGGGATGATTGATCCGGTGTGGACCCGCAAAAGGAAAAAATAAATCCTTCCAGTTTAGGCCAGCGGGTTTACTGTTCCCCTTAACATCTTCTCATCCCGGCATTTCCGGGTTAAGTTGTTCTAATCCCCCTTAATCCCCCATTTAGCTATGCCCTCATTGCCAAGGCATTTACCCCTCTTGCCACTTTGCCTCCTGCTGAGCACGCCCGCGCCGCTGCATGCCGCGCCGCTGATCACCGAGTTCATGAGCGCCAACGCTTCGGTAATCTTCGATGAAGACGCGCAATCCTCGGACTGGATTGAGATCCACAACCCGGAATTAAACGCCGTCGACCTCAACGGCTATTACCTCACCGACGACCCTGGAGAACCCGATAAGTGGCAATTTCCCGCGGTCACATTACCGGCTGGCGGATACCTAATCGTCTTCGCATCGAGCAAGGATCGCAATGTCGGTGAACTGCACACCAATTTCCGCCTTTCCACCGAGGCCGGCGGCTACCTCGCACTGACGGATCCCGACGGCCAAACCCTTGTCTCCGGATTTACCGATTATCCCGGGCAATTCGACGATATCTCCTATGGAGTTGCCCAAAGCGGAGGCAATACCACAAGCGTATTAGTGCGCGAGGGGGACGCCTGCAAGCTGCTCGTTCCCACCGCAGATATCGGCACGGCATGGAAAAATACCGAATTTGATGACAGCGCCTGGGGGGATGCCACGACCGGTATCGGCTACGAGCGCTCAAGCGGCTACCAGAACCTCATCGGTGCCGGGGGTGACGTTGAGGCTGAGACCTACGATATCAATTCCACCGTCTATGTGCGCATCCCTTTCAGCCTGGATTCTCTGGATGGAATCTCCGCACTCAATTTTCGCATGAAATACGATGACGGGTTCATTGCCTACCTCAACGGGACGGAGATCGCCTCCGGTAACAAGCCGCAAAGCCCGGCCTGGAATTCCGATGCCTCCGACGACCACCCGGACTCGCAGGCCACCAGCTTTGTAGATACGGACCTGAGCGCCCAGGCCGCCAACCTGCTCATTGCCGGCAACAACATCCTGAGCATCCATGCAATGAACGGTGATACCGGGAGCTCTGACCTCCTTGCTCTGCCGAGACTGGAGGCGGAATTTGTCTCCGCCCCCGGTGAAATCGGTGACACGGGTTATTTCCAAGCCGCCAGCCCGGGAGATGCCAACGGCACCGAGCAGGGACTGCCTTCCGGACGGGTCAGCTTCTCCGAAACCGGACGCGGCTTCACCGGTTCACTCTCTGTCAGCCTTGCCGCCCCGTCAGAGGCCGCGCAGGTTCGCTACACCACCAACGGTGAGCTGCCCTCGCCAAGCTCAGCCTTGTTCAACGGCAATCCCATCAATATCTCCTCTTCCACGCTGCTGCGGGCACGTGCTTTTGAGCCCGGCTTGACTCCCGGCCCGGTGGGCGAGGAAGGCTACATCCGGCTCTCAAGCAATGCACGGACATTCAGTTCCGACCTTCCCGTGGTGATTATGGAGCGCTTTAATGGTGGAGCGAGCGCATCCAACGGCAAGGCCTTTACTTTTTTCGCGTTCTTTGAGCCCGATCCCGCCAGCGGCCGTACTACCTTGAACCGTGCCTATAACCTCGGTACCCGGGGGGGTTGGAAAGTGCGAGGTTCCTCGTCATCCGGATTCGCAAAGAAAGCCTACTCCATCGAGGCCTGGAATGAGTTTAACCGGAATAAGAACATCTCCCCGCTGGGTCTTCCTGAGGAATCGGACTGGATCCTCAATGCACGATCTGTCTTTGACCGCTCACTGATGCGCAACGCCTTTATCTATGAGTTGAGCAACCAGATAGGACGCTACGCCGTGCGCACACGGTTTGTCGAACTCTTCAAGGACGATAACGGGGGCGACCTTAACTACAGCAATGATTACGACGGCGTATACACCTTCATGGAGAAAATCTCCCGTGACAGGGAACGGGTCGATGTCGAGCGCCTTCCTCAGAGCCTGAACGAGGAACCCGGCATTGGCGGCGGCTACATGCTTAAAATCGACCGCCTCGACCCGGGGGACTCCGGAATTTCCGCCGGCGGCATGACCCTGGGATGGGTCTACCCGAAGGAGGATGATGTCACCTCCGCGCAGTCCAGCTGGATACGCAATTACATTAACGAAATGAATTCCGCGCTGAGCACACCACAATACCGGGACTATATCGACGTTGCCTCCTGGGTGGATCATCACCTGCTGAATGTCCTGACACTCAATGCGGATGCATTGAGACTCTCCACCTATCTCTTCAAGGCAAGGCAGGGCAAGATCGAGTTTGGACCGATCTGGGACTTCGACCGCTCAATGGAATCCACTGACGGCCGCGATGACAATCCCTCCACATGGTCCGGAGGCACAAATTATTTCACATACCCCTGGTGGGCAACGCTCTTTGATAACGAGAATTTCTGGCAGGCTTACATCGACCGTTACTTTGAGCTGAGGGACGGGGCCTTCGCGACAGCCAATATCCATTCAATCATCGACGGCATGGCTGCCGACCTCAATGAATCACAAGTGCGTAATTTCCAGCGCTGGAATGACCAGCCACGCTTTGGCAGCTACCAGGGTGAGGTCAACCACCTCAAGGACTGGCTGGCAACACGCCTTGACTGGATGGACGGGCGGTTTGCTCCCCGGCCGGCCGCCAACCGCCCTGCTGGCATCCACCCACCGGGAACCAGAGTCACCCTGAGCGCGCCACTCGGGGCCAACCAGAAAATTTACTACACCCTTGATGGACGTGATCCACGGCCGACCAGCGAAACAAACATTATTGAGGGCACGAGCCTGGTTGGCGAGTCAGTCACCGTGCGCGCCCTTGTCCCGAATTCTGATATTGGTTCACAATGGCGCACGGACCCTGATTTCAACGACGCCAGTTGGTTATCAGGCCGCAACGGCATAGGTTACGAACGGGGCAGTGGTTATGAGCCCTACATCAATATCGACGTTGATACACAGATGCAAGGGCGCACCTCCTGCTACGTTCGCATCAAGTTTAATGTCAATGGTGCCGATCTCGCAGGCTGGAACTTCATGACTCTGCAGGCAAGGTGTGATGACGGCTTCGTTGCCTACCTCAATGGCACCGAAATTGCCCGTGACCTTGCCCCCGCCAATGCAAACTGGAACTCCTCGGCCACCCAGACCACTGATGACGCAATCGCCACAACCTTCCAGAATTTCGAGGCCAATAATTCCTTTGATCTCCTGCAACCGGGCGAAAACCTCCTCGCCATCCATGCTCTCAACGAGAGCACCACAAGCAGCGACTTTCTCAATCAGGTCAAGCTGGTTGTCGGCTTTGACGAGGGTGCCGGCGATGGCAGCACCGGCGGCATCGAATATACCGGGCCGATAACCCTTACTGAAACCTCACGTTTGTTCGCCCGCGTCTTTGACAGTGATGGTGGTAATTCCACCGGGTCCGGAAGGACCCCTGTCGGCACAGGCTGGAGCGCACCGCTGGAGGTGGAATATCTTGTCAATGAGACACCTGCCGGTGAAGGAACACTGGCCATTGTCGAGATCATGAATAATCCCTATGATCTTGGGGATTCCCTGACTGAAGACGGTGAATTCGAATGGATCGAGCTCCAGAACATCGCGAACGAAACCATCTCGCTCACAGGGGTCTCCTTTAGTGAAGGCATTGAATTTCGCTTTCCCGGCAGAAGCCTCGACCCCGGAGAACGTGTGCTTGTCGTCCGCAACCCTGCTGCCTTTGAGCAGGTTTACGGCACCGCCCGCAGCCAGCGGGTTGCCGGCGTGTATTCCGGGGCACTCGACAACAATGGGGAAACCCTGACCCTGACGGCAGCCGACGGCAGTATCATCCAAAGCATTGCCTATCCTGATGACATTGCACAAAAAGGTTATTCCCTCGTGCTTGCCGGCGATGGCGGGTGGCGGGCCAGTCGCAGCTTGCTCGGATCACCGGCCACCAACGAGCCAACGACTTCGCAACTGCCCGGGATCCTCGTCACCGAAATACTTGCCAACTCAGTCATTCCACAACTCGACGTCATCGAGCTGCACAACCCGAGCGCTTCTGCAGCCGATATTTCAGGATGGTTCCTCACTGATAATCTTGGCCAGCCGGGTAAATTCCGCATCCCCGAAAACACAGTGATCGCTGCGGGAGGATACCTGACCTTTGATGAGGATGAATTCAGCGGATTCGCACTGGATTCATTCGGAGAGGAAATATTCCTTCTTGCATCGACTCCTACGGGAGAGCTCCTTGACTACGTGGACGGCTTCAGTTTCGGTGATTCCTCTGCCGGGATTACCTTCGGCAGGCACATTATTTCCACGGGGGAAATCCATCACGTTCCCATGTCTGCTGAAACTCTTGGGGCCGGGAATACTAAACCGCTGGCAGGGCCGCTGGCAGTCTCAGAACTGATGTATAACCCGGCGGAAGGTGGAACCGAGTTCATTGAAATAAAGAATATCTCTTCCTCAACGATTTCCCTTGCCGGCGTCGAGGTGACCGGTTGCGGATTCGTCTTTTCCCCGGAAGCACCGGATCTTGAGGCCGGCGGACTGGTGTTGCTTACTGGAGGGGACCCGGAAGAATTCCGGGCAACACACAACATTGCCGGGGAAGTATTGATTTTTGGCCCCTATCCCGGAAGGCTCGACAACGGGGGTGAAAAAATCCGCATCAAGGTTCCCGAGGCCAGCGATGTCGCGGGAGAACCCCTGCTCCATGTATCGGTGGATATCGTCGATTACGACGACAGTGCACCCTGGCCGGAAGGAGCCGACGGGGACGGTTACTCCCTGCAGCGCATCCTGCCGGTGGAATATGGAGGTGAGCCTCTCAACTGGGAGCTTTCCCTTGAAACGGGAGGCAGCCCGGGCATCGACGGTGCAAGCCCATTTGACTGGCGCACACTTTTCTTCTCAGCCGCCGAAATCGCCAATCCGGCCATATCCGGCCCCCTGGCTGATGCGGATCAGGACGGGGTGGCGAACATTCTGGAATACCTCTTGGCCACAGATCCCCGCAACCCGGGCTCTAACCGTCCACTGGGCATCTCCTCAGTCAGTCTGGCAGGCGAACGCCGCCTGGAACTCACCCTTCTGTTGAGAGATCAGGTCGCAGGATTTACAGCCGTCGTTGAGCTTTCCGAAACGCTGGGCGAATGGAGTGAACCCGGAGAACAACTCACTCTCTTGAGCACGACCTCCAACGGCGACGGCACAAGCACCCTGGTCTACCAAAGTGACGAACTCAATGATCCTGCGGCACTGCGCAATTTGTTTTTCCGTGTACGCGCAGTTGCAACCCCCTGAACCAAGCCTCAATGCTTTTACCATCGCCCGTATTCCCAGGCTGCAATAAACTCCTCGGCATGCCTCGGATCATTCAGGATGATTGCACCATCATTGACGGCATCCTTCTTGCGTAATACACGGAACGTTCCCCACCCTGAGGGAGCCAACTTTTTCTGCAGTTCAAGCGCAACCCGCCCCATGGTCATGCGCACATTAAGCTCCACCACATGCCTGAGGGCAAGTGTGCCGTCACTGCGCCGGTAAACCATTGCATCCACCCCCACCGGGCCAACATAACCCGGCAAAAGGCCGGCAATGGCCTCCGGTATTTTTCTTTCATACCATTGCATGCACTGTTCCCTGGAAAACAAGAACTCTGCAATCTCCTCGCCCAGCAACTTGCTCCATTTCGGTGCAACACTGATGCCCCGGAATCTCCCCGCCTCATCATTCTCTATGCGGGTCATGCCCACCAGGTCAACTTCTCCACCCTTCATCTCATAAAGGGCGGAAAAATCCATCACTCGATCAAGCCACGGTTCAGCAATTACGCAACCGTGGCGGGCAATGGCATTCTTAAGCCATCGGTGCAGTCCATCCCGATCCCCGTTACTGCGCCTATGCCCGCGGCCTGCACAGGCATAGGCCGCCTTGAAAAGGAATGCGTCCTCTCCGGACAAAGCCATTGCGGTTTGAACATTCCTGCAAACCACAGCCCGGGTATCAGCCACACCCAGGCCTTGCTCCAGGCGCAGGCCTATCTCCTTGGAAAACCATTGCGCCGGGAAATCATCACGCCATTGCCAATCCACCTTTTCCGAGACTCCTGCGGCATATGGCCGCAGGGTCTCAACGGCATCCGGAGACCACGCCCACGGGCGCAAGCCACCGAGTTTACGCTTGTCCATCTTCCCCGGCCCAATCACCTCAGGCAACTGTAAGCCCGCCTCACGCAAATACAGGAGATGCTCCCTGGAAGGAGGCCGGCGCATCAGGACAATGTCATCGCGACGGCTCCAGGAAATCATTAATATTTCCAGATCATTCTCCATCGCGTGCTGGAACCTGTTCGCTTCAAAGCCTGTCCCGACTACACCTCGCATCGCATGCGATTCCGCATTCGGGTTAAACCAATGCACAACCGGAGTCCTGCCCCGCGACTGTTCACAGACCTCAAGATTACTGATAAAATCCTCGTCCAGTCCGGCCAGGCGACGACCTTCCCTGTTAAATGGGGCAAGCCCCTTAGCTCTCGCCGAACCCATTGGAAAGACATGCTGTTTATCAAAAGCCTGCCAATCCGTATCCTCTTTATCTTTCCAGCGGCGAAACCACTTAACCCCATGGCCGACATGATCAATCTCATCCCGGTAGATTTTTTCCAGTATGGCGGCTGTGGCCGAATCACCGGCCTCACGGAAAAGCGCAGCATAATGTCTCGCAAAATCAAGATTGGCCTGCTCAAAGGTAAGGTTTAGGCGTGTGACAAAGTCCATCAGTGAATCCACCTGGGAAATCATGCGCCAGAAATAATCGTTCAGCGGCAATTGCCCGAATTCCACGCCGCATTCCCGCATCCGCCTCAAGTAAAGCTGCGTATGAATCTGCTCCTCACGCATGGCACTATACACTCCGGCGCGATACTCACTCGGCGCGTCAGGAAACCTGAGAAGGGCAAGGGCCATTAGTTCTGCAGCCAGCAGCTCATGATTGGCAAGGAAGTGCAGTAATATGCCACGCTCACGTTCCTTGCCGATGCTGTGGATCCCCGGAAATTCGGCCCGCAGACCCTTTGGGCTAATCTGCACACCCGCCGGGCGACCCGGGTTTTCAGGAGCCACGATGGCCTTCCCCGTGACGTAATCGACTGCTCCTGCCGGCGCAAGGCGGAGCTTTTCCTCAAGGGATGCAGAAAAAAGCACCCTCTCGGCCACCTCTCTTACCTGCAATTGATTCATCCCCTTTTCATTACTGCTTGATAAAGGCCGGTAATATCACTTCGCAAAAACGGCCATTGCCGCATGGCCATCACTGAGCTCCTCATCTCCGAAATCTCCAAGGATCTCCACGGAGTCAAACCCGGCGGATGTCAGTAGCAGCTCCAGCTCATATTTAGCGTACCAACGCAGGCGGGAATGTTTTATCTCGGATTTAACAGTAGTGCCGCCGCTGTCAACAACCTCAAACCTGTTCCTCAATTCCATGACTTGTTCACAACGGTCAAGTTCAGCAGAAACATGGCAAAGGGCCCGTTCCCCATCATTGCCGGTTGCCTCGTCCTTCTCCAGCCGCCAGACCCCGTCCAATGACTCGTTGACGATTTCATAATAGGGTATAAAAAGGCTCATCACCATCAGGCCACCCGGTGATAAATGAGCACGCACCCGCTCCAGTGCAGACATGGCATCCGCTCTCTCATCCAGTAGCTGAAAAGTGGCCCCCGGCATGATGACCAGGTTAAATTGTCGGCCAAGATCAAAGGCCCTCATGTCATCATGCAAGATCTCAGCCGTAAATTGCTCCGCAGCGACCCTTGATCGGCATTCCTCGACCATGAATTGCGATGAATCCAGACCCGTGATATCAATACCCTGCCGGGCCAGAGGCATGAGAACACGCCCCGTGCCGCATCCCAAATCCAGGCAGTTACCGCCTTTTTCGGCCGCTACGTCGCAATAGAGGCCGATTTCATCCAGTTCATCGCCACCGCGAAACACATCATACAATTCAGCTTCCAGTCCGTTATAATCCTTATAAGACATACTGCCCATTCGCCCGCATTTCGTCATTCGTCATTCTGAAATTCGCGATTACAGTCCAAATCGCATGATCGAAAGCGTCGGCCAGACAAAAACAGAGTTTTTCCGCTTCACGGATGCCAGTGCGCCGCTTGTGCTGCGCTCTGGCGACGCCCTTGAGGACTTTACCCTCGCCTACGAAATGTATGGTGAGATTTCCGAGGCGCGCGACAATGTCATCCTGCTCTTTCATGCCCTCAGTGCCAGCCAACACGCTGCCGGGCACACTGAGACTGTCCCCGGGCTGAGTGTGGAGTGGGACAAGGAATGCCAATCCGGTTGGTGGGACGGTTTCGTGGGGCCCGGCAAGGCGCTCGACACAGACAAGTTTTGTGTCATATGCGCAAATTACCTCGGCGGCTGCTACGGCTCAACAGGACCAAGCTCCGAGAATCCGGCGACCGGCAAGCCCTACGGGTCAGCATTCCCCCGTGTTGCCTTCAGCGACATCGTTGATTCCCAAGTGAAGCTCCTTGATCACCTGGGAATAGAAAAACTCCATGCAACGGTTGGCAGTTCACTGGGCGGCATGATGGGACTCAGTCTTGCCACCCGTTATCCGGAACGGGTGGGAAAAGTGGTGGCACTTGCCAGTGGCATTGC
>Ga0315331_10003779_pt1 | contig 11441 bp, 11 predicted proteins | sample M160m34915metaG_FD_203456 | JGI IMG/M metagenome (GOLD analysis project Ga0315331, IMG submission 203456) | Ammonia-oxidizing marine archaeal communities from Monterey Bay, California, United States - M1 60m 34915 | ecosystem: Environmental > Aquatic > Marine > Intertidal zone | place: USA... | reverse complement strand
GAGCGGCCCGCGAATCTCCCTGAATTTTCTCCGATCTACCGCCTGTGGGGCAGGGCAATCCTTGCCTTCATCGTTTTGTGCAAATTTCGCATTAATATAACACGATATGGGGTAATTGATCTGTTTAATAGAAAGGATAAATATGTTCCACAGCAACAGGAGAAACCCGATGACCCCGATTTTAGAAGATGCTCAGAGCCTGTATTCGGTCGAGGCCGACCTGACCTTCGCCGTCCGCGACGGCGCGATACCGGTGAGCCTGCCGTCAAAGCCCGGCGAGGGAGAGGGCCGCTACGAGGGCGATCACGAAACCCGCCGGGTGGAGATCACCAATGCCTGGCCGCTCGCTGACGAGCTGAGCGTCGACCGTGAAGGTTTCCAGCTTGTCCCGCACTACACCGATGTCGATTTTTACGACGATGTGCAGCGCACGACGACCTATGAAGAAAAGATTCAGGAGCTGATCAAACAAGCGACCGGCGCCAGGCGGGTCATCGTGTTTGATCATACGCTGCGGGCCGGCGACGAAGGCACGCGGGCAGAACGCGCCGTGCGCGAGCCGGCAAAGATGGTGCATAACGACTATACAGACCGCTCCGCGCGCCAGCGGCTGCGCGACCTTGTCGGCGATGAACAGGCCGAAGAGCTGATGAAGGGCTGCTTAGCGACCATGAATGTATGGCGCGGCAATCGGCAGACGATCGAAAATATGCCGCTCGCCTTTGCCGATGCCCGCACCATCGATCCGGCGGACCTGCTACCGGTCGAACGCCGGTCCGAAGATCGTGTCGGCGAAATTCAGCACCCGGTGCATAACCCGGCACAACGCTGGTATTACCTGCCGCAGATCGACCCGAACGAAGCATTGCTGATCAAATGCTTCGATTCTGACGACACCAAAGCCAAGCTGACGGCGCATACCGCGTTCGCGGATCCGACCAGCTGGGTGGACGCGCCGCCGCGCGAAAGTATCGAATCCCGGACCTTTGTGTTTTGTTGATTGTTTTCAATAGGATCGACGTAGGGAGGATGTGTCACCCCGGCCCTGTGCCGGGGTCCAGTCTCTTTGCGCCAGTGGGATGTTCTCTGGATCCCGACACAAGGTCGGGATGACAATAGGTATGATCGGGCGACGCAGTATCAGTAATGCGGTGGCGGCTTGTCGCCGGGGGGCGCGCCGTCGATCCCGTCTTCCAGTTCCTGCAGTATGTTCTTCAGATATCCAATCTTATCGTTGAGGTCAGAAATCTCTTTCCACTGTTTCGCAAGGACGCTGCTGAGATCTTCGATCACCTCGTCCTGATGTGCGGCCCGGGTTTCAAGATCTGCGATGCGTCTTTCCAAATCGCTCACCGGAAACCTCCGCCGCCGTTAATATAGACCGTATCGGCGGTCATGAATTCGCAGGAGTCCGAACACATGAACAGCACCATCTCGCCGATTTCCTCCGGCGTGCCCATGCGCTTCATCGGCACGTCGTCGGTCATACGCTGCTTCAGCTCGGGCGACGATACGGCCTGAAACGCGGTGTCGATCGGGCCCGGCGAAATCGACAGGGCGCGGATGCCCTTATCGACGAATTCGCGGGCGACCCCCATGGTCAGCGTCACGACGGCACCCTTGGACGATGCGTAATGGGTGGAATGACCGGGTCCGCCGCGGCGGTGGGCCATGCTCGCGATATTCACGATCACCCCGTGATTGTTGGAGATCATATGTGGCAGAACGGATTGCATAGTGTTGAACACGCCATCGACATTCAGCGCGTAGGTCTTGCGCCACAATTCCGCATCGATGTCGAGAAACGACGACCGGCGCCCCGCGGCGCCTGCGCTGTTGAACAGGAAATCGATACGCCCGAAGGCATCGATACCGGAAGCAATCATGGCGTCGATGGCGGGCCGGTCGGTGACATCGACCGCGAAGGATTCGGCCCCGGCGTTCGATTTTTTCACCTCGGCGGCCACATCCGCTGCGCCGTCGCCGTCGATATCTGCGACAATGATATTTGCGCCCTCACGGGCGAAGATCATCGCGGTTGCGCGGCCTATCCCGCTGGCCCCGCCGGTGATCAGGATCGTCTTGTCTTGGAAATAGTCTGGGGTCTTGGGCATGGGCGGGTCCCGCTTTTAAAAAAGGTGAAACTGGAAATACCCCGCCAATCGTATTATCTCAATACAATCAACCGGAGCGGCAGAACAGATGTCCGGCGACACCGACAAAAAATCGCTACCCACGCACACCAATGCCGACCAGGTATCGGATTTCTTGGCCAAAGTCGCGGCAACGCCGAAGGTGCAGTCAGCCGGCCGGCGCGGCCGGCTGTTATTCGCTATGGACGCGACCGCAAGCCGGGAGCCGTCCTGGGATCAGGCGTGCCATATTCAGGCTGAAATGTTCCGTGCCACGGACGGTTTGGGCGGACTCGAAGTGCAGCTTGTCTTCTTTCGCGGCTATGGCGAATGCAAGTCGAGCCCCTGGTTCGCGTCATCTAATGAGCTTGTTCGCCGGATGACAAAGGTCCGCTGTCTCGGCGGCCGCACCCAGATCCGCAAGGTTTTGCGCCACGCCATTCGCGAAACCGAGAGCAAGCGGGTCAATGCGCTGGTCTTTGTTGGTGACGCCTTCGAGGAGGATATCGACGGTGTCTGCGATATCGCGGGCGAGCTCGGGGTGCGCGGTGTGCCCGCCTTTGTCTTTCAGGAAGGCAACGATCCCATCGCCACCGGCGCCTTCCGCCAGATCGCCAAGCTGACCGGCGGCGCGCATTGCAGCTTCGATCTCGCCTCTGCCCAGCAATTGCGCGATCTGCTGAGCGCCGTTGCCGTGTTTGCCGCTGGCGGGCGTGCCGCGCTGGAAGATTATTCCGGCAAAAAGGGCGGTGCCGCCCGCCTTATCAGCAACCAGATGAAGTGACGCCCCGCAATGCCCTATTTCATTCTCGGTCTCGCGGTTCTCATCGGGCTCTATTTTCTGTTTCGGGGGCTGCGCGGTACCAACGCCCGTAACCTTCAGCGCACCATTGCCATTGTTGTTGGCCTCGTTGCCACTGTGATGCTGATATTCTTCGCGGTTACCGGGCGGATGGGCCCGTTCGGCTGGGCGGTCATGCTGCTGCCGCTATTACTGCGCTGGCGGGCGTTGACCCAAGCCATGCGCAATATGCGCGGCCCGACGCCGGGCAAGAATTCCGATATCGAGACGCCGTATCTGCGTATGACGCTCGAGCACGAAAGCGGCGTGCTGCGGGGCACTGTCCTGCAGGGCCAGTTCGAAGGCCGGAATCTCGAAGAACTGTCGCTTGACGAGCTTGCCGCGCTGCTGCGCGAATGCCGGGTGAACGATCCGCAATCCGCCACCGTGCTCGAAACCTATCTCGACCGCGTCCATGGCGGGGAATGGCGCGGTGGCGACAGTGGTGAGGCCGGGGGCGGCGGTGGACCGGCAGGTAACAGCGTCATGACCCGCGACGAAGCTTATGAGGTTCTTGGATTGCAGCCCGGTGCGTCCGACGACGAGATCCGCGATGCCCACCGGAAACTGCTGATGGCGAACCATCCGGACAAGGGCGGATCGACCTATCTGGCCGCCCAGATCAATCAGGCAAAGGACGTTTTGCTGCCCGGCGCGTGATTCTTCCCGAGCTGGCGCGGTTAATGCCCGAAAATGCTTGAAATCGCCTTAAATCTGACCATATTTGCCTCGCTCACGTCGTAAATCGCTTTTTGACGCACGCCCCGCGCTCTTCTTGCAATAGCGGGTATCGCATGTCACAAATCGGCGCGGATTTCGGCTCGTCCGACACTAGTAACAGTATCCCGCACGGACGTGTCAGACATGGAGTCTTTCTTGACTAATAGAGTAAGAAAAGCGGTGTTCCCCGTCGGCGGGCTGGGAACGCGGTTCCTGCCCGTTACCAAGGCAATGCCGAAGGAAATGCTGCCTGTCGTCGACAAGCCCCTGATCCAGTATGCCGTGGAAGAGGCGCTGGAAGCGGGGATCGAGGAGATTATCTTTGTCACCGGCCGTGGCAAAGCTGCCATCGAAGATTTTTTCGATCACAGTTTCGAACTGCGCCAGGTTCTTGGAGAGCGCGGCAAGGATGCCGAACTGCATACGATCGATATTCCGGTGCTCGAACCCGGTCGTGTCGCCTACACGCGCCAGCAGGACCCGCTGGGTCTCGGGCATGCGGTCTGGTGCGCGCGCGAGCTCGTCGGGAACGAGCCGTTTGCGGTCCTGCTTGCCGACGACCTCGTCATGGCGGACACACCCTGTCTGAAGCAGATGGTCGAGGTATTCGACGAGACCGGCGGCAATGTGGTCGCCGTGCAGGATGTGCCGCGCGAGCACACCAACCGATACGGCATTCTCGATGTGGTATCCGATGACGGGCGCCTGGCCGAGATAAAGGGCCTTGTCGAAAAACCCGATCCCGCAGATGCGCCGTCGACCCTCAGCATCATCGGCCGATACATCCTACTGCCGGAAGTGTTCGGCTATCTCAGTGAGCGCAAGACGGGCGCCGGCGGTGAAATCCAGTTGACGGATTCGATGGCCCGCATGATCGGCGACGCGCCGTTCCATGGGCTGCGATTCGAAGGAACCCGTTACGATTGCGGAGACAAGGCGGGGTTTTTTGAAGCAAATGTCGCCTTCGCGCTCGCGCGGGCGGAACTGCACGACCAGATCCATTCAGTTATAAAAAAATACGCAGCCGACGAGAGCTGCTGAAGCGGAGTAAATCATGCGAGTTGCAATGATCGGAACCGGCTATGTCGGCCTGGTATCCGGCGCCTGTTTTTCGGAATTCGGGACCGAAGTCGTCTGCGTCGACAAAGATGCGGGCAAGATCGAACGCCTGCTTGAAGGCGTCATGCCGATCTACGAACCGGGTCTCGATACGCTTGTCTCGAAAAACGTCGCTGCGGGCCGTTTGTCCTTCACGACCGACCTGAAGGCGGCCGTAACGGGCGCCGATGCGGTCTTTATCGCTGTCGGCACGCCGACTACCGAAGGTGACGGCCATGCCGATCTATCGTATGTCTATGCCGCCGCCGCCGAGATTGCCGAGGCGATCGACGAGTATACGGTCATCGTGACCAAGTCGACTGTACCGGTGGGGACGGGGCGCGAAGTGCAACGGATCGTCGGCGAGATCATTTCGGCCGACAAATTCGATGTCGCCTCCAACCCGGAATTTCTGCGCGAAGGCTCGGCGATCGAGGATTTCATGCGCCCCGACCGAGTCGTAATCGGCACGGATTCGGACAAGGCCGCCGAAGTCCTGCGCCAGCTCTACCGCCCGCTGTTCCTGATGGAAACGCCGATTTTGTACACCAAGATCGAAACCTCGGAACTGATCAAATACGCCGCCAACACATTCCTCGCCGCGAAGATCACGTTTATCAACGAAGTTGCCAATCTTTGCGAAAAAGTGGGCGCCAACGTCCAAGAGGTGGCCCGCGGCATCGGGCTCGACGGGCGGATCGGCGGCAAATTTCTGCATGCAGGACCTGGTTACGGCGGCTCCTGCTTCCCCAAAGATACGCTGGCGCTGGTGCAGACGGCCCGCGACCACGACGCCCCACTGCATATCATCGAGGCGGTGGTCAAAGTAAACGAAGACCGCAAACGCCAGATGGCCGACAAGATTGTGGCTGCCTGCGGCGGGTCGGTCGACGGCAAGACCATTGCGGTGCTTGGCCTCACCTTCAAGCCCAATACCGATGATATGCGCGACAGCCCGAGCCTGGCGATCGTTCCGGCCCTGCAGGAAGTAGGTGCCAAAATTCGCGCATTCGATCCCCAGGGTATGACCGAAGCGGCGGAAATGATGCCGGGCATTATGTTCTGCGGCGATGCCTATGAGACCATGGAAGGCGCGGACGCCTTGGCGATCGTGACGGAGTGGAACGAATTCCGCCTGCTCGATCTCGAACGCGTGAAAGGACTCTTATCCGTCCCGCTGATCGTCGATCTACGCAACATCTATAAGCCCGATGAGATCATCAAAGCCGGCTTCGATTATTTCAGTGTCGGCCGCGACCCGGTCCTAGCGGCGGCCGCTCAATGAGCCGGGGCGGCGCGCATACATTCAACCGGACGATCCTGCGGGAATACGACATCCGCGGTGTTATCGACGAGACGCTGACTGCGGACGATGCCTACGCCATCGGGCGCGCCTTCGGCACCGGGATCGTGCGTTCGGGCGGCAAGACCGTCTGCGTCGGCTATGACGGGCGTCTCAGCTCGCCGGAAATGGAGCAGGCGGTTGTCGACGGCCTGAATGATTGCGGGATCGATGCGGTCCGCATCGGTCTCGGCCCCACGCCGATGCTGTATTATGCCGTGAACGTGCTCGATGCCGCCGGTGGTGTCATGGTTTCCGGATCGCATAACCCCCCGGAATATAACGGCTTTAAGATGATGGACGGGCCGAAACCGTTCTATGGCGAAGACATTCAGGGTCTCGGCACGATCGCTGCTGCGGCGGATTACGAGACCGGCACCGGCAGCCATCGCCAGGAGCCGATGCTCGACCGATACGTCGAACGTATCCTCAAGGATTATCAAAGCGGGCGGGACCTGAAGGTTGCCTGGGATGCGGGTAACGGGTCCGCCGGCGAAGCAGTGGTCAAAGTCGCCGGCGCGCTGCCCGGCGAACATATCCTGCTGAACGAACGTATCGACGGCATGTTCCCGGCACATCACCCGGACCCTACGGTGGTCGAAAACCTGCTACAACTTCGCGACGTGGTGCTCAGGGAAAAATGCGATCTCGGCATCGCCTTCGATGGCGACGGCGACCGCATTGGCGTGATCGACGGTGACGGTGAAATACTATGGGGCGACCAGCTTATGGTCGTCTGGGCGGCCGACGTGCTGGCCGCCAATCCGGGGGCGACGATCATCGCCGATGTAAAGGCGAGCCAGGTTCTCTTCGACCAGATCGCGGACATGGGCGGCAAGCCGCTGATGTGGCGCACCGGTCATTCCCTGATCAAGGCCAAGATGGCCGAAACCGGCGCGCTGCTGTCCGGCGAGATGAGCGGACATATCTTCTTTGCTGACCGTTATTTCGGGTATGACGATGCGCTTTATGCCGCGATCCGACTGCTGGCCTGCCTGTCCCGACGGGACGATAGCCTGTCCGATATCCGCCAGAGCCTGCCACAGCTGCTGAATACGCCGGAGCTCCGGTTCCCGTGTTCGGAAGAACGCAAATTCGTGGTCGTGGACGAAGTCCGCGACCGGCTCGCGGCGGCGGGGGCAAGCGTGTCCGATATCGATGGCGTGCGGGTGCTGACCGATGACGGCTGGTGGCTTTTACGGTCGTCGAATACGCAGGATGTGCTCGTCGCGCGCTGTGAAGCCGCGACCGAGGAAGGCCTGCAACGCCTGAAAGATGCGCTTGCCGAACAGGTCAGGCTTAGCGGGGTCGAGCCCCCCGGCTTCTGATCGCAACCGATCTCAGGACCGGGGGCCGGGACCCATCCAGATCACCATGCAGTCGATCTTGCGCCGTTTGAGCGCGCGGCATGAATTGCGCGCCTTGGATTCCGACGGAACGAGAAGCCGCGCCTTGTAAATCTGCAGGCCGCGGCGGACCTTGCTTCTCTGGCGTACGATCTGGAATTTGTTGCCGAGCAGGCTGGGCACGGCCCGGGCAGCGCGGGTCACGGCAAGATGGGCCGGCGCATAGCGGTTGTAGGCCCCGACCTGTATCGCCCAAGAGCGTATTCGCCCCGATGCCGGTAGCACGGCGGGCGGGCGCGCGGCGATGCGCCGCGAGACTTTCTGCGGTTTGACCTTGCCGACCGACTTGAACTTCGCTCGCACCGCAGAGGTCGGCAGATTGCGTGGTTTGCCCGAGGAGGCAACGACGGTCTGGAGCGCTGCAAATCCGTTATCGAGCAGGGACGCCACGCGGCGGTCGCGCGATTTTGAGGTCTTGCCGCCGAAGACAATGGCGATCACGCGCTTTTCGTTCCGCCGGGCGGATGCGACCAGGTTGAAGCCCGAGGCCCGAATATAACCGGTCTTGATTCCGTCCATGCCCTCATAGCGCGACATCAGCCGGTTATGCGACCGGTAGGTCCGGCCTTTATAGGTGAATTTTTCGCGCGAAAAATGGCGGTACATCTTCGGATAGCCGTACAACACGGCCCGGGCAAGGATCGCCATATCCCTTGCAGTGCTGAGCTGGCCGCGATTCGGCAGGCCGGAGGCGTTCTTGAAGGTCGTATCCTTCATTCCCAGTGCCCGTGCGCGCTTTGTCATCATCCGGGCGAATTTCCGTTCGGTGCCGCTCATGGCTTCGGCGAGGACGGTCGCAACGTCATTTGCCGACTTGGTGACGAGCGCCTTGATCGCGTTTTCCACGGTGATTGTCTGACCGCGGCGCAGGCCGAGCTTAGATGGCGAGCGGCCTTCGGCGACGCGGGAAACGGGAAGTTTTTGCTTGAGTCGAAGCGTGCCTTTTTTCAGGCTTTCGAAGGTCATGAACAATGTCATGATTTTGGTCAGGGACGCCGGGTAATTCTTGGTCTCGGCATTAACCGAGTGCAGGATACGGCCGGTTTTCGCTTCTACGACGATGGACGCGTAGCGCGCCGACGCTTGGTTAGCGCCGGACGCAAAAACTGTAAATCCGATAATCAGTACGACGAGCAGCCGAAACAAGTACTTCCCCGTTTCCAGTCCGTTAAACGTGACCTGTCTGGCTTGCCCCGACTGGTACCGCGGGAGAATCTATAAAGATCCCGCCTCCGGACCAGTAGCCTCTACGTAACGCTTTTGTAGGTTCGATTGACTGCCGAACCCGGTTATTCCATATCAATAACAACCTAACCAAACAGCCGAATCCTGTCCAATATGAACTACCGGTTTAGAGATCTGGTTAACAAATTTTGAACACCATATCCAAGACGCTAATACGCGCCCAAGGAGATAGAATGAAGTTGAAGCTGATATCGCTAGTGACCGCTGTTTTCGTCCTCTGCGGCTGTGAATATGCGGGACCCGCAGGGGACCCGGTATCGCGCAATGTCAGCTGGTTCGACTATGTCGGGGGCGAGAGCCTGAGGGCAGCGTGCGGGCCCGGTGCGTCGGCGCGGCTGCGATTTGTCTATAACGGTATCTACGATCAACAGATACGCTCCTATGACGTCCGCGAACTGCAACAGGGCCGGAGTGCCGCACTTTCGGCCTGGGCGCGCGGGGATGGCGATCTCATCAAAGGTATCGTTCTCACCAACATATTGTCTCCCTGGCAGGGGAAGCGTGTCGAATCGGTGATGAATGCCCGGGCGATGAGCTATCTGCGCGCGGCGCTGGTAAATGACAGGTTCGCATCCTTCAAGCCGGTCGGGCTGCGTCTGCCGTCGAACGAGTTTTACTGGGTGGCTGTGGGCTGCCTTGACGGCCGGTTTCATGCCAATGCGTGGATGTACCCTTCTGACCGGTTCAAGAACCTGACTTTCCCCGGAATTTTGCTGGTAAACGATCGCACCGGCGTTGAGTTCCGTAAATCCTGGCCTCTCAACCAGCGCGAGGACGATCCGACCCGGCATGAAGGCGATAGAAATCCGTCCGACAGCACGTTCCAGATGCAACTGGGACCAGACGGTTTCGTTGGGGCGAAGGGGTTGTTTTAAGGATGAGTTCCAACGTAATTTTGTTGCCGACGGCGGTTGCGTTGAGCAACTTGGCGTGGTCCCATGCGGGAACTCGATGATGAGCACGTTTGCACATATTGAAGACCCGGTAGCGCCGGAGACGGCGGCTTTCCGCGTATGTATGGCTGAAGACGACGATATCCCCGGCAAGGGAAACGATCAGGGCGGCGATGGCGGTTCGGAAACCGGTGTTGTTACCCAAACAAAGCCCAAGACCAAGAAACCGGCGATGTACAAGGTCATCATGCTGAATGATGACTATACACCGATGGAGTTCGTCATCCTCGTGTTGGAACGTTTTTTCAGCAAGAACGAGGAGGAGGCGACGCAAATTATGCTCCACGTTCATCAGAAAGGCGTCGGCGTCTGCGGCGTCTATACCTACGAAGTTGCCGAAACGAAGGTTCAGCAGGTGATGGACCTCGCAAAGCAGCACCAGCATCCGTTGCAATGTACTCTTGAAAAGGCCTGACAGAATGCTTTCACGTAATCTTGAAAAAAGCCTGCACCGCGCGCTCGCGCAGGCAAATGACCGCAAACATGAATACGCAACGCTTGAACATCTGCTGATGGCGTTGACGGAGGATCAGGATGCGATCGCTGTTCTGAAGGCGTGCGGTGTCGATATCGAAAAACTGTCGGACGATCTGAAAGGGTATCTCGACGAGGATCTGTCCAACCTGGTGATCGAAGCCGAAGACGACCCCAAGCCGACGGCGAGCTTTCAGCGCGTCGTGCAGCGGGCCGCCATCCACGTACAGTCGTCCGGCCGCCAGGAAGTGACCGGCGCGAATGTCTTGGTCGCGATGTTCTCGGAGCGCGAGAGCCACGCGGTATATTATCTGCAGGAACAGGATATGTCGCGTTTCGACGCGGTGAATTACATCAGCCACGGTATCGCCAAGGTGCCCGGCCGGTCGGAAAACCGCTCCGTCCGCGGCACCGACGAAGAAGGTAACGAGGAAGAGGAAAACAAAAGCGCTGGCGAAGCGCTCGATACCTATTGCGTCAACCTTAACCAGAAAGCGGCCAACGGGAAAATCGATCCGCTGATCGGCCGCGATGCCGAAATCGAACGTACGATACAGGTGTTGTGCCGGCGGACGAAGAACAACCCGCTTTATGTCGGCGATTCCGGCGTCGGCAAGACTGCCATCGCCGAAGGGCTGGCAAAGCGTATCCATGACGGCGACGTTCCCGATGTGCTCCAGACGGCGACGATCTTCTCGCTCGATATGGGCGCACTGCTCGCCGGCACGCGGTATCGCGGCGATTTCGAAGAACGTCTGAAAGCGGTCGTGTCCGAGCTCGAACAGCACGATGACGCTGTCCTGTTTATCGATGAAATCCACACAGTCATCGGCGCAGGCGCCACTAGCGGCGGCTCGATGGATGCCTCTAACTTGTTGAAGCCTGCATTGCAGGGCGGCACGCTGAAATGCATCGGCTCGACCACCTATAAGGAATACCGGTCCTATTTCGAAAAAGACCGTGCCCTGGTCCGCCGTTTCCAGAAGATCGACGTGCCCGAGCCGAGTGTCGAGGACACGGTGAAAATCCTACGCGGATTAAAGCCCTATTACGAAAAACATCACCGTGTGCGGTACACGGCGGCGGCGCTGCGAACGGCGGTGGAACTTGCTGCCAAGTATATCAATGACCGCAAGCTGCCCGACAAGGCGATCGACGTGATCGACGAAGTGGGTGCAGCACAGATGCTCGTGCCTGAAAGCCGGCGCAAGAAGCTGATCACGGTCAAGG
>Ga0315331_10003771_pt1 | contig 11449 bp, 8 predicted proteins | sample M160m34915metaG_FD_203456 | JGI IMG/M metagenome (GOLD analysis project Ga0315331, IMG submission 203456) | Ammonia-oxidizing marine archaeal communities from Monterey Bay, California, United States - M1 60m 34915 | ecosystem: Environmental > Aquatic > Marine > Intertidal zone | place: USA... | reverse complement strand
GTGCTTGCCGATCTCGCCGCACAGGAGCCGGAGGCTTTTGGCAGCGTCGTTGAACAGGCCAAGGCCGCCCTCGACAACGCCGGCTGAGCCGGATTTTTTGACTGGTTTTCGCCGGCGTGTGCAAACACGGGGCGGAAACCGGACAAATCTTGTAACTGAAAACCGATGTACGGGGCGGCCGGTGAACCACCGGCCGGGCTTTTGCTATGGATAATCTAGATCAGCTCCAGACCGACCTGCTCGCCGAAGTCGAAGCCGCCGATCTGGCGGCGCTCGAAGCGCTGCGGGTATCTGCGCTTGGCAAGTCGGGCAGCATCACCGACATGGTCAAGGGCATCGGCCAGTTGCCGGCGGAAGAACGCCGCGATGCCGGCCAGAAGCTCAATGCGGTCAAGAACACCGTGTCGGATGCCATCGATGCGCGTAAAGACATTCTCGAAGCTGCCGCCCTCGACGTCAGCCTGGCGGATGACCGCATCGACGTTACCCTGTCGTCGCGGCCGGATGCGGCAGGCCGCATTCACCCGATCAGCCAGACCATCGACGAGATGGTGGCGATTTTCTGCGAAATGGGCTTCACGGTCGCCGAAGGCCCGCATATCGAATCCGACTTTAATAATTTCACCGCGCTGAACATTCCGCCCGAACATCCGGCGCGCCAGGACCACGATACGTTCTATCTGCCGCCCGACCAAGACGGCAACCGCAAGGTGCTGCGCACGCATACGTCGCCGGTGCAGATCCGCACCATGATCGATGAGGCGCCGCCGATCCGTATTGTTGTTCCCGGGCGTACGTTCCGCGCCGACCACGATGCCACGCATTCGCCGATGTTCCATCAGATCGAAGGCCTGGTGATCGACGAGGCGACTCATATGGGCCACCTCAAAGGCTGCCTGATCGAATTCTGCCGCGCGTTCTTCGAAGTCGACGACCTGCCGGTGCGGTTCCGCCCGTCATACTTCCCGTTCACCGAACCGTCGGCGGAAGTCGATATCGGCTGTTCGCGCGAGGGCGGTGGGCTGACCATCGGCGCCGGCGCCGACTGGCTGGAAATTCTCGGCTGCGGTATGGTCAATCCGCATGTGCTTGAAAACTGCGGTATCGATTCAACCAAATACCAGGGCTTTGCCTTCGGTCTCGGGATAGAACGCGCGGCGATGCTGAAATACGGCATTCCCGATCTGCGCACGTTCTACGATTCAGATATCCGCTGGCTGAACCATTACGGCTTTGCCCCGCTCGATGTGCCTAATGTCGCGGAAGGGCTGGTTCGATGAAATTCACGTTCGACTGGCTGAAAGAACATCTGGAAACCGACCGGCCGCTTGCCGACATTGTCGAAAAACTGTCGATGATTGGGCTTGAGGTCGAAGGTGTTGTAGATCGCGCCGAAGCGCTGGCGTCGTTCCGTGTCGCCCATGTGGTGTCGGCGGAAAAACATCCCGATGCTGACCGCCTACAGGTCTGCCAGGTCGATTACGGCGACGGCGATCCGGTACAGGTGGTATGCGGTGCGCCCAATGCGCGGGCCGGCATGAAGGGCGTGTTTGCCGCGTCGGGCGCCTATATTCCCGGCATCGACGTCACCCTGAAGAAAAGCAAGATCCGTGGGCAGGAATCGAATGGCATGTTGCTGTCTGAGCGCGAAATGGGCCTGTCGGACGACCATGACGGCATTGTCGAGCTGCCCGAAGACACCGAAATTGGCGCACAGGCGGCGGCAATCATGGGTCTGTCGGATCCGGTGATCGAAATCGGGCTCACGCCCAACCGCCAGGACTGTGCCGGTATCCGCGGCATCGCCCGCGATCTCGCCGCTGCCGGGCTTGGCACGCTCAAGCCGCTCGACGCGCCCGAACAGGACGGCGGGTTCGAGTCCCCGATTTCATGGCAGCGCGATCTGCCGGCGGACGCTGCAGACGCGTGTCCGCTGGTCGTCGGCCGCTATTTCCGTGGCGTGAAAAACGGCCCCAGTCCGCAATGGCTGCAGGACCGTCTGCGCGCCATTGGCCTGCGCCCAATCTCGGCGCTGGTCGATATCACCAATTACGTCACGTTCGATCTTGCGCGCCCGCTGCACGTCTTAGATGCATTGAAGGTCGTGGGCAATGTCACCATGCGCCTCGCCAAAGACGGCGAAACTGTCACCGCGCTGGACGGTGAAGACTATACGCTCGATTCCACCATGACCGTGATTGCCGACGATAAAGGCGTCGACGCCATCGGCGGGATCATGGGCGTTGAAGCATCCGGCGTGTCCGAAGACACCACGGATGTGTTCCTTGAAGTAGCGCTGTTTGATCCGATCCGCACCGCGACCAGCGGGCGCAAGCTCGGCATCATGTCCGATGCGCGCTACCGGTTCGAACGCGGCGTCGATCCCGAAAGCGCCTATCACGGTGCTCATGTCGCAACCAGATTGATTCTGGAACTGTGCGGCGGCGAAGCCTCCACGCTGACCGTTGCCGGCGACATGCCCGCGTGGCAGCGCGAGGTGACGTTGCGCACGGCGCGGGTTGCTGCCCTTGGCGGGCTCGATGTGCCGGCCGACGAACAGCTTCGCATTCTTGACGATCTCGGGTTTGCGCCGGTCGCCGAGGGCGACATCATCCGTACCCAGGTGCCGCCGTGGCGCCGCGATATCGACGGCGAGGCCGACCTGGTTGAAGAAGTTTTGCGTATCCGCGGCTATGACGATATTCCCGTGGTTCCGCTCACGCGGCCCAATACGGTTGCCGCGCCCGCCTGGTCTCTCAGCCAGCGGCGCGAATCCGCCGCCCGCCGGGCGCTGGCCGCCCGCGGCATGATCGAAGCCGTGACGTTTTCGTTCATGAAGCGGGAAACCGCCGAACTGTTCGGCTTCAAGAGTGAAGCGCTGGTGGTCGACAATCCGATTTCCGCCGATCTCGATGCAATGCGCCCGTCGATCCTGCCCAATCTGCTGGATGCCGCGCGCCGCAATGCCGATCGTGGCTATGCCGATGTTGCGCTGTTCGAAGTCGGGCCGAAATATTCTGGTGACGGCGAAGACGGCCAGGCAATCGTTGCCGCCGCGATCCGCACCGGCCAGACCGGCGACCGCCACTGGTCGCAAGCGTCGCGCGATGTCGATGCGTGGGACGCCAAGGCCGATGCGCTTGCCGCCCTGGAAGCCGCCGGTGCACCGGTCGGGAACCTCCAGGTCACGACCGACGCGCCCGGCTGGTATCACCCCGGCCGGTCCGGCGTGCTGCGGCTTGGCCCCAATGCGCTTGCGTCCTTCGGCGATATTCATCCTAGCGTACTGAAAGCGATGGATATCGAAGGCCCGGCCGTTGGCAACGTCGTCAACCTGCACCTGATCCCGGTACCGAAGCAGAAAAAGAAATCCGGCGGTGCGGCAGCGCGGCCGTTGCTGAACCTGTCACCGTTCCAGCCTGTGCACCGCGATTTTGCCTTTGTGGTCGATGCCAATGTTGCGGCGAGCGAGATCGTGCGCGCCGCTGCAGGTGTCGACAAGGCGCTGATCACGGATGTGCAGGTCTTTGACGTCTATGAGGGCGAACATGTCGGCGCGGGCAAAAAGTCGGTCGCCATCGCGGTCACCCTTCAGCCGGTCGATGCCACCCTCACAGACGAGCAGATCGACGCCGTCGCCCAAAAAATCACCGCCGAGGTGGAAAAGCGCACCGGCGGCGTGTTGAGAGGCTAGGCCAGACCCGCCATGACAGACCTATCACACATCCGCAATTTTTCGATTATCGCGCATATCGATCACGGCAAGTCGACCTTGGCCGACCGTCTGATCCAGGAATGCGGTGGGGTCGAGAACCGCGATCTGAAAGAACAGATGCTCGATACGATGGATATCGAGCGTGAGCGCGGCATCACCATCAAGGCGCAGACCGTGCGCCTGATGTACAAGGCGGATGACGGCGAGACCTATCAGATCAACCTGATGGACACGCCCGGCCATGTCGATTTCACATACGAAGTTTCGCGGTCGCTGGCGGCGTGTGAAGGCTCGCTGCTGATCGTCGATTCATCGCAGGGCGTCGAAGCACAGACGCTGGCCAACACCTATCTTGCGATTGAAGCGGATCATGAGATCATTCCCGTGCTCAACAAGATAGATCTGCCGGCGGCGGAGCCTAAAAAGGTGCGCCAGGAAATTGAAGACGTTATCGGCCTCGACGCGTCGGATGCAATTTCGGTATCGGCCAAGACCGGAATCGGTATAAAGGTCGTGCTGGAATCGCTGGTCAAGCGCCTGCCGGCCCCGACGGGCGATCGCGATGCGCCGCTGACGGCGCTGCTGGTCGATTCCTGGTACGACGCCTATCTCGGCGTGATTGTGCTGGTGCGCGTGCGCGACGGTGTGCTGAAAAAAGGCATGAAAATCCGCATGATGGGCACCGGCGCGACCCATCTGGTCGATGTTGCCGGTGTGTTTACGCCGAAGCGCCAGGACGTCCCGGAGCTCGGCCCCGGGGAGGTCGGTTTTATCACCGCCTCGATCAAGACGGTGGCGGACGCCCAGGTTGGCGACACGATCACCGAGGAACGCAATCTTGCCGCCGCACCATTGCCCGGTTTCAAGCCCAGTGTGCCGGTGGTGTTCTGCGGCCTGTTCCCGATCGATGCGGCGGATTTCGAAGACCTGCGCGACAGCATGGCCAAGCTGCGCCTCAATGACGGCAGCTTTCACTACGAGCCTGAAAATTCGGCAGCGCTCGGCTTCGGCTTCCGCTGCGGGTTCCTGGGATTGCTGCATCTTGAGATCGTCCAGGAACGGCTGAGCCGGGAATTCGATCTCGACCTGATCACCACGGCGCCGTCGGTGGTCTACCGCATTCATCTGAATAACGGGAAAATGCTGGAAATGCATAACCCGGCCGATATGCCCGACGTTGTGCAGATCCATTACATTGAAGAGCCGTGGATCGAAGCCACCATCCTGGTGCCGGACGATCACCTCGGCGCGATCCTGAAGCTGTGCGAAGAACGCCGAGGTATCCAGCAGAACCTCACCTATGCCGGCGGCCGCGCGATGCTGGTCTACAAGCTGCCGCTGAACGAAGTGGTGTTCGATTTTTACGACCGGCTCAAATCGGTTAGCCGCGGCTATGCCAGTTTCGATTACACCGTCACCGGCTATGAAGAAGGCGAGCTGGTGAAGCTCGCCATCCTGGTCAATGCGGAGCCGGTCGATGCGCTGTCGATGATCGTGCATCGCAGCCAGGCGGAACATCGCGGCCGTGCGATCTGCGGCCGGCTGAAGGATTTGATCCCGCGCCAGCTGTTTAAAATTCCGATTCAGGCGGCAATCGGCGGCAAGATCATCGCGCGCGAAACCATTTCAGCCATGCGCAAGGACGTTACTGCCAAGTGCTATGGCGGCGATATCAGCCGTAAACGCAAACTGCTCGACAAGCAGAAAGAGGGCAAAAAGCGGATGCGCCAGTTCGGCGCCGTGGAAATCCCGCAATCGGCGTTTATCGAAGCCCTGAAGATCGGCGACGAATAGGCGGGGTGCGACCGGCGGCATGCAGTATTCGAAAATTGCTAGAGCCGCATCTGTTCATCAATTAATTCTCCGGGCGCAGACCCGGGGACCCAGGGCCGTATTTGGGATGGTTGCCCTGGACCCTCGGCTCAAGGCCGAGGGAATAAGAATTGAAGAAATATCGCAGCGATAGGGATGAAACCCTAACGCCGCAGCCCCGTCGGACGGCCGCGGTCGCGGCAGGTCCATGTGAGTATCCCGCCCGGCAAGCCCAATACCAGCCAGGCCGGTGCGATCAGAATGTTCTGGATGATGCCCTCCCACAGCCATGCCCAGACATAACGCTGGATGAAGGCCTGGGTGACGTTTAGCGAGGCGGTACCCATCGCCTGATCGAGGCGGAACCACAGTTCCCCAAGGGCGATCAGGTTGTATTCCTCGCTTTCCAGCGCGTTGAGCGCCTCGTGTCCGATCAGGACAAGTGCCAGCGCCAGCAGAATCCAGCCGATGATGCGTCCGGTTTTCATTGATGTTCTTTTCCACCCGGTTTATGCCACCGTAACATAGGCCGGAAACGTCTGGAAACCGCCTGTTTCGCCTTGCATCGACGGGGTCATTTTGTCATCATCCGCCGCCGTGGACGGGTGGCCGAGTGGCTGAAGGCGCACGCTTGGAAAGCGTGTATGCGGTAACACCGTATCGTGGGTTCGAATCCCACCCCGTCCGCCAACTAGTCCCGCCGCAAATACTCCGGTGCCGATGGTTCCAACGGTAGCCCTGAGATATATTCCGATTAGACTGATAAAATATGTGAATGACCTGCGGCATTAATTTGCCTCTGGCGTAAATGCGTACCCGAGCGATATCTCTCCGCGAAGGCGGGCGAAAGGCAATAATATGAAGCTCTCCGAAGCAAAGAAATTTCTGAGCGATAACGACGTAAAATTCGTGTTGGCCCAGTTTGTCGATATCCACGGTGTCGCCAAAACAAAGGCCGTGCCCGCGGACCATCTCGAGGACATCGTCACCGACGGTGCCGGGTTTGCAGGCTTTGCCGTTTGGGGGCTGGCACAGGAACCGCATTCGCCCGATTTTATGGCCAAGGCCGATCTGAGCACACTGTCTTTGGTGCCCTGGCAGCCGGGTTTTGCCCGCGTGGTTTGTGTCGGTCATGTCCATGACGAGCCTTATGAATATGACAGCCGCCATGTTCTGCAGCAGCAGATCGATCGTCTCGCCGACCGTGGCTGGACGATGTACACGGGTGTTGAGCCGGAATTGTGCCTGCTGAAGAAAGACGCGGACGGGCGGGTCGTGGTTGCGGACGACACCGATACGCTCGACAAACCGTGTTACGACTATAAAGGCCTGTCGCGTTCGCGTGCGTTTATCGAAAAATTCGTCGACTCGCTCCAGCAGGTCGGCTTCGACGTCTATCAGGTCGACCATGAAGACTCGAACGGCCAATTCGAGATCAACTACACCTATTCCGATGCCATGACGTCGGCCGACCGCCACGTTTTCGTGCGGATGGCGGGCAGCGAGATCGCCAATGAACTGGGCATGATCTGTTCGTTCATGGCCAAGGTGGATTCCCACCGCACCGGCAACGGCATGCATCTCCATATTTCAATGTCGGACGGCGATACCCCAAACATTTTCCGGGATGATTCCGACGCGCGTGGCATGGGCCTGTCCGAGACCGGATACCATTTTCTCGGTGGTATCCTGCATCATGCGAAAGCGTTGTGTGCGCTGGCGGCACCGACTGTCAATTCGTATAAGCGGCTGGTGATTGGCGAAGCACTGTCGGGCGCAACCTGGGCGCCTGCCTATATTTCCTATGGCGACAACAACCGGTCTGCCCTGGTGCGCATCCCCTATGGACGTCTGGAACTCCGGTTGGCCGACGGTGGCTGCAATCCGTATCTCGTCACGGCAGCACTGATCGCCGCCGGTCTGGACGGGGTCGATAACAAGCGCGATCCCGGAGAACCGCTGAATATCAATCATTACACTGCCGATCTGGCCGCGATGAATGTCGATGTTTTGCCTCAAAGCCTCGACCGGGCGCTCGATGCGCTTGAAGCGGACACACTTTTCGCCGAAACCCTGGGGCAGGGGATCATCGATGAATTCGTCCGGATAAAACGCATGGAATGGACCGAGTACATGCGTCACGTTTCCGACTGGGAAGTCGATCGCTATCTGGAATTCTTTTGAGCCGGAGAGACTGAAAATGTGTGGAATTGTCGGGCTATATCTTAAGAATCCCGTGCTCGAAGACCGCCTTGGGGCGCTCTTTGCGCCTATGCTTATCGAAATGACCGATCGTGGCCCGGACAGCGCCGGTTTTGCCATCTATGGCGACGAAGTGGCGGATGGCCAAATCAAACTGACGCTGCAGCATCCGGACAAAGATTTTTCGTGGAATGATCTGGCATCACGGTTGAACGAAGGATTGGGTGAAGAGGTCGACTATTTTCAAAACGCAACCGCCGCCGTCGTCAAAGTAAAAGGGACGGAGGCCGCGGCGCGACGTTTTCTCGAACAGCATTTCCCCGACGTGCGGATCATGAGCATCGGCCGGAGCATTGAAATCCTGAAGGAGATGGGCCTGCCGCAGGCCGTGTCCGACCGGTTCAACCTGCCGGGCATGAAGGGCAGCCATATCATCGGGCACACCAGAATGGCGACCGAAAGCGCGGTGACGACGGAAGGGTCCCATCCGTTCTCGACCGGAATGGATTTGTGCCTTGTGCATAACGGCTCGCTTTCAAATCACAACCGGCTTCGGTCCTCGCTGGAACGTCACGGAATAGACTTCGAAACCGACAACGATACCGAGGTCGCGGCTGGATACCTGACTTGGCGGCTGCGCGAAGGCGCGACCCTGCAGGAAGCGCTGGAATCGGCCCTGCGCGATCTGGACGGTTTCTACACCTTCGCGATCGGTACACGCGACGGGTTTGCCGTGCTGCGCGACCCGATCGCCTGCAAACAGGCGGTCATGGCGGAAACGGACGATTACGTGGCGATGGCAACCGAATACCGCTCGCTTGCTGGATTGCCCGGCGTCGATGCTGCCCGCATCTGGGAACCTGAGCCCGGGCGAATCTATAGCTGGGGCCGTGAGGCGGCCTGACGGAACACAGGATTACAAAAATGAATACCGTTGATCTGCAGAAGCAAAGCGTCAGGGAACTGAACCGCGTGCTTCATCAACTGCCTGAAGATACCAACGAAACCGGCTGGGAGGTTCTGCATCCCGGCGGACAGCACAATATCGCCTGCGGGCTTGACCGGGAAATCGAGGTCCGGGTCGATGGACATGCCGGATATTACTGCGCCGGAATGAACAAGCAGGCGGAAATCACCGTGGCCGGCAATGTCGGCGTCGGCGTGGCCGAGAACATGATGTCGGGGAGCGTGCATGTGCAGGGAAGCGCCGGTCAGTCTGCCGGCGCGACCGCGCATGGCGGGCTTTTGGTAATCGACGGCGACGCCGCTGCGCGCTGTGGCATTTCCATGAAAGGTATCGATATTGTCGTAAAGGGATCAATCGGACATATGGGCGCCTTTATGGGGCAGGCCGGACGCATGGTGATCTGTGGCGATGCCGGGGAGGCGCTGGGCGATTCCCTGTACGAAGCGCGGATATACGTGAAAGGCGCCGTCGCCTCGTTAGGTGCCGACTGCGTGAAGAAAGAAATGCGGGACGAGCATATCCGCGAATTGCAGGAGCTGATTGACGCCGCCAGCCTGGATGAAACCCCGACTGACTTTGCGCGGTACGGTTCCGCCCGCAATCTCTATCATTTTAAAACCGACAACGCGTTGGAGTATTAGGGAAGACATCAATCATGACCAGCCAGAACCCCGGGTCCCGAGAATCCAGCCTTTTCAATCGCGATGTCATTCATGAAATCCAGCGCGCCGCCGAAACCGGCGTCTACGACATTCGCGGATTCGGTGCCAAACGCCCCTTGCCGCATTTCGACGATCTGCTTTTCCTGGGGGCAAGTGTCTCGCGCTATCCGCTCGAAGGGTACCGTGAACGCTGCGATACGAATGTCACGCTTGGCGCGCTGAATGCCGAAAAGCCGGTCGAAATCGACGTACCGATCACCATTGCCGGGATGAGCTTTGGTGCCTTGTCTGCCAATGCCAAGGAGGCACTTGGCCGCGGTGCGTCCGAAGTGGGCACCAGCACGACCACGGGCGATGGCGGCATGACGCCGGAAGAGCGCGGCCATTCGACCAAACTGGTCTATCAGTATCTACCATCCCGCTACGGGATGAATCCGGATGATCTGCGGAAAGCCGATGCGATCGAGGTCGTCATCGGCCAGGGGGCGAAGCCCGGCGGTGGCGGCATGTTGCTGGGTCAGAAAATTACTGATCGTGTCGCGGAAATGCGCACCTTGCCTGCCGGGATCGATCAGCGCAGTGCCTGCCGTCATCCTGACTGGACCGGCCCCGACGACCTGGCGATTAAAATCCTTGAATTGCGCGAGATCACCGACTGGCAGGTGCCGATCTACGTAAAGGTCGGCGCGACGCGCACCTATTACGACACCACGCTGGCGGTAAAGGCCGGTGCCGACGTTGTGGTGCTGGACGGTATGCAGGGCGGTACAGCAGCTACTCAGGATGTCTTTATTGAACATGTAGGCATTCCGACATTGGCTGCCGTGCCTCAGGCGGTTGAGGCACTACAGGAAATGGATATGCACCGGAAGATTCAGCTTGTCGTTTCTGGCGGGATTCGATCGGGCGCCGATGTCGCAAAGTGCCTGGCGCTCGGTGCCGATGCGGTATCGATCGGAACAGCGGCCCTAATTGCGCTCGGCTGCAACCATCCCAAATGGCAGAAAGAGTACGAAGAGCTCGGAACGTCAGCCGGATTTTACGACGACTATCATCAAGGCAGGGACCCGGCGGGAATTTCGACACAGGACGAAGAGCTCGGCGCGCGCCTCGATCCCGTAGCGGGTGGCCAGCGGTTGGCGAACTACCTGCGCGTCCTCACGCTGGAAGCCCAGACCCTTGCTCGCGCCTGCGGTAAATCCCACGTTCTCAACCTGGAGCCGGAGGATATGGTGGCGCTGACGATCGAAGCGGCGGCGATGGCACGGGTGCCGCTTGCCGGCACTGACTGGATACCGGGCCGGGAACGTGAATCCTGAATATCCCGTACGACCGTCAAGACAGAGACATCTCTCCGACCGTCCGGTAAATTACCTTCTCCAGTAGTCGTGCCGCCGGCGATAGCGAACTTCGCTTTCCGCGAAGAATTTCAACAGTCCGGCGGGCGGCCGGATCGGAGACCGGCAGGAACGTGATTTCCGGATCGTCTGTATTCACCACCAATCGGGGCAGAACGGTCACTCCGACGCCGCCCCCGACAAGCGCCAGGAGCGATGTGGTATTGCGGACGGTGAGGTGTGATTTTTTGAACACCTGCTGAAAGCGTTCGTGGGAAATGTGTTCGCAAAGCCCGTTGGCGATGAACGGCCAGGGTTCCAATGCCTCCCACGAAAGGGGGAGATCAGCCTGGGTGAGGGCATGATCAATGCGGCATACAACGCCATAGGCATCCGAAAACAGATCGTCACGGAATATTCCCGCCCCGGCGCCGACACCGGTCGCCATGCCGAGCTCAACGCGGCCCTGCTCCAGTTCACGGAGGACGGCAGCTGAATCCATGTCCCTGATGTCGACGTGGACTCCGGGATGATCCTGTAAAAAATGATGCATTACCCGCGGCAAAATCGCCGCCGCGACAGACGGCACCGCGGCGATGCTGACATAACCTGTCTCGGAACGTGCAAACTCTTCTATTGTCGAAACTGTGCGGTCAAAATGGCTGAGCTCACGGATTGCCTCTTCCAGGGTGAACGCACCCAGCGCCGTGAGTACGGATTTCCGCTCGGCTTCGAACAATCGTCCGTCCAGATG
>Ga0315331_10003764_pt1 | contig 11457 bp, 7 predicted proteins | sample M160m34915metaG_FD_203456 | JGI IMG/M metagenome (GOLD analysis project Ga0315331, IMG submission 203456) | Ammonia-oxidizing marine archaeal communities from Monterey Bay, California, United States - M1 60m 34915 | ecosystem: Environmental > Aquatic > Marine > Intertidal zone | place: USA... | reverse complement strand
TCCGAGAATTGATTGCCGATCACCAAAAACACCTACTCAGCACCGAGATCGACGCCAGACTGATGACCTCCATGGCGCCCGAAGCCTGGTGCGACCGGGGAGCGCTCCTGCAGGTTCTCGAGAACCTCCTGACCAACGCCATTCGCTACACCGATGCGGGAGGCCAGATCCAAATCTCTGTCGAGGCCCGAGAGCAAACCGTCGAAGTCATCGTCGCCGACACGGGCATCGGTATCCCAGAGGAAGCCCGAACTCGAATTTTTGAGCGCTTCTATCGCGTCGACGCGGCTCGGTCTCGCGCGGTCGGCTCGACGGGCCTAGGTCTCGCGATCGTCCGTCATCTGGTCCAGGCAATGGAAGGCACCATCTCGGTCGAGAGTGAAATCGGGATCGGCTCCCGGTTCACCCTCGCCCTCCCCCGTGTAGCCGACGCACTCCACCAGCCGGGATCGGGTCAGAGCTCCGACATCAAGGGCTGAACTAAGGGCTGAACTCGATCCTCTCGCCATCCCCCGAGAGCTGGCCGTGCACGGTCGCGCCGTCCCCGAACTCACCCTCCAAGATCCGCATCGCCAGAGGGTCCTGGACCTCACGCTGGATCAACCGCTTCAAGGGCCTGGCCCCGTATTGCGGGTCGTAGCCCCTCTTCGCGAGAAAATCTCGACACTCTGCATCCAATTCGAGGCCGATTCCGCGGTCCGCTAGACGCGTATCGAGCTCACGCAATTGGATGTCCAGAATATGCCCGATCTGCTCTTCGCGAAGCGCAGAGTAGATCACCACGTCATCGATTCGGTTGAGAAACTCTGGCCGGAAATGACCGCGAAGCGCTTCGGTCACGCGGTTCCTCATCTCCCGTTCGTCCTCGACGCCAAGCTCGATGATGTGCTGACTGCCCACGTTCGAAGTCATGATCAACACCGTATTTCGGAAGTCGACCGTTCGCCCCTGGCCATCCGTCAAACGCCCGTCGTCTAGAATCTGCAGGAAAATGTTGAACACATCGGGATGCGCCTTCTCGATCTCGTCGAAGAGCACCACGCTATAGGGCCGGCGACGTACGGCTTCGGTCAGGAAGCCTCCCTGGTCATAACCGACGTAGCCTGGCGGAGCGCCGACCAAGCGAGAAACCGCATGCTTCTCCATGAATTCACTCATATCGATCCGGACCATGGACTGCTCATCGTCGAACAAGAATGCGGCGAGTGCTCGCGCCGTCTCGGTCTTGCCTACGCCAGTCGGCCCAAGAAAGATGAAGGAGCCGATCGGACGACTCGGGTCTTGAAGACCTGCTCGGGCGCGACGAACTGCATTCGATACCGCCGCGAGGGCTTCCCCCTGGCCGACCACTCGCTCAGAGAGCCTCGCTTCCATCTCAAGTAGCTTTTCCTGCTCTCCCTCCAGCATCTTCGAGACCGGTACTCCGGTCCACTTCGAGACGATCTCTGCGACCTCTTCGCTGGTCACTTCCTCGGAGAGGACGCTTCCTTGCGCCTGCAGCCCCTCGAGTTCTTTCTGTTGGCTCGCGATTTCGTTTTCCAGCTCGACGAGCTTTCCGTATCGCAACTCCGCAGCCCGCTCCAAATCCCCCGCTCTCTCGGCCCGCGCATATTCCGCGGAAAGCGCCTCTCGACGTTCTTTGGACGTCCGCAGACCCGAGATCAGATCTTTCTCGACCTGCCAGGTTCCCATCAAGGAATCGGACTGCTCACGGAGCGCGGCGACCTCCTCCTCGACGGACTCGAGCCGAATGCGACTCGCGGGGTCGGATTCTTTCTTCAGTGCCTCTCGCTCGATCTCGAGCTGTGTGCGCTTTCGCTCGAGCTGATCCAATTCTTCGGGCATCGAGTCGACTTGCACCCGCACGCGACTCGCCGCCTCATCGACCAGATCGATCGCCTTATCCGGCAGGAATCGATCCGAGATGTATCGGTGTGAAAGCGTCGACGCTGCCACGAGTGCACCATCCTGAATCCGAACCCCGTGGTGAACCTCGTAACGTTCCTTCAATCCACGCAGGATCGAAATCGTGTCCTCGACCGTAGGCTCCCCTACGAACACCGGCTGAAATCGACGAGCGAGCGCTGCGTCACCCTCGACGTATTTACGATATTCATCCAACGTCGTCGCACCGATACAGCGCAGCTCTCCCCTCGCCAACGCCGGTTTCAGCATATTCGCCGCGTCCGCGGAGCCCTCGGAGTTTCCCGCGCCAACGATCGTGTGCAGTTCGTCGATGAAGAGGATCACCTGCCCATTGGCTTCGGAGACCTCACGCAGGACCGCTTTCAATCGGTCCTCGAACTCTCCCCTGTATTTCGCGCCGGCGACCAGCGCGCCCATGTCGAGCGACACGACACGCCTTCCCTTCAGGCTCTCCGGGACATCCCCCGCGACGATCCGAAGCGCCAACCCCTCGGCGATCGCTGTCTTGCCAACGCCCGGCTCTCCGATCAGAACGGGGTTGTTCTTGCTTCGGCGAGACAGCACCTGGACCACCCGTCGAATCTCTTCATCACGGCCGATCACCGGATCGAGTCGGCCCATTCGCGCCTCGTCCGTCAGGTCCGTCCCGAACTTCTCGAGCGCCTGATACTTCGACTCCGGGTCCGGATCGGTAATCTTGGCGCCCCCCCGAATCGATTGGAGTGCCTGCAGAATCCCGTCGCCCGTCACTCCAGCACCGCGGAGGAGACGCCCCGCCGCGTCGTGCTCATCCTTCGCCAAGGCAAGAAGGAGATGCTCGGTCGAGACGTACTCGTCCTGCATCGCATCGGCCTCGGAAAAAGCCGATTCCAGAACGCGTTGGAGACTCTGGCCGGTCTGCGCCTGCGTCCCCCCCGTCACCTTCGGTTGCTGCTCGAGCAGACTCTCCACGTGTGCGGCGAGCGGGTCGATCGAAACACCTAGCTTCGAAAGAATCGGAAGGGTGCTGCCTTCGGGTTGCGCGAGAAATGCTGCCAGCAGATGACTCGGTTCGAGACTCTGATGACCGCGCGCAGCACATTGGCTCTGCGCCTCTTGGAGCGCTTCCTGGCTCTTGATGGTCAATTTGTCGAAGCGCATACCCCTACCTCCTACGGCGCTCCATTCGGGCGCAATGGGAGAGATCGGCGCAGGGCCCTCGTTGTCAAGGGCATAGGGGGTACCGATCCCGGCTCGGAGCGCTCCGAGCCGGCTTCACGAGACCTCCAGTCAGCTAGTCAAGCCAACCACCGAACTTTTGGAGAATCGGCAGAACGTTCGCCGACCTAGAGTTCGAACTGGATGGACACGCGGTCCTGCAGCACCGGCGTCAGCCGCTCGCGGATGAAATCCTGGTGAACGGGGTGGTCGACATAGCGCTGAAAATCCTCCGCGCTGGCAAAATCGGCCACGACTCCAAAGTCGTAACAGCCCGCCCTAAGCCCCAGGTCCGCCCCATAGCTGTAGGCAGAAATCTCGTCGATCGAGCGCTCGACTTCAGCCAGCCCATCCTCGAGCGAGCGAGTCGTAGCAGCGGGTGCATCGGCATCCAGGGTAAAGAGCGCGACGTGGCGAATCATCCGAAATCCCTCTCTCTTATCGACCGATCTTGCGGTGCTTGAACTTCTGGGACTTCGCGGCTCCGCTTGCCGCAAGTCGCTTCTCGCGTTGCTCTACGTAGAAGTCCCACGAGCCGCTGCAGAACTCGATCTCCGCGTCGCCTTCGAATCCGAGGATATGGGTCGCAACCCGATCCAAAAAATACCGATCGTGTGTGATGACGATGGCGCAGCCGGGATACTCCGAGAGCGACTCTTCCAATACCCGGAGAGTCATCAGGTCGAGGTCATTCGTCGGCTCGTCGAGAATGATGAAATTCGAGGGCGTCCGAAGGCATTTTGCGAGCTGAAGACGATTCCGCTCCCCCCCGGAGAGTCGCCCCACCTCGGTCTGCTGAATCGAACCGCTGAACAGAAACCGCGCGAGGTAATGGCGCACCGAGAGCGTTTTATCCCCGTATTCGATGACGTCGGAACCCTCGGCAACTTCTTCGTAGACGGTCAATTCGTCGCGCAGCGTCTGCCGGGTCTGGTCGACGTAACAGAATTTCGTCGTCTCCCCGACCTCCAGAGCCCCCGAGTCAGGCTCCTCACGACCGACCATCATGTTGACCAGCGTCGTCTTACCCAGCCCATTGGCGCCCGTGATCCCCACGATTGCGCCGGGCGGCATATCGAAGGAGAAGCGATCGAGAAGAACCTTCTCGTCATACCCCTTGCTGACCTCCCGCATCGAGACGACCTTGCTTCCCAGACGCGGTCCAAAGGGAATGCGCAGATCGAGTTCGTCGGCGGGCTGGATCCGGCTCGCTTTTTCGACCAGATCGTCGTAAGCCGAGACGCGCGCCTTGGACTTCGTACGTCGAGCCTGCGGTGTGGAGCGGATCCACTCGAGCTCACGAGCGACTGCCTTCAGCAGATTCGCATCCGTCCGGTCCTGGATCTCCTGCTGCTTTTCTTTGGCCTCCAGGAAATTCGAGTAGTTCCCCTCGTAGGAACGAATCTCCCCGTGAAAAACCTCCAGCATCCGATTGGCCACGCGATCCAGGAAATACCGATCATGCGTGACGAGCACATAGGTTCCCGAATAGCCCGCTAGAAAATTCTCGAGCCAAGCCACAGTGTCGGCGTCGAGGTGGTTCGTCGGCTCGTCAAGTATCAGCACGTCCGGTTGGGCGAGCAATTCCTTGCAGAGCGAGACACGCCGACGCTCCCCACCGGACAGGGATGCAATGTCGCGATCCCCAGGCGGCAGACGGAGGGCGTCCATCGCGGCCTGAATGCGACTATCCAGGGCCGCGGGATCCATCGCGTCCATCGCCTCGAGCTGGCCTTGCACCTCGCCCTGCTCCTCCAGCAGAGCGTTCATCTTTGTTTCATCTTCCATCACCGCAGGGTCTTCCCAGCGCTGCAGGATCTCCTCGTAGCGGGAGATCAACGCCCGCGTCTCAGCGACGGACTCCTCGACATTGGCTCGAACGTTCTTCTCGAAATCGAGTTCGGGCTCTTGCGAGACGTATCCAACCGTCGCTCCCTTCGCGACGTGCAGATCACCCTCGTATTCGACGTCGCGACCGGCCAGGATCCGCATCAGCGTGGACTTGCCGACGCCATTGACGCCGAGCATGCCCACCCTGTCACCCGGCATCAGGCTGAACGACGCTCCCTTGAGGATCGACCGATCGCCGAACCGACGACCGATCGCCTTCGCCGTCAAGACGGGCTGCCCCGGATTGAGTCCCTTCATCCTGATCCCTCTTCCCCTTCTCCGAGCTCGACCGGCTTCAGCCGAGGGCCGCTTCTACGGCCGCCTTCACGCTCGCCGAACAGGGCTCCGCCGTGGGAGAAAAGCGGGCCAGGAGCTCGCCATCCCGCCCGACAAGGAATTTGGCGAAATTCCAAGCCACATCGCCCTTTTCATCGGGGCCCACGCCCTCCCCGGTCAGCCAGCCGTAAAGGGGATGCCGAGCTTCCCCATTCACTTCGAGCTTCCCGAACATCGGGAACTCGACACCGAAATTCGTCTCGCAGAAATCGGCGATCTCACTCTCGCTACCCGGCTCCTGCCCGCCGAATTGATTACACGGGAAGCCCAGAATCTCGAAGCCCTGAGCCCGATACTCGTCGTAGAGCCGTTGGAGACCCTCATATTGGGGCGTCAGGCCGCACTCGGAGGCGACGTTCACGACGAGACACACCTTTCCGGTGAATCCGCCCAGCGAACAATCGTCGCCACGAATCGTATTTGCACTGAAGTCGTGAAGGTTGCTCATGCTTTCTATTTCCTTCTGGGGCGTCGGACGCGGTTCAACGGGACAAGGCTCGACTGACAATCTCGTAGACATCCTTGGATGGCGCGTGGCTGGCCGCGACCCGCTCCAACTCAGTCTGCATCTTCGCCTGCCGCTCTTCATCGAAGCGACGCCAATCATTGAAAATGGATGCCATACGAGAGGCGACTTGCGGGTTCGATTCGTCGAGCGCCAGAACCTGATCGGCCAATAAGACGTATCCCTCGCCGCTCGAACGATGAAAGCGTACCTGATTCCCAGAACAGAACGCACCGATCAGGGAGCGAACTCGATTCGGATTCGTGAGGCTGAAGTCGGCATGCCGCAAGAGATCGCCGACACGCTCCAGCGTGTCTCCCCGCTTCGAAGTCGCTTGGATCGAAAACCACTTATCGAGCACCAGCGGATCCTCGCTCCAACGTTCATAGAATGCGTCGATCACTCGATCCCGGTGTGGATGGTCCTGGTCCGCGAGTACGACGAAAGCCGCCTGAGCATCGGTCATATTGTCTGCGTCGCGATACTGCGCCCACGCCGCCTCGATGACCTCCTCGTCCCCGGTCGATCCCAACACGCTCAACGCGACGTTCCGAAGTCGGCGACGGTCGATCTGGCCCTTGTCGTGTCGATAGGAAGTCTCCGGCGCCAAGCGACGGTAGATTGCCCAGAGCGATGCGCGATGTGCGGTCGCCAACGCGCGGACCATCGCCTCGCGCGCTGAATGAATGGCGTCCGGGTCGATGATCCCCATCTCCTGGGCGACGATCCTCTCCGCGGGCAAGACGAGCGCCTGGGCGCGTAACGATCCATCCAGACCTTCGTCCTCGAGCACCCGCCCCCAGGCTTCCTCGAAGCCGCTCAAATCAGGCGCATCCTCGCCCCCGCCAAGGGCGCCCGCAGAACGCACGAGCAGGTCTAGCGCGAGTCGTTGGCCAGCATCCCAACGATTGAAAGGATCCTCGTCGTGCGACATCAACGTCACATAGTCGGCATCGGGGCGGTCCATCTCCAATTTGACCGGTGCCGAGAAGCCTCGCAGCAGAGAGGGGATCGGCGCCTCCTCCAGCCCTTCGAACACGAAGGTCTGCTCGGCTTGCGTGAGTTCGAGGACGCGACTGGTCCCGGCGGCTCCCGTCTCTCCCTCTAGAACGACGGGAAGCGCAGCGCCGTCCGAGCCCAGCAAGCCCATCCGAACCGGCATATGGAGCGCCTCTCGCTCAGCCGCACCCATGATCTCGAAAGCTGTCTCGGGATAGTCCTGAGAAAGCGTGATCTGGTATCGGCCACTCTCCGAATCGAAGCCCCCCTGCGCCCGAAGCCGGGGAGTTCCCGCCTGGCGATACCATCTTTCGAATTGCGAGAGGTCTCGCCCGCTCGCGCCCTCCATGGCCAAGCGAAAGTCGTCGCAGGTCACGGCCTGTCCATCATGGCGATCGAAATAGAGGTCCATGCCCTTGCGAAAGCCATCGCGACCGAGCAAAGCCTCGTACATCCGGATGACCTCGGATCCCTTCTCGTAGACCGTCGCGGTATAGAAGTTGTCCATCGAGATATAGGACTCGGGCCGAATCGGATGCGCCATCGGCCCCTCGTCTTCGGGGAATTGCCTCGAGCGCAGCTGCTTGACATTCGCGATACGAACGACGGCCTCGGAACTCATGTCCTCGCTGAACCGCTGATCCCGATAGACCGTGAGGCCCTCCTTGAGAGTGAGCTGAAACCAATCTCGACAGGTCACCCGGTTCCCGGTCCAGTTATGAAAATACTCATGGGCGATGACCGCTTCGATCGCCTCGTAATCGTCATCCGTCGCGGTCTCGGGGAGGGCGAGCACGTACTTCGAATTGAAGACGTTCAGCCCCTTATTCTCCATCGCGCCCATGTTGAAGTCACCGACCGCGACGATCATGTAGACATCGAGATCGTATTCGAGGCCAAATTGCTCCTCGTCCCACTTCATCGCGCGTTGGAGCGAGCGGAGCGCATGATCGCAGCGGTCGACGTTCTGGGGCTCGACCCAGATCTCCAATTTCACGTCCCGGCCCGACATCGTTTCGTAGGAGCCGGCCTGACACTGCAGGTCGCCCGCAACCAGAGCGAAGAGGTAGCTCGGCTTTGGGAAGGGATCCTCCCAGAGCACACGATGACGCCCTCCCGAGAGGTCCTCCTGCTCGATCCGATTGCCGTTGGAGAGCAAAACGGGGTAGCGGGCCTTGTCGGCTTCGATCGCAACCGAATAGCGCGCCATCACATCGGGTCGATCAAGGAAATAGGTGATGCGCCGAAAGCCCATCGCTTCGCACTGAGTGCAAAAGTTATCGCTGCTCTTGTAGAGCCCTGAGAGCGCCGTGTTCTGCTCTGGATGGATCCTGACCAGCGTCCGGAGTTCGAAAAGATCCGGCAGTGAGTCGATCGTCAGCTGCTCGGGCTCGGCTCGGAACTCTTCGGCAGAGAGCGCGCGGCCATCCACCTCCACCTCGAGTAGCTCGAGCTCCTCTCCCGACAGGACGAGGGGCGCGCGCAAGGCCGGGTCGGTGCCGGGCTGGCGACGCATCGCGAGGCGAGCTTCGACCCGGGTCTCCTCCTCCCCCAGTACGAAGGAAAGATGAACCGTATCGATCAGAAAATCCGGGACGCGATAGTCCCGGCGCAGAATGGTCTCCGGCTTGGCCTCGCTCATCCCAGTTCCCCCGTGTGGGCCGGCACAGTAGAAATTGGCGTTGACCGATGCAAGGCAGTAGGGTGCAACAAGGGGGAATGAAGAAGAAGTGGCGATCCGGGCGAGCGAGCTTACCAGCACTCGATGGACCCCCTGGATCGCGGCGGTCCTTCTCTTTCTGCTCACGACGGGCTGCTCGACCTCCCCGCTCCAGAGCAGATCCGGCCCCCCCCTCCGGGTCGGAGTCACTCCGAACTACCCACCCGTCATCTTCGAGCACGACGGACAGATTGTGGGGATCGAAGCCGATCTGGCGGGATTGCTCTCCCGCGATCTGGACCGCCCTCTGGAATTCGTCCGCTACCCCTCCACGGAGCTGCTCGACGCGCTCGAAGACCGCGAGGTCGACGTGCTGATGAGCGGGCTCTCTGTCACCCAGGAGCGGGGGGAACGCATCCTCTTCGTCAGCCCGTATATGGAGGTCGGGCAGCTCGCCCTGATCCGCAGTCGAGACATCGCCCGATTCGGACGCATACGCGGAATGCGCCGCCCCGGCGCGCGAGTGGGGTACGAGCGGGAGACGAGCGGCGAAGCCTATGTCGCTTCGTCCCTGACTCGGGCCGAGAGCTTCGGCTTCGACGACGTCGAGGCTGGGCTACGCAGCCTGCGCGCCGATCGAATCGACTATTTCATCCATGATGCGCCGACGGTCTGGCGCATTGCCGGCGACCTCAAACACCGCGACCTCCACGGGCTCTACCGCCCTCTGACACGTGAGAATCTCGCCTGGGCAGTCCATCCCAGGGACAGCGTTCTCCACGCCCAATTGGAGGACACCCTCGAGCGCTGGCAGCGCGAGGGCCTGATCGAGCCGATCGTTCAGCGCTGGATTCCGGTCCGCGTCACGCTTCGCTAGCGCCGTGCCCTGCCCTTCCAGCGGGGCGGTCAATCTCGCGTGCTCTCCAACAACCGCTCGAAGACTCGCACCATCGTCTCGACCTCTTCAATCGGGACGCACTCGCGCGCCGTGTGGGCGACCTGGATCGAGCCGGGTCCAAGCACCACACCGGGAATCCCAGCACGCGCGAAGACCCCCGCGTCCGTGCCGAAGGCGACCTGGCCCGGATCCCCGGAAAGGCCCTCGGCCACGAGTGCAGAAGCCGTCGCGAACGCGCCCGCCCCTTCTCGATCAGCCTCGAGCGGTGGTTTTTCTTCGCTACAGGCCTCGACCCGAACCTCGGCCCCGACCCCGGCCGACTCGAGCGCAGCCTCGAGCTCCGCCTGCACGCTCTCGGGTCGCTCGTCGGGCAGCGTCCGTCGGTCGACCCAGATGCGGGCTTCGTCGGGCACGATGTTGGGCGCCTGCCCCCCCTCCACGATTCCGACCGAGAGGGTCGCAACCCCGAGCTGGGGATGAGGTCGCTCGAGAAAGAGACGGGCGCTCTCTTCGATGCCGAGGATGGCGCGCGCCATCAGGACGATCGCATTCTGTCCCGCCGTGGGGTCCGAGCTGTGACACGCGCGCCCGCGTGCGCACACGCGCGCGTGCACTACGCCCTTGTGTGCCGTGATCAAGCGCAGGTCCGTGGGCTCGGTCGCGAGTACCCAATCCGGGCGCCGATCCTCGAGATGACGCAACACGTCCTCCACGCCGACACTGCCCAGCTCCTCGTCCGCCTCTCCGACGACGATCACGTTCCGCGCGAGCCGACCCCGATCCAGGACCCGCCCGAGCGCTTCAAGCAGAGCAGCCATGCCCGCCTTGGTGTCGCAGGAGCCCCGACCGAGTACCCGTCCGCTTTCGATCACCGGGTCGAAAGGGGCGATCTCCATGCCATCGACCGGCACCGTGTCGATATGACTCGCCACGAGCAGAGTCTCGGCCCCCGGTCCCGCCGATGCTTCGGCGAGGACACTCGCCCGGCTCCCCTCCCCTAGAATCGTCGCGTCGAGGCCCATTCGTCCGAGCACGGCTGCCAGATGCTCTGCGACCCCTCGCTCACCGACGATCTCGGCCGGCAAGTCATCGCGGCCCATCGGGTTGACGGAGGGAATCGCGACGAGGTCACGAAGATGTCGAATCGCGGGTGAGATCGAGGATGACGTCATAGCTACTCAGTTGCGGAGTCTAGTCCGCGTGAGCGGCGACAGTCCAGTTGGGACAAGATGGGGCCCCGGCCGGTTCGCGCGCGGTCAAACAGCAGGGAGAAGCCTATGTCTCGAGGTGCAGTGATGATGATGCTCTCTGCTCTCGCGTTCAGCGTGATGACGGTCCTTGTCAAACTCGCAGGTGAGCGCCTTCCCAGCCAGGAGTTGGTCGTCGCGCGCGCCGTGATCAGCCTCGTGCTCAGTGGCGGGCTGCTGTGGCAGGCTGGAGTGTCTCCTTGGGGCCAGGATCGCCGCTGGCTGTGGATTCGAGGGGGACTTGGCTTCGCGGGCCTTTCCTGCGTCTACGCCGCGGTCACTCATCTGCCCCTGGCCGAAGCGACGGTGCTTCAATATCTCTACCCGCCGATCACAGCCCTGCTCGCAGGCATTTTCCTGGGTGAGGCGATCTCCCGCCGGGTCTTGGTGGCGACCGCGCTCAGCCTCACGGGGGTCGCCGTCGTCGTCCGGCCCGCCTTCCTCTTTGGCGATCAGGCCGGCACGCTCGACCCCCTCTGGGTCGCCGCGGCGATCGCCGGAGCAATTTTTTCCGCCGGCGCCTATGTGGTCGTTCGCAAGCTCGCCCAACAGGGCGAAGACCCCCTCGTGATCGTCTTCTACTTCCCGCTCGTGACCTTACCCGCCGCTTTTCCGACGATGCTCCCCGACTTCATCTGGCCCCGGGGCGTAGAGTGGCTCCTGCTCCTGGGTATCGGAGTCGCGACGCAGATCGGTCAGGTGAGCCTCACCCGAGGCCTCGCGCTCCTGCCCGCGGCCCACGGCACGAGCCTGTCTTATCTACAGGTTGTCTTTGCTGCGATCTGGGGGAGCCTGCTCT
>Ga0315331_10003762_pt1 | contig 11459 bp, 7 predicted proteins | sample M160m34915metaG_FD_203456 | JGI IMG/M metagenome (GOLD analysis project Ga0315331, IMG submission 203456) | Ammonia-oxidizing marine archaeal communities from Monterey Bay, California, United States - M1 60m 34915 | ecosystem: Environmental > Aquatic > Marine > Intertidal zone | place: USA... | reverse complement strand
ACGTCTGCGCGCGCATAGGCGGATTCTCGGGGCGGCGTGTGCACAAAGCCGAGTTTCTCATAGAGCCTGATTGCGGGGATCAGTTTCGAGTTGGTTTCAAGGCGTAGGGCGCTGGCGCCAGCGAGGCGTGCGCGTTCGACTGCGGCTTGGCCCAGGAGTTTGCCTACTTGCTTGCCTTGGAAGCGCTCGTCGACGGCCATCTTGGCTAATTGCAAGGTCGAACGATCACCGTCGCGAAGGATCGCACAGGTGCCAATTACGTGCTGCTGCTGGTTTCGGGCCCTCCAGGAGGCGATCAGGATGATGCCGCCTTGCGCCAGGACGCTGCCTTGCGGGTCGTCTAGTAAGGTTCGATCCTCGGCTTCGATTGTGAAGTAGCGGCGGATCCAGGCGAGATTGAGGTCACGGAATGCTGAAAGTTGACCTGGCTGGCAGTCCTGAACCGTGACTTTGGACAGCGCGAAGCCGTCGTCTGGACTCGCATGGATTGCGCTCATTGAGGCTGCGTTCTTGGGTCGATTTCGGTCGCGGGGGAGGCCGAAAGGTAAAGCATTCTAAGGCCGTATGTCTTCACGAGAAGGGTTGATCGCGGGGGCGGTGATTTGGGCAGATCTTGGTCGTGTTTTGCTATGCAGCGCAATTCAGTTCTATGGAGTGCGCCTCGGAAGCCATTCGGGGGTATGAATATGTGTTACATGTCCTCCTGCGGTAGCTTACGCATCCCCTCATCTCGATGACTTTAGACCCGACCAACTTTGGTGCGGACTGGACCCAGTCTTTCCGTCAAGCCCACATTTTCGCGAACCTCAACGAGAAGGAGGCGGTGCGATTGTTGTCGATGGTGGAGAAGGTGGTCTTCGAAGAGGGCGAGACACTGTTTTGCGAAGGGGACCCGCGTGAGCGCCTGATGTTGATCCGTAGCGGGCGCATTGGCTTGACTCGCGTCGATGTCACGGGTGCTGCTCGAAGCGTGGCGACCATGGCTCGCGGTGACCTTCTTGGGGAAGGCATGTTGATTGGCGAGACCGTGCACTCGACGACGGCGATCGCGTTAGTCGCTACCGAAGTCGTCTTTTTGCATCGCGATAAGTTGCGTGAGTTTCTCGGTGACGATGCGGCTCTTGAGAATCGCATGCTGGCTACGCAACTCGATGAAGTTGTCAGCCGTGTCGATCAGTTGTTGTTTCGCACGAGCGGTGCGACTCATGCTTTCTCAACCGGCCTGACGCGAACCGAACACGATTTGCTTGGCGACGGAGAGGTGCAGGCTGAGGCTTACTTTGGTCTGCAGACGTTGCGTGCGTTGAGCAACTTCGACATCGGTGGAGTGCGTCTTAACGCGTATCCCAACTTGGTTGTCGCTCTAGCGATGGTTAAGAAGGCGTGTGCCTTGGCAAACCTTGATTGCGGATCCTTGACGCGCGAGGTCGCGCACGCGATTGCCGAAGCGGCTGACGAGGTTGTCGTTGGCAAGTTGCACGACTACTTCGTTGTCGACATGTTGCAAGGTGGAGCGGGCACGTCGACGAACATGAACGCTAACGAGGTTCTCGCTAACCGCGCGCTCGAGTTGCTAGGGCATGAAAAGGGCGACTACATAAAGGTCCATCCGAATAACCACGTCAACTGTTCACAGTCAACCAATGACGTCTATCCGACGGCTTTAAAGCTCGGAATGAGCCTTAGTAGCCATCGCTTGATTGATGTCGTCACCGACTTGATATCTGCCTTCGAAAACAAGTCCAAGGAGTTCGCTTCCGTTGTCAAAATGGGGCGCACCCAATTGCAGGATGCTGTGCCGATGACTCTCGGGCAGGAGTTTGGTGCGTTTGCGACTAGTTTGCGTCAAGAACTCACTGGGTTGCACCGCACGCGGGCCGAGTTGTTGACGTTCAATATTGGTGGCACGGCGATCGGTACAAGGCTCAATGCGCCGAAGGGGTATCCCGAGCGCGCGATCGAACGGTTGCGGGAAGTTACAGGCTTGCCGGTCGTGTTGGCGACCGACTTGATTGAGGCCACCCAGGATACGCAGGCGTTTGTGATGTTCTCGTCGTCACTGAAGAGCCTCGCGGTCAAGCTGTCGAAGATTTGCAGTGACCTACGGTTGTTGTCTTCGGGGCCGCGGGCCGGTCTCGGCGAGATCCAGTTGCCGCCGCGACAGCCGGGCTCTTCGATCATGCCGGGCAAGGTCAACCCAGTGATTCCCGAAGTGGTGAATCAAGTTGCCTATCGTGTCATTGGTAATGACCTCGCCGTGACGTTGGCTGCCGAAGCGGGCCAACTGCAACTCAATGTCATGGAGCCGGTGATCGCTGCCAGTATTCTCGAGTCGCTGAAGATCTTGTCGAACGCCGTTGTCACGTTGCGTCGCAATTGCGTCGATGGCATCGTCGCAAACGTCGATCATTGTCGAACGACGGTTGAGAATAGTGTTGGGTTGGTCACCGCTTTGGTGCCTGTGCTCGGCTATCAGACATCGACCGAAGTGGCTGCTGATGCGATCGCGACTGGTAAGAGCCTCGCGGATGTGTTGCGCGCTCGCAATCTCTATACAGATGAGATTGCGGCGGCGCTCAAGCCGGATCGCATGACGAACCCCGATTAGGGGCTTGCCGGTTCGTTGCGATGTTGGTGTCGGAGCCGGCTTCTACAAGCCGTATACAGCCGAGTCGCCGAGCAGTTCTTCGATGCGTAGCAGTTGGTTGTACTTGGCAACCCGATCGCTGCGGCAGGGAGCGCCCGTCTTGATCTGGCCTGTGCCACACGCAACGGCTAGGTCGGCGATGGTCGAATCTTCAGTTTCACCCGAGCGATGTGACATGACCGAGGTGAAGCCGTGCTCGTGCGCCATGGAGATCGCGTCGAGTGTCTCCGTTAGGGTGCCGATTTGGTTGACCTTGATCAGGATCGAATTGGCGGAGCCTTCTTCGATGCCACGCGCTAGCCGCTCGGTGTTCGTGACGAACAGGTCGTCGCCGACCAACTGCACGTCCTTACCGATTTCGGCGGTTAGCTTGTTCCAGCCATCCCAATCGTCTTCAGCCATGCCATCTTCGATCGAGTAGATCGGGAATTGGCTGGTCCAATCCTTGTAGAGAGCGACCATTTCGTCTGAGTCGTAGACCTTGTTTTCGCCAGCGAATGTGTATTTGCCGTCCTGGTAAATCTCCGTGGCAGCGGCATCGAGTGCTAGCTGCACGTCGTCGCCAGGCTTGTAGCCGGCCTTTTCAATCGCCTTCATGATGATCTCGAATGCGGCGACGTTGCTGGCGAGGTTTGGCGCGAAGCCACCCTCGTCGCCAACGGCAGTCATCATCTTGTTGGCTTTCAATTCGCTTTTGAGCGCGTGGAAGATCTCAACGCCCATACGCAGCCCTTCGGAGAACGTTTCTGCGCCAATTGGCATGACCATGAACTCTTGGAAGTCCACGTTGTTGTCCGCGTGCATGCCACCGTTGAGGATATTCATCATCGGCACTGGCAAGCGTCGAGCTTGTATGCCACCGATGTAGCGGAATAGCGGCAGGCCATATTCTTGTGCCGAGGCCTTGGCGATCGCTAGTGATGCTCCGAGGATCGCATTGGCGCCGAGTTCGGCTTTATTAGGCGTGCCATCGACTTCGCACATGATTGCATCGCACATGTACTGTTCGTCGGCGGGCTGGCCGGTCAGTGCTTCGGCGATCCTGGTGTTGACATTTTGTACCGCGCTGCTGACGCCCTTGCCGAGGTAACGCTTGTCATTGCCGTCGCGCATTTCGATGGCTTCGTGCGCGCCAGTGCTTGCGCCCGAAGGCACGATTGCGCGGCCGGTTGCGCCCGACTCAAGCTGGACTTCGACTTCGACAGTGGGGTTGCCGCGCGAGTCGAGGACTTCGCGGCCTTGTACTTGGACAATAGTGGTCATATGAAGAATGGGATAACGGGACGGCCCTTTGCGTGGCAAGCGTTGTACTGACGGATGTGGTAACTGCTGGCGATCAGACCCAGCTGTTGGTCAGCAGTTCGCCCATGCCACCAGCGCCAGGAATGATGTACTGCACGTCGTTGAGGCCGCGTTCTTCCTCCGGAAATTGGCCCGGAGCAGCCCCTAGAGCTCGTTCCGTCGACAGGCCGCGATCGAGGCGACCAGCGTAAAGGCGCACATTGGGGTGACTTTTGGTGACTTTTTGCACTGCCTCTGGCGTGACCATCATGTGGGCTGCTGCGATCGCATGAGGAGTTCCGCCGAGTCCTTTGTAAACCTCGACTGCGCGGCAGACAGTGCCGCCTGTGGCCCCCATGGGATCAGGCAGCAAGATTAAGGCGTTATCGACGGGGCCGCCGATCTTGGACCCATCGAGACGCACGCCCGAGACTTTGCCGTCTGGGCCAACTTCGCGTGACATGTTGAGCACGTCGAGGCGCACGTTTTCAGGTGGTAGCACTTCGATAGCCGCTTCGTAGCACGCTTGTGCGGGCAGCATGCCAGCCCGAATGACCGAACAAATGATCAGTTTGGTATCACGGCTGAGCATGGGGCCTTCGACAAACGCCCGCGGCTCTTGTGCTGTCATGCGTGTCGGCAGGCGTTGCTGTGTCCGCGGAAACTCGCTTGCTAAGATCTCGTGCATGAGTCGCTGGTAAGCGGTGCGAACGAGGTTGGGGATCTCGGCTGTGCCTGTAGAGGCGCTGCCGATGCGCCCGAGCAGCGTGGATAGAAACGAATCGTCAAGCAGTCGAACGTTCGGGCCGTAGTGATGCGTCAATAGGTCGACCATGGCAACTAGGATACTGTGCAGCGTGCTGAGGAGGGGGCCCGTCTTGGTGGTTTGGTGCCTTTACATGCTAGCGGATTCCCGCTGCGTGAAGGATCTCTGTTCACGCGCTATGCTCCAGGCTCATGTTCGCTCTGATCTTCGCTTGCCTGGTTATCCCTCTGGTTGCACCGCTGGCTGTTGCCCAGAGTAGTCAAGCCGATGCTCCAGCTGGCTTGACGGTCGTGATTGTTGATGTAGGCCAGGGTGACGGGATCGTGGTGCGTGCCCCGGATGGTCAAGTTCACGTGCTGGATGCAGGGTCCGAGGGGCAGGGCACGGCTGCGATGGTCCCGGTGATCAATGCGCTGCAGCCTACTGGCTATGGCTATACCGTGCTGTCCCACTTCCACACTGATCATCAAGGCGGCTTGGATGATCTCTTGAACAGCTTTGCGTTTCAGGTCGCACTGGATCGCGGCGATGTCAACCGTGCGTCGAATAGCAGCATCAATAGCTATCTGTCGGCAGCAGGTGGGCGGCGGCAGTTGGTGTCGGTTGGTGCGACCTATCCACTCGGTGGCGGCGCGACGATGACGTGTATTTGCGCTAACGGTTCGGTGATGGGAGGCGCGTATGTCAATCCAGCGCAGGCGCAAGAAGAGAACGCTCGTTCGGTGGTGATGCGGCTCGACTACGGAGACTTCTCAATGTGGATTGGCGGCGACGTGACTGGTGGTGGCAATAGCACTGCGGATGTCGAGGGGCCTGCTTCTTTCGCTTGTGGTGATGTCGATGTCTACAAACTCAATCACCACGGATCGAATACATCGACGAGTCTAAGCCTGATTGCGAATCTTGATCCTGAATTGGCTGTGGTGAGTTGTGGCTCAGGCAATGGCTATGGTCACCCGACCTCGACGGTGACGAATCGCATCAACCAAGCTGTCGCGTCGCGGGCGCTGTTGTCGACGACGACTGGTAGTCGCAATACGATTGGCTTTGGTGTGACGGGCGACTTGCGTATCGATACCGATGGCTATCGATACCGTGCCACGGCGGAGAATGGCGACTTCCTCGATTTCTATTGTGATGAGGTGGTGCCAGATCCCATTGCATCGGGAGACATTCGAGTTAGCGAGGTGCATCGTAACCCGAGCGTTGTGTCCGATACGAACGGCGAGTATGTCGAGGTCGTCAATGTTGGGGCTGTGCCGATTGCGCTGGCTGGCCTGAGCCTCAGTGACAACAACGGCACTGTCACGTTCGCTAGTAACTACATGCTCGTGCCCGGTCGTCCGATGTTGTTTCAGGTCGATGGCGCACCGAGTCGCAACGGAGGTCAACCGCTCGGTGTAGTGTTGCCCTACGGTTCGGTTGCTTTCGCCAATACGACGGACGCGGTGGTCTTGCAGCAAGGCACTACGACGATTGATGCGCTGAGTTACACGAGCGGATTTCCCGGCGGGAATGGGGTGGCGGCAGAGCGCGTCGACTTGTTGGGGCCGCACCAGTCAGGATCCTGGAATTACGTTGGTGCAACGCCGACGTTCGGTGGTGGTGATCGCGGCACCCCAGGTGTGCGTAATTTCGCTGACGCGACGTCTCACCCTGTGCAGGTGGGCGCCACGATCCGTTCGGACCGAGTCACGCTGCATGGCACTGCGTTGGATTACGGCGGAAACTATTTTAGCGTCATCGGCTTGTCCAATGGTGCCAGTGTTGGCTTCCCATTCGGCGGCGCGCAGATCCCAATCAACGTCGATCCGTTGTTCTCCGCGACCCTTGGTGTGGGCGGTTTGCTCGCGCTAATGCCGGTCGATGGTTACCGATCGGTTGATGTGATGATTCCACAGCCGAACCCAGTTCCGGGGATGGTCGTTTACGCCGCGCACATCATGCTGGACCTCAGTCTGATGGTTCCCGGTGTCTCGTCAGCCGTCGGCTTTGTCTTGCCATAGTCAGGAACTTTTTGTTCCTCCGTGCTGAGTCCCTCGTCGCCCGGTAGATTCTTTGCGCCGTGACCCAGCAATCTCCACCGTTTCGCGTCATGTTCTCTAACCAGGACATCCTCCGCCGATGCCACGAAATCGTTCGTGAGTTGGAGGCATGTTTTGACGACGAGCCGCCATGCTTGGTGCAGGTGATCCAAGGCGCGCGCCCATTTGCTCGCTTGATTCAGGGTGGCCTTAGTGGCCGCTTGCCTGTCTACGAAGTGCGTGCCAAGTCCTATGAGGGAACGCAGAGCACGGGCGAGGTCGCGATTACCATGCTCGAGGGCCTCGACGGTAGCGTCGTCAATGGTCGTGAGGTGGTCTTGCTGGAAGACATTGTCGACACTGGTCGAACGATCGCCGCGTTACGACAACACTTCCTTGCGTTAGGTGCTCGTAATGTTCGGGTTGCTTCCTTGTTGAGCAAGCCATCCCGGCGCGTTGTCGAAGTCGAAGTCGAACACATCGGCTTTGAAATACCTGATGAGTTCGTGATCGGCTTTGGCATGGATCTTGACGAACGGTATCGCGAATTGCCCGATGTGGTGATCTACGACGCGGATGTTGAGCGCGCGCACCACGGTGGCGGGGTCAACGCGTAGTTCGCACAATCAGATCGCGAGAGTCTCTACAGCCATTGGCGGAAGAGTTCGTGGTCGTGGCGGTAGCGGGTTCGGTAGCCGGCTCGGATCTTGATGCTGGCCATTATTGAGAGCGTGTTTGCCGGACGGCGGCGACGATTTCTTTGGCCAACTCCAGGACGCTGAATGGTGCGGAGCCCTCGGCCTTGTTGTTGACCACAACCGTCATCGGAATGTTGAGCTCAAGCGCTTTGTTGGCGAGTGCTGCGATCTCGCGGCGGCTGTCCTGATCTTCATCGACCAGTTTGTCAAACGGTTGGTAGTGCTCTTTTGCCTCTTCGTAGCTGAGGCCGGAGTGCAACATCCAACGAACGGCTATGGGGCCGTCGGTGTCCTTGTTGATGGGAGCGAGTTCTAGCTGTCGCGCGATGCTTGGCATGCGCGGATGCACGGCGTAGCAGTGGCGCGCGCCGGCCGCGGTGATCGCTTCGATGTAGCGCTCGGTCATCAGCGACGTGTCCCGCAGTTCGACTGCGTAATGCACTCCAGGTGGCAACTGCTCGAAGAAGTGATGCAGTGCGTCCGCAAACGCGTCAGGGCTCTTGGTGATGTGCGCACCCTGCGGGGGGAATTGAAATAGCAGTGGCCCGAGTTTGTCGCCGAGTCCTTCGAACGCCGGGGTCAGCACGTCGTCGATTGCGCTATCGATGTTGAGGTAGCGCGGGTTCTTGCCGCGTTTGCCGCGCACGGTTGGTGAGGTGATCTCGCCCCAGGCTTTGACCAGGAAGCGAAATGTGTCAGGCACTTGCAGCGCGTAGTCGACGAAGTCCTGTTTCGCGATCGGCGCGTAGAAGGTGCGGTCGACGCCGACGGAGCCGAGCAATGGGTGCTTGGAATACGCACCGAGTCCTCGGCGCGACAGCAGCTTTTGGGGCGCGTCATCGGCGTAGACGAGCCCACGCCAGCCGGGAAACATCCACGATGATGTGCCCATGCGTAGTTGCTTGGGCAGTAGCGCAGCGAGGTCGGCGATCCCTTCGGCGGGAGTGCACGCTTCGACGGTCGCTTCGGGTTTCGGAAGCGACTCGTCGTCGAGCGGGCCGAACAGCCCGCCTTGGCTCGGGCTGGTGGTCACGGCGCGGTAAGTGGCGGCCTAGACGCCGAGTTCCTTCAGCAAGTTCGGTGCGGGTTGAACCTCTTCTAAGACCCATAGCACGTAGCGGAAGTCGCAGACGACGTTGCGTGAACGCTCGGGGTTCCAGCCGAAGTCGCCGGCCACGTTTTCGAACACGCGGTCGAAGTTGAGGCCGATCAGTTCGCCACGGCCGTTGATCACCGGCGAGCCGGAGTTGCCACCGGTCGTGTCGCCGTCGGTCAAGAAGCAGACGGGCACGTCGCCTAGCGCCGGCACATACCAACGGCTGTCCTTGCGCGTCTTGGCCGCTTCGAGCAGCGCCTTTGGGTTGGCGAACGGGGTCTTGCCGTTCTCTTTCTGGAGCAAGCCAGCGACCGTGGTCTGCGGCTTGTAGTGCACACCGTCGCGCGGCTCGTAGCTCTTTACCGATGCGATCGACACGCGCAGCGTGCTGTTGGCGTCGGGGTAGAACGACTTGCCACGGAAGGCTTCTTGCGCGGCAATCCAGCGACGGCCGACGTCGAGCTTGCGGCCTTCGCGGGTGCGGCGGCGGTTCAGCCAACTCTGGTATTCCTTGTTGATACCGCGAGCGAGCACTATGAGCGGGTCATCGCTGCTCTCGACAGCTTGCTTGCCGCCTGCGAATAGTTCGCGGCGCTTCTGGCCGTCTAGCATCTGCGTTGTCGCAAAGACCGTGTCGATAACCGCACGGCCACCGTCGGCAGTTAGGTTGTCGGTGCCGGTGAGGCGCTGTCCTGCCGAGATGTTTGCCCACTCGGTCATCAGGTGGGTCAGCATCGTGCGCTGGATCAAATCGAAGTCGGCGGCCGGACCGTCGCTGCCGATCATCTTCAGGCCACGTTCACTGATCTCACCACCGCGCGCAGTCGCGTTGCAGCCTTGCATCAGGATGTCGAACAGTGAGATGTGGTCACGCAGCATGGCGATGAACCACATGTTGGTGTCCTTCTCGATTTCGTTGCCTTCCTGCTCGGCGTCGGCAAGCATCTCCTTTAGCAGGCCTGCATTGTCCTTGCTGTGTGCGGCAAGCTGGGCTTCCTCGCGCATCTTTCGGGCTACGACCGCATTGTTTTTTAAGCCGAAGATCATGCCCGCAGCGTTTTTCTGAACGTTTGCAAGCGACTTGATCTTGCTGACAAGTGCCAGCGAACGTTCTTCGCTTTCTTGCGATGCGTTATTGAGCACATCGATCGCACGGGTCAATACGCGCAGGCGTGCCGGGAACACATATCCTTCCTGGCTGGCGACGCCACGGCTCGTCTTGTAGCGCTGTGTGCTACCGGGGTAGCCCATGATGATCGCGATGTCATTTTCTTTGATCGGTTGCGTCGCCGTCTTCAAGAAATGCTCGGGTTGGAATGGCACATTGTCGTCACTGTAGTCCTGAACGCTGCCATCCTTGCCGACATAGGCGCGGAAGAACGTGAAGTCGCCGGTGTGACGCGGCCACTCCCAGTTATCGACATCACCACCGAACTCGCCAATTGCGCGCGGCGGCGCGTATACGAGTCGCACGTCGCGGATCTGCGTGCGGAAGTAGAGATGGTATTCTTTGCCCTCGAGGAACGATGCAACTGAGCACTTGGTGTTGGCTTCGGAGCGTTCGCCTTCGGATGTGAGTTTGGCAATCGTCTGTTGCGTGATGCGCCAGCGATCGAGATCGCTTTTTGCCTCGGCTTGTGCTGCGTGCACTTTGGCGGTGACGTTTTCAATGCGCTTCAGAACGGTTGCGACCATGCCAGGTGCTGGCAGTTCGGCTTCGCGCGTATTGGCGGTGAATCCGTCGCGCAGGTGGTTGGATTCCGGTGTGCTGAGTGCGCTGACTGCCCCGAAGCCACAGTGATGGTTGGTCACCATCAGTCCGCCTGCCGACACGAACGAGGCTGTGCAGCCATTGATTTGGACCGTCGCGGACAAAACTCCACCCTTCTCAGGGTGCCAGAAATCGTCCTTGGACATCTCCATGCCACGCAGTTTGAGCGCGGCCCAGTCCATTTCGCGGACTTGGGTGGGGAGCCATTGGCCTTCGTCAGGCAGTAGGCAGACAGCGGCAAGAACAGTCAGCAGGGATCGCAACATGGGTGCTTATATACGCAATGCGGCGACACGGTGCGAACAGGTTGCACGTTGCGGCTTGCTGTATTGTCCTCTCTCCGGCATTTTTGCGGTATGAAGCTCGGCTCAGAAGTGTTGTTGGTGGCCCTCGCGTGCCTCTTGGTGCAGCCTGTGTTTGCACAGAACTCGAGGCGAAAGATCCGCAAAGCGCCGGGTGAGATGGCCGCTAAAGTGGGGAGCGCGGTGCCGTGGCGAGTCGATGTGGAGACTGCTCTGGCGGAGTCAAAGAAGACCGGCAAGCCGGTGTTTTGGTATGTGCCATCGGTGTCCCGGTCGCCGATGGATCGTAAGCCGGAAATCGATCGCTACATGATGGGTGGTCCATTTTCGTGGCCGTCGACGATCGCCTTGCTCAAAGAGCACTTCGTGCCCGTTAAGCAGGTCGGCGGTCGGGATGACTTGTCGAAGCAGTTGCAGTTGGCGCGCAACAAGTTCATTGAGCCGGGCTATGTGGTACTCGATGGCGATGGGGTGGCGTTGTGGAAGATCGATCAGTTGACGACGTTTCAGCCGGAGTGGTTCGAGGCGCCGTTGCGTCGTCTTGTGAAACAGCCAATTGAGCGCTTTCCAGCGACGGCGGCGTTGGTCGATTTGTGGGCCAGTTACCGTGCCAATCCAGATGGTGAGTTACCTCAGTTGTCGGTCTCCGCTAAGGGCGATGAGATGTCAGGCCTGATGGCAGAGATGTTGTGGCTTGAGGGCGTGCGAGCGTTTCGCAGTGGCAAACGACAGGAAGCTGAGGCCTCTTGGTCGAAGATCGTTCGGGACATGCCTGATCATCCGTGGGCTTGGAAAGCAGCTCTCGAACTTGAGGGGCACGGTCCGTTCGCGCATGGCTTTGAGATTTATGGAGAGCTGCCGGACGCAGTGCTCG
>Ga0315331_10003760_pt1 | contig 11460 bp, 4 predicted proteins | sample M160m34915metaG_FD_203456 | JGI IMG/M metagenome (GOLD analysis project Ga0315331, IMG submission 203456) | Ammonia-oxidizing marine archaeal communities from Monterey Bay, California, United States - M1 60m 34915 | ecosystem: Environmental > Aquatic > Marine > Intertidal zone | place: USA... | reverse complement strand
GTCTTCATTGGAATCACCTTCATCAGTTGACTCGTTATTGTCGGTGTTCTCTCCATTGTCATCATCATTGGAATCACCTTCATCAGTTGACTCGTTATTGTCGGTGTTCTCTCCATTATCGTCTTCATTGGAATCACTTTCATCAGTTGATTCGTTGTCGTCGGTGTTCTCTCCGTTATCATCTTCATTGGAATCCCCTTCATCAGTTGACTCGTTATTGTCGGTGTTCTCTCCATTATCGTCTTCATTGGAATCCCCTTCATCAGTTGACTCGTTATTGTCGGTGTTCTCTCCATTGTCATCATCATTGGAATCACCTTCATCAGTTGACTCGTTATTGTCGGTGTTCTCTCCGTTGTTATTATCATTGGAATCCCCTTCATCAGTTGACTCGTTGTCGTCGGTGTTCTCTCCGTTATCATCTTCATTGGAATCCCCTTCATCAGTTGACTCGTTGTTGTCGGTGTTCTCTCCGTTATCATCTTCATTGGAATCCCCTTCATCAGTTGACTCGTTGTCATTCGTGTTTGAATCTTCCTCTTCCTCAATGTCAGTATTCGGGTTAGGAGAGTCTGGTACGGGCGTTTCTTCAACGAAGCTCACAACAATACTTTCAGAATCAGATCCACAGGGACTTATGACTTGAATAGAAATTTTATTAATGCCATTTGAAAGACTTACTGTTCCATTAAATACGCCGTTCATAACTTGAAAGTTGTGATTAGGAATAATATTTCCATTATTGGAAATCACCACATTTGTAGATGCAGAATAGTTTTCAATGGCAAAGTTGATGGGGAGTAACGAGGAAACCGAGCTACTACTAGAAGCAGAAACTAGAGCTGCCATATTTCCATTGAAAGTAAGATTGGGAACCAAACAAGGGTCAAAAACAACATTCACATTCTCCTCATCTTCTCCACATGGATTGTCTACCTCAATAGTAAAAGTATTCACTCCTTTATCAAGCATGACCAGTGCTTTAATTTTATTGTTTGCGAAAGCAAAAGGAATGGCACTTCCGTTAAGCTTTACGTTAATTTGATAGGCATTATTGATATTGTTTGTGCTTGCCATCATTAGGTATTTCGCTTGATTAGAAACTGAATTTGATAAACCCGGGGCGTCAAATGAAACTGAAGGCGCTTTACAATTATTATAGACTAAGCTTAAGTTTTCATTGTCTCTTCCACAATCACGAACCGCCAGAATAAGGAACTGGTTTTGACCCGGTTGTAATGTGACATGGCTCGTAACAACCCCATTGTTATAACTAAAGTTTATATTTTGTCCATTCAAAGTTAGGGTAATGCCATTTTGAGTTGGCATGTTTCCGATAGAAGCTTGAAACGTGTAATTGTCATTTGTTACTTCATTATTTGAACTGATAATGTTAATGTTGGGAATTTTGCATTCGTCATATAAGACATGCACTGTCTCAACATCAGCACCACAATCGTTCATTGCTGAAATGGTAAAGTAGTTGTCACCTGCACTAAGTACAAGGTTTCCTGAAACTAATCCATTTGTTGCATTGTAGCTAATTCCTGAAATCACATTTCCGTTTAGCTGATAGCTCAGGCCTTGTGGGCCCAATACATTTTGAATTTGGGCGGAAATATTAATGCTGGAATTTTGAACAGTTGTCCCATTGATTGGGGTGTTAAAGACAATATTAGGTGGATTACAGTCTTCTAAATCCAGAGTAAAGGTCAGTGATTCATTGCCGCAATCATTTGAGACTTCAATTGTAATTTGATTAATGCCATTAATTAGGGTGACATTAAACTTCAAGACACCTTGATTAAAATTCCAGTTGTTATTATCCGATTTGTTGAGAAGCTTTCCGTTCAATTTGGTTTCGATATTTGCGCTTTCAATATTTGATCCCGTGAGAAGTACTTCTATTTCATGAACTCTATCATTTGTAGTAGATCCCGAGGCTGTTGGATGAATAAGCTCAATATTGGGAGGAGTACATTCAATATAATTTAGGGATGTTGTAATGGCTCCATTTCCACAAGAATTCTCAAAGACAATTCGAATATTGTTGTTTCCTGAGAACAAAGTAAGATCACTCTCTAATGTCCCTGTGTTTACATCAAAGCTAAATCCATAGACCTGAACATTATTGATAAAAAGCTTTATCATAGAAGCACTCTTTAAATGCTTAAAATGAGCTTTTAATTGATAGTTTGAGTTTTCAACACTTAAGGCATTTTGAGAAGGGGAAATAAAATTACCTTCAGGTGAAATACAATCAGCAAAGTTGACATTTAGCTCCTTCATATCTGAACCGCAATTATTATTGGCCTTGATGTAAAAAGTGTTTTTACCTGAAACGAGATTTGCTATTGCTGTTAATTTATTTGAATAGCTATCAAATTCAAATGGCAATAGCATTCGATTGGCATCCATTAACTTAATTTCATTTACATCAGAAACATTTTTGATTTTAGCTGAAATTTGAATGGTTTGATTGCTTACTATTTCATTTTGAGTATTGTAAATGTATACATCAGGCGAAGGGCAATTTTCTATTTGACTTTCGTTGGTGCTAAAACCGGACGAAGAACTTGAAGAACTTGAAGAACTATTATTTCTTCCTCCTAATCCAAAACGAAGAAAAGCAGAGGTGTAGTGATACCAGTCGTTCTTTAAACGTGGTGTTTCTGATATTACCCCGTCAAATTGATCTTTCAATGTAAATGTGGTCTTGTGTTCAAATCCAAGAGAAACCCTTGGAGCAATTTGATACCCAATTCCAAAACCAGCACTAGGCATAAAGTGAACCTGATTCTCGTCGGGATTCAGCTGAGTTTCGAAATCAAAATCCAGATCGTTACTGAGCAGTGATTCTTCGCTATAAAAGTCTCCATTATTATCTAAAAGATCCCCCATTGTCTTTTTAAAGGAAAGTCCAACTCCACCAAAGAGGTAAGGATCTATGCCTGTCTTTTCGCGAAATCGATTGAAATGTAAAACGAGCTCAAGACTTAATCTATGGATGTCATTTTTATAGTTATGAATGTATCCACCATACGCCGCTTGATACATTTGCTTGATTTCTTGGGCATCTGCATCTTCAAGATTTACAAATGGATCAAAGTTTTCCATAGAAATGGTATCCATGTCTTTGTTTTGACCGTACCATTTTCCGTGTAGGTAACGTCCGCGTAGGTCAAAGCTAAAAATCCGACCGTAATCGTAATTAAAAGATTTTCCTAGAGTCAAACCCCATCCAAAAGGGATAGTTCTGCCGTAATTGTCATTATCTAATTCATAATAGTTCTCATTGCTTCTCCATTTCCAAATGTTGTTCACATCGTCACAGCTCCAAGTCGCTCCTGTATTGAAGCCAAGGAACCATTTCGAGTTATAATTAGTGGTTTTAACCTGCGCATTTGCGGTTAGTGAAATCAAAAAAGAAAGTAGAATAATGTAAAAATTTTTCATATAAGTGATTTTGAACCTGATACTGTAATAACTATGCCAATTTAGTTAAAAAAACAATTTATGTTAAATCTTTGACGTTGTTAATGGCATTTTTCTAGAATTAATGGGGGTAGTAGGGTTTTTGTTAAAGATTTGTTAATAGATTTATGGATAGAACTCATATTTCGTAAATCTAATGATTGACATAAAATTACTTACTGGATTCCTATCAATTATTGAATGAAGCAGTCCTGTTTTCGTATCAAAGATAACTTGAAAATCTTTAGTGAAAACACCCTGTTTAAATTCGTGTCTCTCCATAAGGTTGCCGAAAGCATCATATTTAAACTTTAATTCCTCAACAGGATCAGGATGTGTATCATAGAATGTTTCGATACTTATCAGTAGGCCTTTATTGTTGTAATCGTATTTCTTTTTATAGATGGTGCCCCCCATTTTTAATTTATCGATACTCGATGTTTTGTAGCCATCTTCGTTGTACTTATCATATGAAATTAGGTATGGCAAATTGTATGAATTATAGGTGGTCCTCTTTTCATTTGAGTACCGCATGGTCTCAGTATTCATTTCATTTTTTTTCACAACTTCACCGTTCTCATTTAGGGTTACTCGATAATTGGATGTTGAAGTTATTCTATTTAAGCTATCACGCAGAAATTCTTGTAATGTTATGCCATTATTCTCACTTTTCTTAAGGGTAGTGATTGCGCCTAATTGATTATATTCATAGTATTGTAATGTAGTGTCAAGAGTTTTTCCGTTCCATCGTATATCAATACTCGAGCTCAATCTTCCTTTCTTGTTGAACTCATAAGTGTAGCTTCCAGGTACTTTTCGAATGAGGTCTTTATTTTTTTTAAATGAGTAGGTACCTTTGATGGTTTTTATTTTGTTGTTTTTAATGAAATCGGCGTTAAAAAAGGGATCAGTGGTAAATGCTTCACCGTCCTGATTTAATAACATCTGTCCAAAACCATTTGAGGTGAAATGAATAAAAACAAAAAATAGGATAAAATTTTTCAAAGGCTACTCGGTTAGGTTTGAAAGAAGGGTTTTCCATCCAAGTAGGCCTTCCAAGATATTTGGCAGTTCCGAAATTTGTATCCGTTCCTGCTTCATGGTGTCTCTATATCTAATGGTAACGCTTTGGTCATTTTTAGTGTCATGGTCAACAGTAATACAAATTGGTGTTCCAATGGCGTCTTGTCTCCTGTATCGCTTTCCTATTGAATCTTTTAAGTCAATTTGAATATTGTATTCAAACTTAAGCTGATTGGCTATTTCTTCTGCTATTTCTGGCAGACCGTCTTTTTTCACTAAGGGTAAGATTGCAGCTTTAATAGGTGCGAGTGCTGGTGGAATTCTCAAAACAATCCTTTTCGACTGGTCGTCGAGTATTTCGTGATTGAACGATGCGCTCAGTACAGCCAAAAACATACGATCAAGGCCAATTGACGTTTCTATAACATAGGGAACATAGCTTTTATTGAGCTCAGGGTCAAAATATGCGAGTTTTTTACCAGAATGTTCTTCATGTTGTTTTAGGTCAAAGTCCGTCCGAGAATGAATGCCTTCAAGCTCTTTAAAGCCCATTGGGAAATCAAATTCAATATCACATGCTGCATTTGCATAATGTGCCATTTTAATATGATCATGAAATCTATACATAGTGTCTCCCAAGCCTAAGTTTTTATGCCATTTCTCTCGCATAGACTTCCAATAGTCATACCATTTCATTTCTTCCCCAGGTTGAACGAAAAATTGCATTTCCATTTGTTCAAATTCACGCATTCTGAAGATAAACTGTCTTGCGATAATTTCATTTCGAAACGCTTTACCTATCTGTGCAATTCCAAATGGGATCTTCATTCTTCCTGACTTTTGAACATTTAGGAAGTTTACAAAAATACCCTGAGCAGTTTCAGGACGAAGATATATTTTTGATGATTCTCCGGCTACAGAGCCAATTTCAGTTGCAAACATTAAATTAAATTGACGAACCTCAGTCCATTCCCGAGAACCGGAAAGAGGGCAAGCAATTTCTAAATCGACAATCAATTGCCTGAGCCCCTTTAGGTCATTGGCATTGAGTGCATCTTTCATTGATTTTTCAATTGATTCTATTTTTGAGGCATTTCTTAAAACATTGGGATTTGTTTTTTTGAATTGCTCTTCATCAAACGCTTCACCAAATCTTTTTTGCGCTTTGGCTATTTCTTTTATTATTTTTTTATTGATTTTTTCAATGTATTCCTCGATTAAAACATCGGCACGGTATCTTTTTTTTGAGTCTTTATTATCAATTAATGGGTCGTTAAATGCATCAACATGCCCTGAGGCTTTCCATGTTTTTGGATGCATAAATATTGAAGCATCAATCCCAACAATATTTTGGTGCATTTGCGTCATTGCTTTCCACCAATATTGTTTAATGTTGTTTTTTAATTCAGAGCCTAGCTGGCCATAGTCATATGTCGCAGCTAAACCATCATATATATCTGATGAGGGAAAGATAAAGCCATATTCTTTAGAATGAGATATGATTTCTTTAAGCTTGTCTTGATTTGGTTCCATCCCACAAAGATAGTTACTTCTGTTTCGATTTGAATTATAATTGATAAATTCTTGGTGAGGATTATTGTATTAATTTTATGCTATGCTTTTTTATTTAAATCAAGATGAGTATATAGATACTTTAAAACCTATCGATATTTCTATTGAAATGTCCGGAGATTCACCAGGGCCTATCGCTTGGGGACAGAATAAACCTATTATTCAACCGGTTCGAGATGAACACTTTACAGGAAGTGTAAAGGAGGGGGGTGTTGTGAATTTTAATGACATCCAGTTTAATCCACATGCTCACATAACACATACTGAATGTTGCGGACACATTACCGAAGGTTTCTTTTCTGTTAATGATGTTTTAAAGTCTTATTTTTTTGAAGCACAGCTCCTCTCAGTAGAGCCAATAGGTCAAGAAGATAAAGTCGTAAGCTTAGGTCAAATTAAAGAAATAGGGATTATCGAGGGAGTCAAGGCACTAGTTATTCGTACGCTGCCAAATGATGAGCGTAAAACACGTCTAAACTACACCGATTCCAATCCTCCTTTTTTAGATGTGGAAATTGCAAACTATTTGATAAGTAAGGGAATAGATCATCTGCTTGTTGATTTGCCATCTGTTGATCAGGAACGTGATGGGGGCACTTTGGCTTTTCATCATGCATATTGGAATGTGCCGAATGAACCAAATATAGTAAGAACCATAACAGAATTTGTTTTTGTTTCAGAAAAGGTAGAAGATGGCAATTATATTTTAGAGCTTCAGGTTGGACCTTTGAAAAATGACGCTTCGCCAAGTAGACCGGTTTTATACAAAAAATTGAAGTGATTTTAATTAAGGAAGAACAGGGCTTCTTATACAAAAGCCTATGAGGCTCGCTAAAACTATTAAACTCTTATCAAACTATAAAATAAATATACCAGGAAGGTATATTTTTTAATGTATAAGAAGGTTCCTGTCCTATGACCAACAAAGTTATTAATATTTCTTGAATGAAGCTTGATTTTTAGTAAAATAATTTCAGCTAACTTTCTAATGAACAGCACTTTAAGCACTTAACTCTTTGATTGTCAATAGTCTATAAATAAAAAAAGGTCGTTTCCGACCTTTCTTTTATTGATTGTTTGTGTTACTCCTTTGTTAAACGATTAAGGAATACAGGAACTTCTTATGCAATTGACCCAGGTGGGTCGACTAAAACTATTAAACTCTTATCAAACTAGAAAATGAAACTGCTTCTCCAAGCAGTTTTTATATCGCATAAGAAGTTGCCTGTGTCTCTCCTTATTTCTATTATAAATGTAGAAAGTTAGTTCGGTTCTTTTATAATGAATGAATATTCGAGCAATTTTAACGAAAATAACAGCCTTTTGGTTTATTATTTATTTCCTATTGTTAGGCCTAAAAGGCAGATTAGATATAAATCTATTGGTTTTTTCTGTCCAATTATGATTCAAATAGATGTGTTACCGCTTTTCCTATACATCTCTAGAATAAAAATTTAATGGAAACAAAATTTGTCCATGTTAAGATTTTAATGGCCTATTTGAGTTTGTCAATTAACTAAAAAAAAAGGAAATAAAAAAAGGTCTTTCGACCTGGGGTTGTGTTTTGGGTTTGATTAAGGAATACAGGAACCACTTATGCAATTGACCCGAGCGGGTCGACTAAAACTATTAAACTCTTATCAAACTAGAAAATAAACTGCTTCTCCAAGCAGTTTGTTATTGCATAAGTAAGATTCCTGTGTCTCTCCTTATTTCTAGTCTAATGTATGATGTAAATTGGTTTTAAAAGGGATCGATGAATATTCCCTAATTTAAATTGAAGATATCGGGGTTCTTGTTGATTATTTCTTTTTAAGAGAATTAGTTATTAAAGGTAATTCTGCCACTGATCCAACTTGAATCTAGTTCGGTTTTGTGTTTTTTGTAAAAAGAAATGGCTGGCTCATTCCAATCGAGTACTTGCCAATCCAACCTTTTTGCATTGCTACTTTCAGCTATTCTAATGATCTCTTGAAACAGCATTGATCCAACACCTAGTTTTCTACATTCTTCTTTTACAAAAAAATCTTCTAAATAAAGACATTTACCTTTCCAAGTAGAGTAGGAGGTATAATACAAGGCAAAGCCAATAATATGATCTTCCTGAGATGCGACGATCGCACTACAAAGCTTGTCTTCAAATAAATGTTGTCTGAGTTGGGAAATTGTGTTGCTAACTTCTTGAGGTGCTTTTTCGTAAATAGCTAGTTCTTTAATCAATTGGAATATAACGGTTTCATCTCCGAATTGTGCTTTTCTTATCGAGATCATTGTACACCCGCTAGATTAAACCTGATTTTGAATCCAGTATTAACATTACCAGTTGGGTAACTCGTTTGAACTTTTGGTGTATTCAGATTTTGGTCATAATAAAACATAAGTGTCAGATTGTTAGTCAGGTTATAATCTGCAGATATTTTTATTGACATTGTTTTTTGTCCTGCCGTAGCTTGATTGGTGTTTTCAACAATCTTTCGAATAACTGTGAGATTATCTCTAAATGAAAAATCAAACTTAATATTTACATCACTTGGCTTGATGTTTTTGAAAGGAAGTTTTACATCCTTGATTCTGGCCGCAGTTCCAATAACGATTTCTTCTGATAATGACTCTGTAACTTGATTGTTACTGAGCGCAAGAGTTGATTGCCTGTCTTTTTTATATTCGAAACGAGTTTGTAGGGTGTGTCCCAAAATTTTCCAGTTGGCATCAATACCGATTAATGGAGAAAAACGTTCGGAAAGCACGACGTTTTGAATTTGCATTTCTGGTATATAGTTGTTGTCTATATCTAGGTTATTTAAATTACCGTTTTGGTCTTGTGTTCCGTTTAAATTTGTTTGCATTCCATTTACAGAAACCGAAGAACTGTATCCGTGTCGAACAATAAATGATTTAAGGAATTTCTTTGTGAACTTATATTTTGTTAAGCCACTATAATTGATCGACCAATTAGGCAGTGGCGTGTTTTGGAGAGGGTCGATGTTTTTACTGTTGATTCGGGAGTTGTTGTACGCGGTCATAAACGATCCAAGTACGACATCCTGTTGTGACCCAGAATAACCCGAATAAAAGCCATTAGAGCTGATTAATGATGAATTAGAATTGTCTTGCCCGACTATTTGTGAAACTTGAGTACGATTGTCGAGAAGGTTTTGAAACACCTCAGATTGATAATCGGCTCCTTCTTTTGTGAAAGCTGTACCCCATGTAATGGTTGAATACGTTAGTGTTGCGGTTTCAAATTGACTTTGTCCCTCAAATTGTGATGTGGCATCATTCCATCTATAAAATTCCCCACTATTCCGTGAGTAATTTCGATTTAGATTCAAGTCAATATTTACATCTTTTAATGGTTCCAAAGTCGCCCTCATCGTAAGATTGTTAGAATGGGTTATTCCGTATTGGGTATTCAAATTTTCATTTTGCACCAACCAGCTGTTTTGGGTGGCTAAATTAGATACGCTGTAATTATTTTTTCTACCAAAGACATCATACCCTTGTTGCCCAAATATGAAGCCAGACAGCTGAGTCGTTGAAGAGTTCATTCCTAAGAATCTTGTTTCTTCTCCATAGCCCGGTAATATTGTACCATCATTCAAGCTGTAGGTACCGGAAATGTTACGAACCGTCATGATTAATCTTGCAAAAAATCCAGCAATTTTAGGAACTTTACGTTTCGCCCGTAATTCTTTTCGGGTTTTCTTTTTATACGTTCTGTTCTTTTTCTTGTAAGCTTTAAGCTGATCTCTATTCATGGAGTCTAGTGGCTTATCAGGTTCAAGGTCATCAACCTTTATCCATTCCCATTTTTCTTTGTCAGTATTCTCTCCAGCTTCTTCCTCACTCTCTCCATTAGATCGACTACCTGGACCATTTCTTGGGTTGATTCTTCCTCGTGAGCCTCTTCCATCAGCCAGCACTTTTTTGAAAAATGGGACTTTGTTGTAGAGGTTTACAAAATTGGCCTGAGCCGTAGTATTAATGCTTCTGTTGTTTTGTATGGTATTGCCAAATTCGCTCTGTCCAAGAGGTGCTCTTGCCCAATTGTAGCTCCCTGTATATTTTACGTTTGCGCTAATCCAATTGGTCAAAGGAAATTTGTCAAATGGGATTTTATAATTAATAGAATAATTGTGACCGTATTCCATAGTTTTTCCTAAAGTTGACATTTGAGATCGAATGGTATCTAAGAATTCTCGATAACCATCGGGGTTATTGATTCGGTCTACACTATTATTTCCCTCTTCAAAAATTGACTTGTTAGAGGCAGAAAAGCTTGTTTTTAAGTTCCTAGTAATATCGTATCCGATTTGATAATTTCTATTCCAATCAAATCGCTTTAAAAAGATGGGCTCAAATTCATAATCTGGGACAAGATTATTTCGGACCTGTCTCTCATTATAAATTCGAGAATAGTCATTTGTGAATGAGATGTTTTTTGGCATAAAGAACAGATTGAAGTCCTTGATGAGTTTTAAGTATTTCGATTTTTGGACAGGTTTCCATTTCTTAAATGGTTGGAACGGTTTTCCTTTAAACGTGTAATTATAATTTAACGCTCCTGTCCAGGTTTTTGTAAGGTCTTTCTTAGTGTTGAAGTCTCTCTGAAGGTTTTCTGCATAAGCATAACTCGCGGCCCAATTTGAGATTTTCCAAAAATGATTTTTCGAACCTGCTTTTGCTTCTTTACGAACATTTGCAAAATTGAACGACTTTCTTTCATTAAAATCTTGACCTAAGGCAGCTCTTTCTTTTCTTTTAGCGGGTTCGTAATCTGATAGCTTAATGTCTGGATTAAATGGGTCGTACTCTGGATTAATAATCCCGAGAGAATAACCATAAAAGAAGGGTAGAGAAACCCGTGCTTGCTTTCCGAAGAATTGTCCAAGCTGTATGCTTGAATTGAAGTCAAAACCTATTTGCTCATTTCGTTGTCGGTCTTGAACGCGGCTGTCTACGCTTCCCCAATTTATTCCTGAATAGTTTCCAGAGGCGTTGATATTCGCAAAGTCTGCGAGCTTTACTTGTACTTGACCAACAGCTGCCGAACCTCCTTCACTTACGAAATCGGTCAATCTTAATTCATTAATCCAAGCGATGATGCATTCAGATTCTCCATCGTCAGGTTGCCAAATATTATTCGGGTCATTTTTTAATGGATTTCGAACGCCAACCATTATGGTTTTTAGTCCTTGAAGATTTGGGCTTCCTTTTACTTTAATTCGTCTATTGGCGTTTTTAGGATCTGTTTTTGAATATTCAACAATGTATGAAATCCCATTAGCTCCCTCCTCGATATCCTGATTCCTGTCTTTTTTCAATTGAATAAAATCATCAAAAACAATTTCTATGTTATTGTTTTCTGGCCAAATTTCTTCAGGAGTAGTG
>Ga0315331_10003758_pt1 | contig 11468 bp, 10 predicted proteins | sample M160m34915metaG_FD_203456 | JGI IMG/M metagenome (GOLD analysis project Ga0315331, IMG submission 203456) | Ammonia-oxidizing marine archaeal communities from Monterey Bay, California, United States - M1 60m 34915 | ecosystem: Environmental > Aquatic > Marine > Intertidal zone | place: USA... | reverse complement strand
AACTCCTAATTCAACAATTTTAGTTGCCTTTGGCATAAGGTTTTCTATAAATCTTTGAATCGTAGAACCTTTTCCAGCTGCATCTCTACCTTCGAGTAAAATTGCAATTCTCTGATTTGAATCAATGGCCCATTCTTGCAATTTCAAAAGCTCAATCTGTAAACGCCTTTTTTCTTTTCGATACTGAGAATTATTTAATTCAGTATATTCGGTTCTATTGTATATTATCATAATATTTTAAAAATAAAATTTAAGTTACATATTTCAGCATAGAAATTTATGAAAGATCCTCTCAATAAAGCGATTATAATAGCAGCAAAGACTCACAGGGGCAAAAAGGGACGTAATCGTGAACCTGCATTACTCCACCCCTTAAGAGTCATGTCAATGATGAACGATAATAATTCCAGGATTGCAGCAATTCTCCATGATGTAGTAGAGTCAAGAAAAATAACAATAAAGGATCTTCAAGATAAAGGATTCAATGATAATATATTAATAGCTGTTGATTTGCTGTCAAAAAGAAAGGGCGAAGAATATATTCATTATATAAATCGATTAAAGGGAAACAAGATTGCGCTTAAAGTAAAATTAGCTGATTTAATCGATAACTATATTCGTAGAAAAAAACACAAAGTTTTATCAAAAAATGATAAACAAAAAATTAAGAAATATAAAAAAGCTTATACAGTCTTAACGGGGCAAACTTTAAAATCAGCTATCAAGCATCTTTAGCATTTGAATAGTAAGTTTCTCCCATGTAAATCGTTCCGAGACTCGCTCCATTCCTTTTTTAATTATATTTTGTCTGTAATTCTCATCAGACAAAAGTCTTTTAACTGACTCTGAAATATCATTCGGGCTGTCTGAAGGGACAAGTAGTCCGTTTACATGGTCTTCAACCGCATCAGGAATGCCTCCCTCATGACTTCCAATTACTGGACATCCGCAAGCATTAGCCTCTAAAAAAGTAATTCCAAAACCTTCGCTATCACCAGTTTCATGTAATGTTCTGCTTGGCATGATATATATCTTACTAGCAGAGTAGATCTTTTTTAAATCTTCATCAGGAATAAAATCAATAAAGGTTACATGTTTTTCCAATGAAAGGTCCAAAACCAATTTTTTCAAATAATCCAAGTAGTCATCTTTTTTTCTATGAGGTCCTGCAATTACATAATGAGCCTTGGGAAATTCTAATATAATATCAGACATAGATCTAATAACATCATCATGAGCTTTTCTTTTTATAATTCTAGCTAAAGTCAAAATCAAATCTGAATCAGTAGGTATATTATATTTTTTAAAAAAATTTTCATCTACACTAGTTGGATAGAAACGATCTGTATCAACTCCATTTGGTAAAAATCTCACATGATCGGTGTTTATTTTATTTAACCTATTAATAATTTCATCCTGAGTAAATCTGCTTACAGATAAAATAAGGTCAGCATTAGAAATCACTTGTGTCATTGACTTAAGGTCTTTTTTAGATTGTAAGCGGGTTATTTCTAGGCCATGAGCAACAACAATCATCTTACTTTCAGGAAAACGTTTTTTTAAAAATTTAAAAGGCTTGGCCATTCCCCAAGTTGTTGTAATAAAAACTGTATCTGGATTATCTTTTAAAATTTTATACATGTAATAACCAGCATAAAACCGATGAAATTCATGCCAATTTCTCCCGTACATTGGTTTGCAATCAAATTGCTCATTTTTATGAATGCTTAGGTCTCTATTTTTTCGATAGGTAACATAGACAGATGTATTATGGCCAAGCTTAGGTAGTTCTCTGGCTATCCCCAATGCCCATTCAGCTATTCCACCACCTTTGCTTGGGGGGAAATGACCGGTGATTATTGCAATATTCATTTTTTAGCCTTCATTGCTTGAATAAGTTTTGTCATTTGTTTTTTCCAAATCAAATCCTTTGAAAGCAGAAGATTTGATTGCTGCAGTGTGTTATAATAAACCTCATCAGTAAGAAGCTTTTCTATTGACTTAATATACCCGCTTGAATCTCCTGGAGAAACAAATACTACCCCTAGATGCTCATTTGGTAACAAGTCTCTTATTGAAGGTAAGTCTGTACATATAACCGGCATTCCCATTGATATATAATCAAAAAGTTTATTGGGAGCTGTTAAAAATTTATTATAGAAATTGTCTGGCATCATCATCAGTCCTACTGATGATTTAGATAAAACTGTTTCAAGTTCATTGTAAAAAATCCACCCTTTTAGATTTACGTTATTAGTGTTTTTCTCGCTAATTAATTTTTTCGCGTAGGAAAGTTCATGCGCATCCCTCCCCCCAATTAATGATAATTCGAAATTAAATAAACTATTTTTATGAATATCTAATATGAGCTCAATACCTTTTAAAGGTTGAAAGCTGCCGGAATACACTACCTCTTTATTTTCAAATCTTGATCTAGATGAAAACTTATTTAATCCAGGAGGGCATGCCGTAACTGGTATATCTACGTAAGATTCGTATAATTTCTTTTGAGGTGTATTTAAAGTCATCATTCCATCAAGCATATTTAAATACTTTCTTTCGTATTTATTAAATTTTTTTCTATTAACGCTCCGGGTATATTCGTACTTAGAAAAGTCCATATAAAAATTATGGGATTGGTAAAAAATTTTTTTATTTGAATTCTTTTTTAATTTTATTAGATACGGTAAATACCCAGGATCTCGCGTGAAAACTGTATCGTAATCACCAGAAAGAATAAAATCATTGGCTCTTTTATAAAATATTTCATTTGCTCTAATAGGGCCAATCGAATTTGTCATTAGCTTAATATCAATTGGGTTTAAAGCATTATTAAGATCGTTTTTTTCATCATCAGACTTTTTAGAGGTCTGCATAATTAAGGTTATTTTTTGATTGTTTTCAGCAATTCCACGAGCTTGGTAATATGAAAATATTAGACCCGGACTATTTTCACCCCAATATCCTTTTGTTACATACGCAATTTTCATCATCTATTTCTGATTCTCAAGTCAAGTAATTTATATGAATGAATTATTGATTCAACATCAATATCGCGAATAAATCCTGTTTTAGATACAACATTCTCAGAAATTGTATTATATGGACTATATCGTGTGTAATTAAGCTTATCATTGTTATATAGACCAAGAACAGGCTTACCAAGTGCTGCAGCTAAATGAATTAAAGATGTATCAACAGATAATAACATTTCAGAATCATTTATAATTCCTGAGGCATGATAGAGCGTGGGAGATTCTAAAGGGTAGAATATCTTCTCTTTGAAAACGCTCTTTATTTTTATAGCATCACGAGACTCTTTTCTAGAAGCAAACAGGGCGATATTTGTATTATTGATTTCCAAAATACTTGTAATAACCCTAATCCACTTTTCAGCAGGTATCTTCCTGCTTTGGTGTCCTGCGCTGATGTTGATAGCAATATATTTTCTATTATTAATATTTGAAGGGAATTTTAAAAAAAATTCTGGGAGCCAATTAGAAACTATTGAGCTATCATCATAATAATGAAGTAGTTCTGAGTATTTCTCAACAATGTGTTTTGAATTATCATTTGGAAGAGAATAATTATAAATAGGGTTATTATATTTATGGTCAAGGCAAACTTTAACCTCAGCATTTATTTTATTTGTAAGGTGATGAAATGTTTTAGATGGTCCACTTTTTGGATTGTATAAAATTTGATAACGCTCAGAACGAATTATTTTAGAAAAACGAAAATTAAATGGTCTGTAACTAATGCAATTTCTAATGAATGGTATTCCCTCGAAAACTTTTTTGTTATAGTGAGTACAGCATAGATCTATTATTGCGTCAGGAAATCTTTTATTAAATCCATTTAAAAAAGGGAGAAGTAGAATTGCATCACCTAATTTTTCTTGAGCAAGAATGATAATGCTCGATACTGAATCAGGTATCTTTTTTTTCTCAACATGCTTATAAATACTATTTTGAATTTTAATAATTAATTTGCGACGCGAATTAAGCTTAGGGGGATGTAATGAGATATTAGACATTTTAAAAAACGTAAATTAAATCAAAAAACCTTTGAAATAATCCTCAAGGTTTGTTGACATTTTTTCCATAGTAAACATCTGAATTAATTTATTGTATCCATTTAATCCCATCTTTTTAAACTCATTAGAATTATCAATATATTTCTTCAGAGCTTCTTTTATATGCATAGAGTTTGGCTCACATATCATGCCGTTTTTCATATTATCTACAACTTCACAGATGCCACCTACATTTGTAGTGATAATTGGTTTTTTTGACATCCAAGCTTCAAATAACGTATTTGGTATACCTTCTGATCTTGAAGGTATAATAACTAAGTCAGCTTTAGAAAAAAAATTAATTATATCATTTTTTTCTCCCACTAGCTCACATTGTGATTGAAGATTATATTTTTCAATTAACTTTTCTAATTTATTTCTATCAGGCCCCTCTCCTGCAATTTCTAATTTATAATTAAATTTTATATCTTTTATTGAATTGAGCGATGATAAGAGAATATCATATCCTTTGTGAGCTGTTAATCTTCCAGCAGCTCTTATTAAAGCTCCTTGCCTTCTATAATCGCGCTGGTTTGTCTTAAGATCTGGGACATCATATCCATTATAAATACAACAAATACTGTCGTGATTTAAATTGCTTTTTATAAATCTATAATTTAATAATTCTTTTTTGAGCGATTTGGCATTAACAATTATCCCATCCACCATATTGGAAATAATATATCTTTGTAAAAAGTCTCTTTTTAGAATAGGTCTTGAAATGCCTAACCTCATTATATGGTGAATATTTACTTTATTTTTAATCTGAGCACCTAATACATAATCCTTACGTTTTGTAGATAAGAGTATATCAATTTTTTTATTTTTAATAATATTTTTAATAACTGATTTTGTTTTAAAACTAAACTCATTTGTAAACGGGGCATCTATAGTTTCTATGGATGCATTTAAATTGCTCCAGTGACTTGTTCCGGTTCGTTTTATTAAGCAGACTCTATGCCCTCTTTGATTCAACCCATTTAGAGCAGTTGTTAGCCATCGCTCATTACCTCCCCAGCCTTTAGATGAATTAAGCGCAAGAATTTTCATTATTGGCTTTATATTAAAATCTTCTCAACGATTTTTCTGAAAAAAAATCGTCACTTAAATCTTGATCATAGACTACACTAACTACTTCCATTTTGGTAGAGCTCCCATTTAATAAATTCTTCATTATTTTTTTTGTTGGGGTCCAGTACTGATTATTTTTCACATAATCAAATATTTCTAAAATTTTTACTATTTCTTGTGCATCGTTAAAATATTCGACTTTTCTCAACAGATAATCTATATCATCAATCCAAAAAATTCGCAATCCATAACTTGAATCATTTATAGGATTGGCCTCAACTAAATAACACCTACTTCCTTTAAAATTATTTGAACCTAAAAGCTTGTATCTATCTAGATCTGCTTCCCTTTTAATAAAATCTCCATATGTAAACTCAGTTCCTTGAAACTTTCTTGATTTGTCAGATGGTCGAATTCGCTTTGTTTTTCTTAGCTTGGGGATATACAGCCACTGATCATCATTTTTTTCTCCAACCCAACTCCAATTTAACAGACTATAGCCCCTAACCTCTTTTGGCTCAAGAAATCTCAAAAGTAATTTAGATTTGAACTCTCCATCCTGATAGCGCTTTTCTGCTTGCTCCATTAATCTATAATGTTTCTTATTTACATTTTTTTTTGAATTTGAGAATAATGTCATTTTAAAATTAATTTTGATATCGGAAGGCTTAGGGTTTTGATTCATTCTTTTGATTATTTCTTCTCCTGAAATCTGCGCAGAGGAAATACTGATTAAAAATGAAAATAGAGTTAAATATATCTTAAGAAACATTAGAGAATATAGGAAATCAAAAATTATACAATAAGCCTATTCTTACATGACTGAAATCTTCCATCAATGTGAAGGGATCTTGTAATTTACCGTTGCCAGAGAATTGCGTTGTTGCTAATTCTAATTTCCAGTTTAAAACTGGTGAGTATCCCACTCCAAAACTTAAAAATGATCCAGAATTTTCAAGATTGAGCATGACTGACCCTTGAATATCAATCTGGTCATCCATAAGAACTCCGCTAGAGCTAATTAATAATGCTTTGTCTGAAAACATTGCAAACGGAGTTCCCATCCCTGGGCTGAATTCTGGCACTATAATGTTGCTTGAGGAAAATTCATTTCCGTCATTAATCCATTTTCTATCATCCGATATAACACTGCTTCCAATAAATTGCCCTGAAAGCATTAGGTCGTTTGCCGTAGTATACTCAAACTGAAGGACGTACTGTGAATAAAGAACTTCTTCGCTAAACATTAAGAGATTGTTTTGTAGATCAGCATTTTTTGTAGAGCCTGTTTTGGTATTGTAAAGGGCGCCCTCGCCTCTAATAGTGAAATCTCCAATAAATGCAACAAAGTCTGATCCTATCATTGTTGTTTTTCTATAACCTAAATCTATACTAAAATCAGTGCTGGGATCATTTGGAAAAATCCCAGTATGAATACTTGGCATTCTATCGTTTCCAGAAAAGTAAGAGAAGCTAATGTCGCTACTATTTATTGTGGTTTGCAGTCTAAAACCTGCTTCAAGCTCATTTTTAGGAAAATATCTAACATCGGGTTCATTGCCAGAAGCTAGGGGAAAGTCTTTTTCATCGTAAGGAATTCTATTTTTATTAAATAAAGGGTTTACAACTACTTCAATTTGAAAACTATCTGAGTAGTAAGTTGAAGCGAGCGATAAAACACCTACTTTAGTACCCGTTCCCACCTTAAACATGTAATAGTAATCATATGGATTTAGATTGTTTGTAGGATTAATTGCATCCGCTGCACCCCATGAATGAATTTGCTTTCCAAGCCTTACCTCGCCCCATTCTGGATAAAAGGCAAAATACAATTCTCTTAAATCATATTGGTTGTTTTTGGTTTTAATTCTGTGTTCAATAGCAGAATTAGTTTTTATATCAAACTTTTCAAATGAATATCCGATATCTAATGAAAGAAGACGAAAAGGTAAATTTATCTGAGAAGAATTTGATGTACGTGTCCTCACATATGGATTTATTTCTCCCGATACCGAAATCTGAGCTTGTACCAGTCCTGCAGCTAGAAAAAGTATGGATGTGATTTTTTTTATCTTCAAGATCTGAATTTATCTTGGCAATCTTTTCAAATTTTTTTCTTGAAACAAAGAAGCTTTTACACCAAGATCAACTTCCATCTTATCAATAGTAAGTTTAGTTGAATGATTTTTTTGAACGTTTTCAACATATATTTCACTCATGATATAATAATCTTTTATTTTTTTATGAGTAAAGTTTTTGACTTTTAATAATTCACCGCGCTTGTCAAACGACTCCTCTTTTACTACGCTTAATGTTGACTTATTTATCCATGAAAGATGCTTCTGATAAGATGACTCAACCTTATCAGATGGTCTCACCTCAACGACAAAACATTCAACACCATCTATTGCCTCATCTTCTTTTCTTTCATAATGATATTTTTCGATTTCTCTGCTAGCTAGATCTTCGTAGCTTAGATCTGATGCCATAAAAGAATCTCCTCTTCTTTTAGACGAAATTCTTCTAATCTTTTTAAAATCAGGAAGCCACATACGCATCTCGTCATCTTGATTATCATGTTCAATTTTTAAAAAAGCAACTCCACGATCATCTCTTGGTTCGATAAACCAGGTTATTTGTTTTTTATTGCCATCAAGGCTTTTTGATATCATCTTGTTGGTACGGCTTTTTCCTTTTGAATTGGTTAAAACCATAGTTGATTCGTTACTAAGATCAACTGGTGATGGTAATTCATCCACCATTATTGCTATTTCGCGACCAGTTTGCCCCAAAGCTAAGCTAGCAGAAAAAAGTATCGCCAGTGCATTTATTTTAACATGAATAGATAACTTTTCATCCATTATGATTATCCTTTTACTATTAATTTTTTCTTAAATAATTCGGTTATGGCAGATAATATAGTAAGAGTCCCGAGTGAAGTGGAAAGCATAGCAAACACCATTAATCCTCCAATATACTGAATTGGGACAAATGCGGAAAAAACCAATGCGCCAAATCCCATATTTGAAGCTGCATCTAAAACTATTGGGTACCCAACATCCTCTACAACCTCTTTGCTTACCTTTTCACTGCTCATTGATCGCGAAAGTCTTCTGAATTGAGAGATGTAGTGTATTGCAAAATCAACGCCTACTCCAATAATAATTGAAGAAAGAATTGCGGTAACATGGCTGAGCTCTATTCCAAAAAACCCCATAAAGCCAAAATTTATTATTACCGCTGAGGTTAATGGGACAATAGCCAAAATACCCCAAAGCGCTCTTTTAAAAAATAGAGAAGCAAGAATACCTATTACCAGAAGGGATGCAAAAATACTAATAAATGATGAGCGCACTATCAAGATAACTAAATCTCTAAATACTACAATCATACCTGTGACATCAATATTTGCTTCATCATTAAAATTATTTTCTATGTGATTGTTTAGTTGATTGGTGTAGGTAAAAATTTGCTCAGTGGACATTACATCCGCGAATGCTGTAATTAATCCCACATTATAATCGTAATCTACCAGCTCTTCAAAATCTTCAGGATCTCCAGACATAGAATACATAGTAAAAAGGTTATTGATTTTTCCACGACTTTCTGGAATGGTTTCATAAAAAGGATCATCGTCCATAACTGTTCGATGCATTTGCTTAACCACATCTGCAATAGAAAAACTTGTTGATACCTGCTCGTCTTCAACCATAAATGATTGTAAAGTTGATATATCTCTTAGCATAATAGGATCTTTAATATCCCCTTCAACTCGTACTCGTATATCAACCGTACCATTCATTTCATTATCCATAAAATCCATACTATCGCGAATTTCAGTACCTGGTTTGAAAAAATTACGCATGTTTACGTCTACAGTTACTTTTGTTACACCAATAAGCCCAACTGAAACAATTGCCAAGCCTGTTCCAAGAACACGCTTGGGGTGGTTTATAACAGCGCTTCCAAGCTTATCAACCAATTTTTCAAAAAAACTAGGCTTGGTGAATGCTGATAGTTCAGGATTCCATTTTTTTAAACTAATAACAGCAGGCAATAAAAGTGAGCTTAAAAACCATGCCCATATTATTCCAATTGATATAGATATTCCATATCCGATCAAAGGTTGTATTGGGGAAGTAGTCATTATCAAAAACGCAGAAACTGTTGTTACAGTTGTTATAAAGATTGGCACAAGTAGTGAATCCATAGTTGCGGCTACTGCTGTTCGTGTATTTTTCTTAACGCGCATTTCCCTAAAAAATTTTGACACTATATGTACACCATCTGAATTTGCAATGGTTAATAGAATAATTGGCATTGAAGTATTGGCAAGAGTGAATAAGAATTTATTTGAACCAGTGAAGTAGTAGATCCAACCCATTCCTCCAACCATAGAAAATAAGGAAAGAACAATCACCATAAGTACCATTGCAACACCAGCAAGGCTTCTCAAATTTAGAAGGAGAGTTAGTACCATTATTGATAAACCGTATCGCATCAAGCTAAAAGCATCATTTCGTATAAGACCCGGCATTATGCCAGATATGTACGCATTTCCACCGTAATGAATTTCATAACCCTCAAGTATATCATTTGTTTTGTCAACAACAATTTTTGAAAAAAGGTCAAAAGTTTTATTACCATATGGTTGTGCATAAACAGCAAAAAACTCTTCATCTTCACTTACAAACCTTTTTTTAATTGAGGGATTTTTGTTGAGGTATTTTTGAATTTCTTCAAGTTGAATGCTAGTTAAATTGCGATCTGGTAGAAGATTATCAACCTCCATAAAATCATCTACATTATCAATTCGGCTCATATTAGATAAGGATGAAACCTCTTCAATTTGATTTTCCTCTTCAAGCGATTTAGTTAAATCCCATAAAGCAGCAAAACTACTAGCCGTAAAAACAGATTCACCTTTTTTCCCAAATGCAATATAGATTAGCTCAGTACTGCCAAATTCATCTTGAATATCATCCCATGAGATTTTTGAATCTAAGTCAGATGGTAAAAGCTTCATCATATCATCATCGATCATAAAAAACAATCCACCTATTCCCACTATAATAGTAGCAAGTAAAGAACAGAATATTGACCTAAAAGGATTATCGAGGCTTTGCCTAATAAACCATGATCTTAATGGATGCGATGAATACTTTTGCTTTATTGTGTCATTGTTCATTTTGAAAAGATTTTTTAAAGAATTTGGTTTTGGTTTAAAAAAAGATTTATTTGAGGTAAAAATTTAAAGTAATAGATAATCCGTACCCAAAGGATTTTTATGATATTAAGGTAAGATTTCAATAACTTTGGCACTCAAAAATAAATGAAAAATCTATTCAAACAGCCCGGAGTAATTTTAGCGAACGGTGAATTTCCTAGCCACAAAACACCTTTAGGTTTTTTATCATTAGCAGGTACAGTGATTTGCACAGATGGATCTGCTAATCTTCTCAGGTCTTTAAACTTAAAGCCTCATATAATAATTGGAGATCTTGACTCTATATCAGAAAAGCATTCATACGAAGGATTGATTGTAGATGATTCCAGTCAAAGCAATACTGATCTTGAAAAAGCAATAGAATTCACTATGTTAAATTCCGTAAAAGAAATAACAGTACTAGGAGCAGTAGGAAATCGCGACGATATGAGTTTTGCAAATATTCAGCTACTTTTTAATTATTTTAAAAAAATTGATATTAAAATAATTACAGATTATTTTTCAATCGAATGCTTTATTGGCAAAAAGATTTTTAAATCTTTCAGTGGCCAAAGGGTATCTCTTGCCACTAATGATCAAAATTGCACAATTACCACTTCAAACTTAAAGTATAGTATTAGTGGCAAAATCGATCCTTCATTAAGTCTAATTTCGAATGAATCTTTGGGAGATCGTTTCACCCTTTCAAGCTCTGATCCTTTGATCGTTTTTAGGGGTCATAATAATAAACTTTAATGCAATTATTGATTCTCATTTCTTATTTTCTTATTGTCATTGCTTTAGGGTTTTCAGGAATAAGATCTACAAAGCGACGTGATACTACTAATTATCTTTTAGCTGGAAGAAAATTAAGTCTTCCAGGGTTTGTTATTACTCTGGTATCAACCTGGTACGGTGGAATAATAGGCATTGGAGAAAATACATATCTGTACGGTTTTCAAACTTGGACTATATTTGGATTACCTTATTATATATTTGCTATAATTTTTGCATTTTTTGTAGCAGGTAAAATTAATAGCCTATCAACTATCTCACTACCTGATCAATTTTATCAGCACTATGGAAAAGTACCTGGTGTGATTGGAGCGATTTATA
>Ga0315331_10003757_pt1 | contig 11469 bp, 8 predicted proteins | sample M160m34915metaG_FD_203456 | JGI IMG/M metagenome (GOLD analysis project Ga0315331, IMG submission 203456) | Ammonia-oxidizing marine archaeal communities from Monterey Bay, California, United States - M1 60m 34915 | ecosystem: Environmental > Aquatic > Marine > Intertidal zone | place: USA... | reverse complement strand
GGTTTCGGATGCCCACCGGCTCGTCTCCAACGAGTACGACGCGATCATCGACGCCGCGCTCCGCCACGAAAACGAAATCCACATCCAGACTTTCCACGGGAATGAGGTCTCCGAGGAATCGATGCGGTTCGTCTGCTGGGCCTATCAAAGGATCCAGGCGACGTTGAAGGCGTACAGCACCGAGGCCGCGTCGAACCGCGAGCTCCAGGCGCTGCTCGGCTTGCCCCTGGGCGTTGAGATCCTCGCCTCGACCCATGATGAGGATGGCAAACCGCTGTGCGAGGTGGCGGCGACGGGGACGTACTGGGAGAGGGGCCGAACCGCGATCACCACCCAGTTCCATCCAGAGCTGGACCACTCCTTGCTCACGACCTCGGAAGGCTGGGCACCGAGCTGGGAGAATATGAAGCGATCCGATGGGATCCGGCTCCTGGTGCGGATGCTACGAGCCTGCCTCAACTAGCCCGAACAGGAGAGAGACCGCGCGGCACCGCCCGCTCCACCGACAGACGGCTGGTCCGTCGTCACCAACGGGCGCTAGCATCGCGGGTCATGCGCTCGACCGCCCACGACAAGGCCCGGCGAAATCAGCCCCTGCTGCTGATAGCGATCCTGTTCGCCTTCCTCGGCTCGGAGCTCGCGCTAGCCGCCGAGTCACGCCCCAACATGATCGTGGTCGTCGCAGACGACATGGGGTGGCGGGACGCGGGGTTCCGGGGGCACCCGCACCTCGAGACACCCAACCTGGACAGCATGGCTGCCGGTGGACTGGTGTTCGACTACTTCTACGCTGCACAACAGAGCTGCTCGCCGGGTCGTTACGCGATTCTGACCGGGCGCGCGCCGTTTCGCACGGGTCGTCATCCGCTCGGAAACATGCGACCTGAGGAGGTCACGATCGCGCGCGCGCTGCACAGTGCAGGCTATGCGACCGCACACTTCGGCAAGTGGCACGTGGGGCGCGGCGAGACCAGCCCGGTCAAGATGGGATTCGATCAGGCGATTTGGAAGAAGAACTTCTACGAGCTTGGCGCGCAGCTGCAGGTAGGGGACACCGCCGAACAGATTTCCCTGGAGGGCGACACCTCGGTCGCGACCATGGCGTTGGTACTCGACTACATCCGACAACAGGTGGAGAAGGAGCGACCGTTCTTCATCCAGGTCAGCTTCGGCTCCCCGCACTATCCCCACCGAGCGCCACCCGAGTTTACCGAGCGCTATGCCGGCCTCCCTCGGCGCGATGCGCAATTCCTGGGCGAGATCACGGGGATCGACGCGGCGATGGGTGCCCTGCGCGATGAACTCCGGGCGCTCGAAATCGCAGAAGAGACGATCATCTGGTTCACGAGCGACAACGGCGGAATCATGCCCGACTCGCTCGAACCAACGGGCAAGGGCAAAGGCGACATCGGGGTTCGGACGGTGGGGCTGCTCGAGTGGCCTAGACACGTCGAAGGGGGAAGAACCACCAACATCCCCGCGGTCCACATGGACATCTACCCGACACTCCTGGATGTCGCGGGCGTGACCGTCCCCTCCCAACCGCCGCTCGACGGCATCAGCCTGCGGCCGCTCCTCGAGGACGCGATGGCCGCGCGCTCCAAGCCGATCGGGTTCATGCTGCGGGCCCGACAGGGGCAACCCGGCCACAAGGGGCTCGACGAGCTCGACTTCGTGGAGGACACCGAAGGAGTGTGGATCGACGGGCGGTACAAGCTGATCGTCGAGAGAACGCCCGTACCCGGGAGGCGCCCAACCGTCGCGCTCTACGACATCTACTTGGATCCCGGGGAAGAGGAGAACATCGCTCCATCACGGCCGGAGACGGTGAAGACGATGCGATCCAGTCTCGACACCTGGCGACGATCCCTCCGGTCGAGCCACGTCGGCAACGACTTTTGAGCGGGGAGTAAAGCGCACAGCGCGAGCGAGGCTCCAGCACGGACCGTCCCAGACGGCAAGGACCTCGGCCGCACAGGCTAGCGGCATCAACGACATGAGTTCACCTGTTCAACCCCGATCGACTCCCACGTTGGCAATCAGGAGACGGGCGGGAGGCGTCTGCCGCGGGATCGCAGGCCACGTGAGCGCCTTGACGGCGGCGCTGTGGCTCGCGGCGCCGGGCAGCGCCCACGCGACCGAGGGTCTCCCAGGGCTCCCCACCAACCCGGTCGGGCCCGACTCCGCGACAACGGGACACGAGGCCGAGCGTGAGAGTTGGCGCCACCGCCGCTACCTGCTGGGCGACTGGGGCGGAGCCCGGCGCTGGCTGGGTGAGCAGGGGATCACGGCACGGATCATCTACACCGTCGACCTCATCGGGAACCCCGCCGGCGGGGACCCGCAATACAAACCGTTCAGCGCCTTTGGAAACCTAGGGGTCGCGCTCCAAGTCGACAGCGAGAAAGCCGGTGGGTGGCGGGGCGGGAAGCTGACCTTTCACGTGCGCAACCTGGCGGGCGACGGCAACCGGATCAACAAACGACTCTTCTCCCCCTTCGATCCCGTAAGCGACCTGAGCGTGAGCCGAACGACCCAGGTGAGCGATCTGTTCTTCAGTCAAGAGCTCTGGGGAGACGAGTGGGTGATCAAGATTGGAAAGCAAGACGCGAGCGCAGACTTTTCCGCCTCGAACGTCTCGGGCGCGTTCCTGAACGCCGGGATCTCTCCCGCGGCCAACGTCCCACTCCCCGCTTTTCCCGACCCAAGCCTCGGTCTCGTGTTGCTAGGGAAGGTCACCCCGCACATCGGGTTCGCCACCGGGGTCTTCGGAAGCGAGTTCGACGGCAACGCGATGACCGACAGCGGCCTGTTCCGGGGCCACGTGTTCGGCATCGCTCAGGTGAGGCTCGCGACGCAACTCGCTGCGATGCCCGGTGCGACGACGTTTGGGGCCTGGCATCGGAACGCTCCGCCGCCAACAAATTACGCAGGACCCAAGGAGGACGGGGCGTACGGCCTGTATCTGCTGATCGACCAGACCCTCTTCCGCGAGAGGCCAGGCAGCGGATACCCGGAGGGACTCAGCGCGTTCTTCCAGATCTCCTGGACGCCGCCCGATCGCAGCAACTTCGACCTCTGGGTGGGCGGAGGTCTCGTCTACCAAGGGATCATCCCAGGACGACCGCGTGATCGCTTCGGGATCGCGGCCGTGCGTGCGGGCCCGAGCCCAACCTACGCACGGCAGGGGTTCAGCCGGGAGGTCGTAGTCGAGTGCTTCTACGAATGGCGCGTCACGAGATGGCTCCGATTCCGGCCAGACGTGCAGTACTTCTCCCGGCCCGCCGGGACACCCAACGACGCGCTCGCCGTTGGGCTACGCACGATGATCGACTTCTAGGGGCGCGGCCCGAGCCCCAGGCTCGCGCCAACCAAAGGAGCCTCAGACGGCGTCGATGATCGCGTTCAAGGTCCCGCTCGGGCGCATCGCCGCGTCCGCCAGGCCCGGGTCGGGCTGATAATACCCCCCGACGTCTTGTGCCGACCCCTGCGCCGCATTCAGCTCACCGATGATCGCGTCCTCGTTCTCTTCGAGCGCCTGTGCGACCGGCGCGAACCGAGCCGCCAGGTCGGCGTTCGTCGACTGGCTCGCCAGTGCGCGAGCCCAGTAGAGCGCCAGGTAGAAGTGGGTACCGCGATTGTCGAGCTCATGAACCTTGCGCGACGGCGCCTTCCGGTTGAGCAGCAGCTCTGCTGTCCCCGCGTCGAGCGTCGTACCCAGCAAACGCGCCCCGGCGTTGTCGAACTGTTCTCCAAGGTGCTCGAGGGACGCCGCCAGCGCGAGGAACTCACCCAGCGAGTCCCACCGCAGGTGGCCCTCGGCCTCGAACTGCTGCACGTGCTTCGGAGCAGACCCACCCGCGCCGGTCTCGAAGAGGCCCCCGCCGTTCATCAACGGCACGATGGAGAGCATCTTTGCGCTCGTCCCGATCTCAAGGATCGGGAACAGATCGGTCAAGTAGTCGCGCAAGACGTTGCCCGTCACCGAGATCGTGTCGAGCCCCTTGCGGATTCGCTCCAGCGAGAAGCGAGTCGCGTCGACCGGTGAGAGGATCTTCAACTCCAGCCCACTCGTGTCGTGGTCTTCGAGGTAGCGCTCGACCTTCGCGATCAGCTGCGCGTCATGCGCGCGCTCCCTATTCAACCAGAACACCGCCGGTGCGCCGCTCGCCCGGGATCGCGTGACCGCCAGCTTCACCCAGTCTCGGATCGCGGCGTCCTTGACCTGGCAAGCGCGCCAGATGTCGCCCTCTTCTACGGCGTGCTCGATCAGCACGTTCCCAGCAGCATCGACGATGCGCATCGTCCCCGCCGCCGAGACTTCGAAGGTCTTGTCATGCGACCCATACTCTTCCGCCTTCTGTGCCATCAGGCCAACGTTCGGCACGCTGCCCATGGTCGCCGGGTCATACGCGCCGTTTCGCTGACAGTCCTCGACCGCCGCCTGGTAGACGCCGGCGTAGCTGCTGTCCGGGATCACGGCCTTGCAGTCCTGCAGATCTCCCGCCGGATTCCACATGCCGCCCGAGTCCCGAATCATCGGCGGCATCGACGCGTCGATGATGATGTCGCTGGGGACGTGCAGGTTGGTAATGCCCTTGTCGGAGTTGACCATCGCGAGGTCCGGTCCAGCTTCATAGGCGGCTTGAATGTCGGCCTCGATCGCCGCCCGGTCCTCGGCCGGCAGGCCTTCGATCTTCTCGAGCAGGTCACCGAGTCCGTTGTTGACGTCGACCCCCAGTGCTTCGAGGGCGTCGCCATGCTTCTCGAAGACCGTCCGAAAGAACACGCGCACAGCGTGTCCAAACAGGATCGGGTCCGAGACCTTCATCATCGTCGCCTTCAGGTGGAGGGAGAAGAGGACCCCGCGCTCCCGCGCGTCTGCGATCTGCTCCTCCAGGAACGCGACGAGCGCCTGCCGGCTCATGAACGTGGCGTCGAGGACTTCACCCGCCTGGAGCGCGATCCCATCCTTCAACAGGGTCGTGCTCCCGTCCGCGGCGACGTGCTCGATTCGCGCGGTGGTCTCGGCGTCGAGCGTCACAGACAGCTCGTTGCGGCGAAAGTCGCCGCTGCTCATCGTCGACACGTGGGTCTTCGAGTCATCGGCCCAGACGCCCATGCGATGAGGGTTCTGCTTCGCGTAGTCCTTGACCGCCTTGGGCGCCCGGCGATCCGAGTTGCCCTCGCGGAGCACCGGGTTGACCGCGCTGCCCTTGATCTTGTCGTATCGGGCCTGGATCTCGCGCTCCTCGTCGTCCGAGGGCTCTTCGGGGTAGCCCGGCAGCGCGTACCCCTTCGCCTGCAGCTCCGCGATCGCCGCCTTCATCTGCGGGATGGAGGCACTGATGTTCGGGAGCTTGATCACGTTCGCCTCGGGCGTCGTCACCAACTCGCCAAGCTCGCCGAGACCGTCCGCGATCTGCTGCTCATCCGTGAGTCGCTCGGGGAACGCCGCGAGGATCCGGCCGGCGAGCGAGATGTCCCGCGTCTCAACAGGCACCTCCGCCGCAGCGGCGAACGCGCGGATGATGGGCAGAAACGAATAGGTCGCGAGGGCGGGGGCCTCGTCGGTCCAGGTGTAGATGATCGAAGGGGGCTGACTCATGGGTGAGATCTTTCGCGTAGTGGTGCCGGTGGTGGAATAGGAGGCCGATGTCTACCGCAATGGCGGGGCCGACTCCACGAGTTTCTACGCCGCGGGGGGGCGACGCCCGCTGGCGTGAGCCCTGCCCCGGGAGGCCCGGGCCGCCTACAGCTGAATAAAGACAAATAAAAACAGGGTTTTACAGGATATCGCCCTGCCCTCCCCTGCGCCGGGTTGGCGATGTAGTCTGAAGCGCCCAAGCAACCGGAGGAGCAGCCATGCACGATCTCGTCATTCGCGGTGGGCAGGTCATCGACGGCAGCGGAGGCCCGCGCCGAACCGCCGACATCTCGATCGATGGAGGGCGAGTCGTGGAGGTCGGACAGGTGAGCCAGCGCGGCGCTCGCGAGCTCGACGCCGATGGGCTGCTCGTGACCCCCGGCTGGGTCGATGTGCATACCCACTACGATGGGCAGGCGACCTGGGATCCCTACCTCTCGCCCTCCTGCTGGCACGGCGTGACCACCGTGGTCATGGGCAACTGCGGCGTCGGCTTCGCCCCCGCCGCCCCCGATGAACACGACTGGCTGATCTCCTTGATGGAGGGGGTCGAGGACATCCCCGGCACCGCACTCGCCGAGGGGCTCCAATGGGACTGGGAGAGCTTCCCGCAGTACCTCGACGCACTCGAGCGTCGCGAACTCGCCGTCGACGTCGCTGCGCAGCTCCCGCACGGCGCCCTGCGTGCGTACGTCATGGGGCACCGGGGGGGCGACTACCAGGCCGTCCCGACGGAAGCCGAGCTCGCCCAGATGCAGCAGCTCGTGGGCGAGGCCATGCACGCGGGCGCGATCGGCTTCACGACCTCTCGAACGCGCAACCACCGCTCCCGCGACGGCGCCTTCACACCGAGCCTGACCGCCACCGAGGCCGAGCTGCTCGCGGTCGCGCGTGGCCTCCGGGAAGCCGGCCGGGGCGTCATCGAAGCGGTCGGAGACTTCGATGACCTCGACCAGGAGTTCGCCTTGCTGCGAAAGATGGCCGAGGTCTCGGGCCGACCGATCTCCATCACCGTCATTCAGACACAGGGCGCCCCGCACGGCTGGCGCAAGCTCCTCGGCTTGATCGGGGACGCCGCCGATGGCGGGCTCCCGATCAAGGCCCAGGTGGCGGCGCGCGCGATCGGCGTTCTCCTCGGGCTAGAGGCGACGATCAACCCCTTCATCGGCCACCCTAGCTTCGCGCCCCTCCAGGCCCTCCCCCTCGCGGAGAAGGTCGCCCGACTGCGGCAACCGGAGCTCCGCGCGCGCATCACGTCGGAGGAGGCGCCAGAGGGTCTGCGCATGATCGCAGGAGACTTCGAACGGATCTTCGTCCTCGAGGATCCTCCCAACTACGAGCCTGACCCCGCGCTCTCGGTCGCGTCGATCGCGCGAGCCCGTGGCGTGACCCCGAGCGAGTGCGCCTATGACCTCCTCCTCGAGAACGACGGGCACACGCTGCTCTACAGCCCGTTCGCCAACTACGCCGAGGGGAACCTCGACTCACTCGCCGAGATGCTGCGCTCCGAGCACACGGTGCCAGGGCTCAGCGACGGGGGGGCCCACGTCGGCCTGATCTCCGACGGCTCCTTCCCCACTACGCTGATGACGCTCTGGGGGCGAGACCGAACACGGGGCGAGACCCTGCCGCTGGAGTGGCTCGTGCGGCAGCAGTCGCGCGCGACCGCAGAGCTCGTCGGCTTGCACGACCGGGGGCTGATCGCGCCCGGCATGCGCGCTGACATCAACCTCATCGACTGGGACGCCCTGCAAGCGCGGCGACCGGAAATCCAGCACGACCTCCCCGCAGGCGGAAAGCGGATCGTCCAGCGCGCGCGCGGTTACAAGGCGACGCTCGTCGCCGGCCAGGTCACACACGAGGACGGGGAACCGACTGGCGCGCTGCCGGGCCAGCTCGTACGCGGAGCCCAGCCGGACCCGAGCTGAAGCGACCCGGGCGCGAACGCGTCCGTCAGGAAGAGCCCGGAGTGACGACCTCTTCGAAGCGGACGTTGCCCTGCGCGAGGTCGAAGCTCAGATGCTCGGACATGTCGCCGATCTGATCCACGTGGACGACGCGCTTCGCGAAGCACCATTGACCGTCGACGCGTTTGAAATCATCGTCATACCGCCCGCCCACGATGGCCTGAAACGGCAGCTTGCCCGTTGCCTGGAAGACGACGTAATACGACCGCGCGGTCGCCGAATCTGCCGCTTCGTCGATGTCGACGATCACGTTCGTCGCCAGGTGGCGGGTCCGGAGGGTGCCGTCCTCATGGACGCGGTTCGTGGCGGCGTAGAAGCGACCCACCTGCTGACCCGTCATCCCTCCGGCCTCGTCCGCCGCTGAGGTCGATGTCATGACCCCGTTCGCAAATAGCGTGGACAGACCGTCGAAGTCAGCGGTGTCCACACACTCCGCGTACCGAAACATCAGCTTCGTGATCGCGTGATGACTTTCCCAAGTCCCAGCACTCATCTTTCACTTCCCTCCAAACTCCCCAACAAAGTACACTTCCGCGCATGGAAAAACTGATCTATCTGCTTGGCGATACTGAGGCGGGGACCATCCCGCGCGCCAAGGCAGCGCTTCGCGACACGCTGCTCGAGACCGGCTCCGCGCTCTCGGCGGCAGGCGCGCAACAGGTCACGTGCACCGTCGCGGACCTCGATGACGCCCACACCGACAGCATCTCGCAGTTCAACAAGCACGGCCTGCTCGACGCAACGGTCGCCGTCTGGCTCGAGTGTGTCGATCAGCGCCCCGCGGTCGAGTCCGTCCTGTCCCCCATCGCGAACCGACTGGCGGGTTACCTGGTCACGGAGAGCGTCCCACGCGCGCTCGAGGCGCACGACCCGGCCCCCGGCGAGCGCAGCCCAGGAGTCCACCTCGTCACCAGCTTCCCGAAGCCGGATTGGATCGAAGACGAGGCCTTCTACGCCTGTTGGCACGGCTCGCACACACCGCTGTCCCTCGAGATCCACCCGCTCCTCCAGTACAACCGGAACTCCGTCGCGCGTGTCATGACGCCCGGAGCGCCGAACTTCCGCGCGATCGTCAACGAGTCCGTCGCCTCGAGTGAGATCGCCGCAGACCCGGTCGCGTTCTACCAGAGCGAAGAGGGACAGAAGCGCGCGGTCAAAGACCTGCTCGCCTTCGTCGACTTCGACACGCTCAGCACGGTCGTCATGAGCGAGTACACGCTGGTCCCTTGACCATCCCAGGACGCAAGAATGGAGGAAGCCCCCTTGTCAGAGAAGCCCGTCGTCGAACTCGGTCCGATCTCTCATATCGGCATCGCGGTAGAAGACTGCGAAGCCGCCGCGGCATGGTGGGAGAAGACCTTTGGAGTCGGTCCCTTTTCCACGGACGTCTATGTACTCGATGCGTCAACGAACTTTCGCTTCAAGGGAGAGCCCTCCGAAGCGCGGATGAAGGCCTCCATCGCCTACTCGGGCAAGGTCTTCATCGAGCTCGTCGAGGTCATGGAGGGCGAGTCACCGCACACGGACTTCCTGCGCGAGTACGGTGAAGGCATGCAGCACGTGGCCTTCTCCGTGCGGGACATTCACGGTGTCGTCGACAAGCTCGCCAGCCAGGGACTCAAGCCCATTCTGGAGTACGAGTTCGAGACGGAACAGAACGGGCACCGCATTCGCGTGCAGGAGGTGTACCTGAACAGCGCGGAGTTCATCAGCGGGACGACGATCCAGCTGATGGAGATCACGCCCCTCTAGGCTTCTTCACGCCGATCGCGCGTTTTTCGCGCGATCGAGGCCAGCAACTCGCGGGTGCTCCGCGCCGAGCCAGGGTCCTCATCAACGTGGAGCAAGATCGGGTTCAAATCGGTGACCCCGCTCTCAGCCAAGGCTGCCAGACCGTCTTCGACCTCGGCCGCGGAGCCGATGATCCCGACATCGCTGACGCGCTCCGTCGCCTGGGACTCCATCACCCGCTGGTAGGCGGGCAGCGCGGTCGACGGCCCGGTGTAGACATCGATCGCTGGCTTCACGACGTCAGCGTGGTCGGTGACGGCCACCGGGACGCTCGCGACGATCCGCGCGCCGGCGGGGAGCCGCGGGCGAACGTTCTCCGCGATGAAACGGGCCCCCGCGAAGACCAGCGTCACACCATCCGTGAGTTCACCCGCGAGCTCGATCATCCGCGGCCCGAGCGCCGCGAGGATCACGCTCGGCGCGGCGGCCCCGGCGATGGGCGTCCCCACGCGCATGCGCTGGTACTCGCCCGCATACTTCACATATTCGCCACGCAGCAACGGGCGCAGCACCTCGAGCGCCTCCCGTGTCCGGCCGACCGGAGCATCGGGCTCGAGCCCTAGCTTCTTGTCGAGGATCACCGCGTGCCCGCACCCCACACCCAGGCACAAACGGCCGTTCGTGGCGAGTTGCGTCGTGAGCGCCTGCTGCGCGAGTGCGGTCGGGTGTCGCGTGGGCAGGGGGATCACGGACGTGCCGAATTCGATGCGCTCGGTCCGCGCACCCGCGAGCGCGAACAGGGTCAGGACGTCGTGGTCGAAGACCTGCCCCAACCAAATCGCCTCGAAGCCCTCCTCCTCAGCTTGCACGAAGCCTTGAAGGATGGCATCGAGGTCCGGGTTCCCTCTCGGGTCGAACTGGATTCCGATCTTCATGGGCCGACGACTCTACCATGGAAATTCTCGCGAGATCCGGGCCTGGGATTCTACAATGGAGCGATGGGACGATTTAGCCGCGAAGAGATCGAGGGAGCCTTCCACCACTATCAAGTCCAGGGGCGCGACGCTGCGCGCTCCGGAGATTGGGCGCGCTGGGGGGAGATGTTTACCGAAGACGTCACGTACGTAGAGCAGCAAGTCGGGCAGTGGGGAGGGCGCGAAGCGGCGGTGCGCGAGATGGCCGCGCTGATGCACCAAACCGAAGGGACCCCCTGGGTCTGGGTCAATCAGTACCCGGTGAAGTCATACATCGTCGACGAGGACCGAGGCTGGGTCTGGTCGCAGATCTGGAACCGGATGGAGGACCCGGGCAACGGAAAGGTCTTTCAGGAAAACTGCTTGACGCTGCTCCGGTACGACGGAGATGGCCTGTTCAACTACGAAGAGGACCTCTACAACCCGCACGCCTACGTCAAGATGGTCGAGGACTGGGTGGTCGAGAGCGAGAAGTGTCGCGCCGACTCCGAGGGGGAAACCGACCTGCGTGAGGCGCGCAAAGAGGCCGCCCGGACGTTCGCCGAGGTGGACATCGCGCCCCCCGCGAGCCCCCCGGACTTCCACACCCGCTACGCCGCAGCACGCGACGCAGTCGAGACACGCGGGCGCTTCCCGCGTGAGGAGATCGAGGAGGCCTTCGACCATTTCCGCAAACAGCTCGCGCTCGCGGGGAAGACCACCGACTGGAACCACCTCGGCGCGACCCTGACCGCGGACGCGACCTGGATCGACTGCGCGCTCGGTCACCTTGGGAAGCGGGAGGCGATCGTGCGCGAGATCGAGCGCCGGCTCCACAGGGTCGACGACGAGGCACCCTGGGTCCACCTGTGTCGGTTCCCCGCAGACGAGTACATCGTCGACGAAGCCTCAGAGAGCGTCTGGGCCTTCTTCTGGGCGCGCTTTCGCGACTGCGGAGACGGGTCCCGTCACCAGGCCAAGGTATTCGCCGAGCTTCAGTACGGTGGGGACGGGCTGTTCAAGGTCGTGGAAACCCTCTACAACCCGAACCACTTCGACGCCGCGATGGCGTCCTGGAAGAAGGCGAAAGAAACCTACGACGAGCGGCGGGAGCGGCGCGCAAAACGTCTGGCCGCGCGCGAGGCCACGGCGCGCTCCATGACCCCCGACG
>Ga0315331_10003747_pt1 | contig 11481 bp, 11 predicted proteins | sample M160m34915metaG_FD_203456 | JGI IMG/M metagenome (GOLD analysis project Ga0315331, IMG submission 203456) | Ammonia-oxidizing marine archaeal communities from Monterey Bay, California, United States - M1 60m 34915 | ecosystem: Environmental > Aquatic > Marine > Intertidal zone | place: USA... | reverse complement strand
GGTCAGAGCGTCGCCGCGGTCTACGAGCGGCTGGCTCGGGACCGTTATCATCGCCTCAACGGTCGTCACGCGGCGTCGGCCGCGCAAAGCCACCCAGCGCCTTATATATCGTATGTTCGCGTCCCGGAAATCAAGCCCGAAGCACCTGTTTCAGAGTAACGCTGTTCGGCGCAGCCTGCGGCCGATCTTGGTCGCGTGGGCGCTCGTTGCGTTGCCTACTCAGGTGTCAGCTCAGGCTGATGAGCAGTGCGTCCTCAGTGCGCCATCGGAGAGGGCCTTGGCAACAATGTTGCAGGCGTCATCTGACGTTACTTTCGAGGGCACAGTGCTCTTCGAGCGCTCGGGATCCCGACAGTTTCTGACGGTGGCATCGACTGCTGAGGGCAACCGGGGGGAGCTGCGCCGGATGAACGCAGGGGCCAACCCCAGGTCCGAATTTTGGCCGATACCGAGTCGCTCGTTGACGAGAATTTGTCATGTGCTGGAGGTCTACGTCCCTAGGCTGGAGTCCGGCCGGATTATTGCGGGCCGCTCTACCCAGCGCCTCACGTTGCGGCCGCGCGATACGCTGCGACTGACGCATCTGGTGGATATGGACCAGTCGACTGGCCTGCCGCTGGCCATGATCACGCTGGATCTCGATGGACAGATGCTAGAGCGCTATGAGTATGCGGCCATCGAATATGAATCAGTTATTCCAGACGCGTCTGTCGGGAACGTCGTTGACGCAGAATACAAGCGCGGTCGCAATATTGTGCCCGGCTACTTTTTGATCTCTGAAAACCCCGATCGAGGTCTTTTTGTAGTCAGTGACGGACTGGCAACAGCCTCGGTTTTTGTCGAGCCGCTGCCAGCCGGCGCGCCGGTCGGTGAGGGTGCGATTATCGAGGGTGCGACGTTGACCTACACCAGGGGGGTCCGGTCTGGCAGCGGGGGACTGCTGATCAGCGTGCTGGGAGAGGTGCCGTTCGTCACCGCTCGGTTGTTGGCTGATGCGGTGCGTCCGCCCCTCGAGGACTCGTGATGGGTTGGCTGACGGAGACTGCGCGCGTTGTCGCGGTAGAGCATGACGCGGTATGGGTTGAAGCGGACCGGAGTGCGGCCTGCGGCAAATGCGCTGCGCGCGCCGGTTGTGGTCAAGGAGCCCTCTCCGCCTTATTGCAGAGCGGCAAGGGGCGCGTCAGAGCCAAGTCGGGGGACACGCTGGCTGCGGCGAGCTGCGAGGTGGGGGATGAGGTCGTGATACAGGTCCCTGAGTCAACCCTGCTGGGCGGTACCCTGTTGATCTATGGTGCGCCTTTGCTCGCGGGTACCGTGATTGCGATGCTCGCGTCTCATTGGGGGGACCTCTGGTCTGCTTTGGCCTTCGCTGCCGGTCTCTTGAGTGGTTTTGCTATCCTTCGGGCCGTCAGCGTGAGGTCAGGGGGTGTATTGCCCGGTCTCGCTGAGCCCAGGTTGGCCGCAAAGCAGGACAACCAGATAGATGGGCTGCTCGTAAAGAGCTGATCTCAATTTCCTTAATATAATGCGGAGTACGGCGATGATCGTTCGCTTTCTGATATTGGTGTTGGCACTGTCTGCGATGGCGCAGCGAAGCGTGGCCAGCCTGCCTGATTTCACTGAAATAGTGGACTCAGCGTCGCCGGCAGTGGTGAAGATCCTAGTCGAATATGAGTCGGAGAATCCCCGGTATCAGGAGCAGATGGAGGAATTACCTGAGGCACTGCGACGCTTTTTTGACTTTCGTGGCGGCCCCCCTGTGCCACGCGAGCGCGCGGGTATGGGTTCAGGTTTCATTTTTTCTAGCGACGGCTATGTCGTGACTAACAATCATGTCGTGGAGAATGCCAGACAGGTGGTGGTTCGCTTGCCGGACCGGCAGGAGTTCGATGCAGAAGTGATTGGCACAGACCCGCGGTCCGATTTAGCGGTGCTTAAAGTAGACGCCAGTCGCCTGCCCTTTCTGCAGTTGGCCGATGAAGATGACGTCAAAGTAGGGCAGTGGGTGCTCGCGATCGGGTCACCCTTCAGTCTCGATTTTTCTGTGACAGCGGGCATCGTCAGCGCGCTGGGTAGAAGTCTGCCAACCGAAACAGGGGACAACTATGTGCCTTTTATCCAGACTGATGTGGCCATTAATCCTGGGAACTCCGGAGGGCCGCTATTTAACCTTGATGGAAACGTGATTGGCGTGAATTCCCAGATCTTTACGCGATCGGGCGGTTCTATCGGGCTGTCGTTTGCCATTCCCGTGTCAGTCGTTCGCAACGTGATCACTCAGATCCGGGAAAAGGGCGTCGTCGAGCGTGGCTGGCTCGGCGTCAGCATTCAGGACGTTGACCGTAATCTGGCTGAATCTTTCGGGCTTGATCGCCCCAGAGGTGCGCTCATCGCGCAGGTCGGTCGAGATTCGCCCGCTGAGCGGGCAGGATTGCAGCCCGGTGATGTGATTACGGTGTTTGACGGCGAGCCGATCGAGACCTCAGCGGATCTGCCGCATGTGGTGGGGTTGATTGCTCCCGGTACGCGCGTCGAGGCACTCATTGTCCGCGAAGGCGAGGAGCAAGCGATTGGCGTCGAGGTCGGTGGACTGGCCGCAGATGAAGTGGCGCGTGTTGAGGCCGGCGCTGCTGCAGACGGCAGCATGACTTTATTGGGGATGCGTATCGCTGAAGCGGAGCCAGCGGTTCTATCTGAGTTGGGACTGTCAGGTGGCGTTGTGATCAGAGAGGTGGCCCTCAATTCGCCGGCCGAGGAGGCTGGCGTTAGGTCGGGTGATATTCTGACTCGGTTGGGTAGCCGCCCGATTAGCCGCGTGGAAGATCTCGAAAGTGCTGCTGAGGAGCTGGCCCCGGGGCGATCCGTTCCCGCACGTCTCATTCGGGGCCAGAGCCCGTTATTTATTGGTATTCGTATACCCGAAGCAGACTAATGAGTCGCCTCCGGGCATGCTAAAATTACCGCATCGATCAAGCGGCCTGTGTTGTCAGTGGCCCGCATTCCTTTGAGGCAATCTAACTGTGGCTGAGCTCAGTCATATAAGAAACTTTTCTATCATCGCCCACATTGATCACGGCAAGTCCACGCTTGCGGATCGATTCATTCAGCATTGTGGCGGGCTGTCCGAGCGGGAAATGGCTGAGCAGGTGCTCGATTCCATGGATATCGAGCGGGAGCGGGGCATTACGATCAAAGCGCAAAGTGTGACCCTGGACTACCAGGCTCAAGACGGCGCGATTTATCAGCTGAATCTCATTGATACGCCTGGCCACGTCGATTTTTCTTATGAGGTATCCCGTTCTCTCGCGGCCTGCGAGGGCGCGCTGCTAGTGGTGGATGCGGGGCAGGGCGTCGAGGCGCAGTCCGTGGCAAATTGCTACACGGCAATCGAGCAGGGACTCGAAGTATTGCCCGTGCTGAATAAAATGGATCTTCCGCAGGCGGACCCCGAGCGAGTTCAGCAGGAAATCGAGGAGATTATTGGTATTGATGCGACCGGGGCGGTTCCGGCCAGCGCGAAAACCGGCATGGGTATTGAAGACGTGCTGGAGTATCTCGTAGAGCACATTCCCGCGCCTACGGGTGATCGTGATGCTCCGCTTCAGGCGCTCATCATTGATTCGTGGTTTGACAACTATCTAGGCGTCGTCTCGCTGGTGAGGGTAAAGCAGGGTCGGCTCGGCAAGCGTGACAAGTTTGTCGTCAGCTCGACTGGGAAGCAGCATCAGGCTGACATAATCGGGGTCTTCACGCCGCGCAGGACTGAGACCGGCAGCCTAATGGCGGGCGAAGTGGGCTTTGTCGTGGCGGGCATCAAGGACATTAAAGGCGCGCCCGTTGGGGACACGTTGATCTCGGCGTCGCATCAAGAGACAAGCGCGCTGCCGGGTTTCCAGAGTGTTAAGCCACAGGTCTATGCCGGCATCTTTACCGTCAACTCCGATGACTACGAGGATTTCAGGGATGCGTTGGGCAAACTGACGCTAAACGATGCCTCGCTCTTTTATGAGCCGGAGTCGTCGGATGCCCTGGGGTTTGGATTTCGGTGCGGCTTCCTCGGGATGCTGCACATGGAGATTATTCAGGAGCGTCTGGAGCGGGAATACAACCTCGATCTCATTACGACCGCACCGACGGTCATTTACGAGATTGTGACCAAGAGCCAGGAAACGGTTTATGTCGATAACCCCTCCAAGCTGCCAGACGTCGGGGACATTGAGATCATGCGCGAGCCTATCGCGCGCTGCACTATCCTCACGCCTCAGGAGTACCTTGGTGCGGCGATCACGCTGTGTGTTGAAAAGCGGGGTGTTCAAGTTGATCTGCAATTTTTGGGTCAGCAAGTTCAGGTGATCTACGATATTCCCATGGCAGAGGTAGTGCTCGATTTTTTCGATCGACTCAAGTCAGTCAGCCGTGGTTACGCCTCTTTGGATTACGGATTTGAGCGGTTTGAGGCGGCATCCCTATCGCGCCTCGATGTATTGATTAATGGCGATCGGGTCGACGCGCTGGCCATCATTGTGCATCGAGACCATGTGCAGTCGCGCGGGCGCGTATTGACGGAGAAGATGAAGGAGCTCATTCCGCGGCAAATGTTCGATGTCGCGATTCAGGCGGCCGTGGGTGGGAAAATTGTCGCGAGACAAACAGTGAAGGCGCTGCGCAAAAACGTGACTGCTAAGTGCTATGGCGGAGATGTGACCCGTAAAAAGAAGCTTTTGGAAAAACAGAAGGCAGGAAAAAAGAGAATGAAGCAGGTGGGGAATGTAGAGATACCTCAATCTGCGTTTTTGGCGGTATTGCAGGTGGACGGTTGACGGGCCAGAGGGCTCGTCAGTGTATGATGAGGCGTATTAATTATGGCAATGGGGGCTTGGAAAATACGGCCTCAAAAACGCCCCGGTTGATGAAGAGAGCGATAGACTGTGAATATTGATTTCCCGCTGATTTTGGTCATTGTCGTACTGGGTAGTGGGGCCATCTGGGCGATGGATAGCTTGTTGCTGGCTAAGGGCAGGAAGGCGCGCCGCGCCCAGCTGGCGATCCAGTTTCCCGGCCATGAGCAACTGGGTTCGAAGGCGGCCGGTGCTTTTGCGGAGGCCTGCGATCGAGAAGCGGGGGAACCGGCGGTGGTGGAGTATGCGAAGTCGTTCTTCCCGGTTTTAGCGGTCGTGCTGGTGCTGCGTTCATTTCTGTACGAGCCTTTTCAGATTCCCTCATCTTCAATGGTGCCGACCCTCGAGGTGGGCGATTACATCTTGGTGAACAAGTTTACATATGGCCTGCGGCTGCCGGTAACGCGTACAAAAGTTTTTGACATCGGCGAGCCGGAGCGAGGGGACGTGATGGTTTTTTTTCCTCCTCATCAAAATGACACTTACTACATCAAGCGGGTGATTGGTAAGCCCGGAGATCGTATCGCGTATCGCAACAAGCAGTTAGTGGTGAATGGCGAGCCCGTGCCCCAGGAGTGGCTGGCGGAATTCCCCAGCGGTCGATACAGCGTCAAAATGGGCCGCGAGTCCCTGCCAGAGACAGACGGACACTTGATGCAACTCGATAACCGTCGTGGGCCCCGGAATTTTTCCGTCGTCGTCAAACCTGGCCACTATTTCATGATGGGTGATAATCGCGATAACAGCAGTGACAGCCGCGTCTGGGGGCAGGTCCCCGAGCGGGATATTGTTGGCAAGGCCGTCGCCATATGGATGCACTGGGAAGCGTTTCTTAGCGTGCCATCCTTTGGGCGAGCGGGTGCCATTGATTGACCAGCCAGGAGGGTAGGTCATGAATAGCAGCAAACGGCTCAGGTCTAGGGCGTCCGAGAGCAAAAGGTTTCAGGGCTTTAATCTCTGGGCGGTATCGCTCAATTTATTGCTCCTCGGTACGCTGCTGGTCATCGCCCTGCGGGTAGTGCCGGGTTATGTCGAATATCTGACGGTCAAGGATGTCATTACTCGAGCGGCGCAAGAGCATGATCCGCGTGATCAGACGGTGACCGACTTAAAAATGCGGCTAGCAAAATTACTCAATACGAATCAGGTCTATGACCTCAGCGTCGATAACATCAAGGTGTATCGAGAGCGAGGTGTGATCGTAATCGATGCGCGCTATGAAAAGCGTTTCCCGCTCTTCTGGATCCTTGACGGCGTGATGAATTTCGACGATCTGGTTGTCGAGACTACGCAAGCGGATCGGACTTGAGTCAGCCTAGTCAGCTGCTGCTCGATGCATTGCAGCATCGGTTGGGCTACCAATTTTCGCAGCCCGATTTGCTCGTGAAGGCGTTAACGCATCGCAGCGCGCATAGAGATCACAACGAACGACTTGAGTTCCTCGGCGATGCGCTTATCGGGTTTGTGACTGCCGAGGCTTTTTACGACCGCTTCCCCAAAGAGGATGAGGGGGTGCTGAGCCGGCTCCGGGCTTCGGTGGTCAGCGGGAAGTCCTTGGCGAGCCTGGCCAGGGGGCTAGACTTGTCGAGTTGCCTGATTCTTGGCGAGAGTGAGCGCAAAAGTGGTGGCCGACTGCGAGATTCCATTCTTGCCGATACCCTTGAGGCGTTGGCGGGAGCTGCAATGCTCGATAGCTCTCTGCCGCAGGCGCGAGACGTAGTGGGCGCGTGGCTTGAGCCTGCGATCGCTGCAGCGACCCCTGACGCGACAATCGATGCTAAGACACGCCTGCAGGAGTGGTGTCAGGCGCGTGGACAAGGGTTGCCGGAGTATAGTGTCGTCGAAGTAACCGGCAGCGATCACGCGCAGTCTTTCCGCGTGCAGTGTCTGCTGGCGGATCAACAGCGTTCCACCGAGGCGACAGGTTCAAGCCGGCGTCGGGCTGAGCAGTCGTCGGCCGCACTGATGCTTGATCAGATATTAGGAGGCTGAATGTCTGAGCAGCGCTGTGGGATGATCGCCATTGTCGGTCGCCCCAATGTCGGGAAGTCGACCTTACTCAACCACTTGCTGGGGCAAAAGCTCAGCATTACGTCGCGCAAGCCGCAAACGACGCGGCATCAGGTGCTGGCTGTTAGCACGGTGGATGCGACGCAACTGATTTATGTCGATACACCGGGGATTCATCTTGGTCAGTCGAAGGCCATTAATCGGGCAATGAACAAAACGGCGGCATCGGCGTTGAATGATGTCGACCTGGTCATGTTTTTATGCGATCGCACCAAATGGACAGAAGAGGATGAATTTGTCCTCGACTTAGTTGCCCGTCAGGACAATCCCGTTGTGTTGGTCATGAATAAGGTTGACCTGCTGGAAAGTCAGGAAATGCTGCTGCCCTTCGCAGAGGATTTGGCGCGGCGCTGCGCCTTCAGCGCAGTGTTTCCCGTGTCGGCTTTGCGGGCGCGGGGCCTGGAAGAATTGACTCAGCACATTTCCTCGCTAGTCCCTGCGGGGCCGCACTTGTTTCCAGCCGATCAGATCACCGACCGTAGCCAGCGATTTCTCGCGGCCGAGCTCGTTCGTGAGAAGATTGTCCGGCAACTCGGTGACGAACTTCCCTATGCGACTGCGGTTGAAATTGAATCCTTTAGCGAGGATGAGCGGGGGGTGCTCCACATCCACGCGTTGATTTTGGTTGAGCGAGACGGACAGAAAAAAATACTGGTGGGCGAGGCCGGTAGTCGATTGAAGTCGATTGGTACGGCGGCACGAAAGGACATGGAGCGAGCATTTGATAGTAAGGTGATGCTCAAGTTGTGGGTGAAGGTCAAATCAGGTTGGTCAGATGACGCTCGAGCCCTGAAAACGCTGGGTCTTGACCCCCTAGGTGACGCGTGAGCGAGGCCCAGCCAGCGTGGGTGCTGTCTCGCAAAAACTATGGCGATAACGGTTTGCTGGTGGAGTTTTTCAGTGCAGAGCTGGGCCGTTGTGGTGCGATTGTAAGGGGGGCTCATCGGCGAAAGCAGGGGGGGAGTCTGGCGTCCTTGTTGCAACCGTTTCATCCGCTGTTGATTACGCTGGTCGGACGGGGTGAACTCAAGACGCTACGAATGGCAGAGGCGCCTGCGCCCGGCTATTTGTTGCGGGGTGATGCAATGATGAGTGGTCTTTACCTCAATGAACTGCTAGCCCGCATTCTGCCGAGATTTGACGCGCTGCCAAACCTGTTTGTCGCGTATGGGCGGGCAGTGGAAAGTTTGTTTGACGCCCCGGGGGAAGAGAGCTTACGCCGCTTTGAGCTAGTGCTCTTGTCTGAACTGGGGTACCGGATTGACTGGAACAGTGATGAACGGCGGGAATCGATTCGATCGGACGCTTACTATCGGTTTGAGGTAGATCGCGGCTTTTGTCGTATCGAAGCGCATGTACCGATCGCGCATAATGAGATCGTGTTATCTGGCGAGCAGATACTCGCTTTTCGACGATGGTGGGAAGCGGAGCGCACGCTACCAGTTGAGGATCTTATGGCGCTGAAGAGAGTCACTCGAGCTGCAGTAGGCCAGCTAACGGGTGGTCGTGTTATCCACACCCGCGAGTTTTTCCGAGATCTCAAGGTACCTGCGAGAAGAGGGTCATAGGCGTGGAGGCCCTGAAATAGGATGCTCGCTCATGACTAGTGCCGCGTTGTCACCTTCCTGCGGGAGGGATTCTCATGGCTGAAGGTGGTGAATATCCCACTATAGAAGACATCGTGGGTCGCACTCCGTTGGTCCGTTTGCAACGGATTCCGGGTGATACTTCCAATGTGATTCTGGGCAAGCTTGAGGGCAACAACCCCGCCGGCTCGGTGAAGGATCGTCCCGCCATGAGTATGATCCGCGAGGCCGAGTCGCGCGGTGCAATCCAACCTGGCGATACGCTGATTGAAGCCACAAGCGGGAACACGGGCATTGCGTTGGCCATGGCCGCGGCCGTAAAGGGATATCGTCTAAAGCTGATCATGCCCAGCAATCAAAGTGAAGAGCGTAAGGGGTCTATGCGCGCCTATGGCGCGGAACTGATTAACGTGACGCCCAGTGAAGGAATGGAGGGTGCACGTGATCTTGCGCTGGCAATGGCGAGCCGACATGAGGGGGTCGTGCTCAACCAGTTTGCGAACCCTGATAATCCAGGCGGACATTATGCGTCCACTGGGCCGGAAATCTGGGAGCAAACCGGGGGAAAGATAACCCACTTCATCTCCTCTATGGGGACCACTGGTACGATCATGGGTGTGTCTCGGTATCTCAAATCGCAAAACCCGGACGTTCAGGTGATCGGCTTGCAGCCGACCGATGGTTCCCAGATCCCTGGGATAAGACGCTGGCCCGCAGCCTACTTGCCCGATATTTATCAATCCGAGCGTGTGGATCGCGTGATGGATATTAGCCAATCAGAATCAGAGCAGATGATGCGGCGTCTGGCGAAAGATGAAGGGATCTTTGCGGGCGTGTCGTCTGGGGGTGCCATAGCAGCGGCGATGCGACTCAGTGCAGAAGTTGAGGGCGCTACTATCGTCGCTATCATTTGTGATCGCGGAGATCGGTATCTTTCAACCGGTGTTTTTTCCTGATTCAGGGTTGGATAGAGAGCCACGCAGTTCAGTTTGCTAAACAATAAGCCCTAGTAAACGGGTCGGAGAGGAGAAGGCGCTATGACGGAATTGCCAATAGCGGAGGGGACTGACCCCATGATCCTATTGCTCGATATTATGCGGCAGCTGCGTGATCCCGATTCAGGCTGCCCGTGGGATCTGCGTCAGGATTTCCATACGATCGTTCCCTTCACCATAGAAGAAACCTATGAGTTAGCCGATGCAATTGCTTCGGGTGACTTTTCTCAAGTTTGCGATGAGCTCGGCGACGTGTTGTTTCAGGTGGTTTTCTATGCGCAGATGGCAAGTGAAAGGAGGCTGTTCGATTTTGCAGACGTGGCGGAAGGCATAGCGCAGAAATTACTGCGCAGGCACCCCCATGTATTCGCCCGGAGCTGTGATGAGCCGGTAAGCGAGGCAGAGGTCAAGGAGCGTTGGGAGACGATCAAAGGAGAAGAGCGTCAGCAGAAAGACCAGCGCGGTGTGTTGGACGATGTGCCCCGAGCGCTACCGGCGCTTAGCCGTGCCCAGAAGTTGCAGAAGCGGGCTGCGAGAGTCGGTTTCGATTGGCCTGACAGAGCTGGCGTGCACGACAAAATTCAAGAGGAGCTTGCAGAGCTGGCCGAGGCAATCTCAGAAGATGATGGGGGCGCTATAGAGGCAGAGCTTGGCGATGTTTTTCTTGCAATGGTGAACCTCGCCCGCCATCTGGGCGTGGACGCAGAGTCTGCTGTCCGGCAGGCAAACAATCGGTTTGAAAGTCGATTTCGTGTGATGGAGCAGGCAGCGGCAGAAGATAACAGCGATCTTCAGCATGAGGCATTGGATCGATTAGAAGATCGTTGGCAAGCCGCGAAGCGGCATTTGGCTTCAAAGTGAGTGCAACGTGACTTGCGAGCAGGTCACTGGCTGTGTAGCGTACGATTGGCGGCAGTAACGATAAGCACTGAATAAGAGACTTACCCATTATGCGCATTATTCTCCTTGGCCCCCCGGGTGCAGGTAAGGGCACACAAGCACAGTTCATCTGTGAGCAGTTTCGGATTCCTCAGATTTCTACCGGCGACATGCTGAGAGCGGCGGTCGCAGCAGGGTCTCCGCTGGGAGAGCAGGCGAAAGCCATCATGGAATCGGGCGGGCTGGTATCTGATGACATTATTGTGGGCCTGGTGAAAGAGCGAATTGAGGAGGTCGACTGTATCGACGGATGTTTGTTCGACGGGTTCCCGCGCACGATTCCGCAGGCGCAGGCAATGGTGGATGAGCAGATTGGCATTGATCATGTGCTCGAGATTGCCGTCTCGGATGAGGAGATCATTAATCGTTTGAGTGGCCGTAGGGTTCATCCCGGCTCGGGGCGTATTTATCACGTTGAATACAATCCGCCGAAACAAGCGGGCGTAGACGACCAAACAGGCGAAGCGCTCATTCAGCGAGATGATGATTCGGAGCAAACGGTTCGTAACAGGCTTGGCGTGTATCACGACCAAACGCGACCCTTAGTTAATTTTTATCGTGAGCTTGAAGGGGTCGAGTATCATCAGCTTGATGGTGTAGGAGCGGTAAACGACATTACTCGCCACATAATGAGCGTTTTGGGTTAGGTAGTAATTCGCACGACTTAGCTTGTCATCAAATATAAAGCTTGATAGTTTTTCACATGAGGCTGGGCACATTAGGAGGGACTTATGGCCGCTGCGAAGAAAGCAACAAAAAAGAAACCCGCTGCTAAGAAAAAAGTAGCAGCAAAGAAGAAGGCTCCTGCCAAGAAGAAGGCAGCAGCAAAGAAGAAGGCTCCTGCCAAGAAGAAGGCAGTAGCGAAGAAGAAGGCTCCTGCCAAGAAGAAGGCAGCAGCGAAGAAGAAGGCTCCTGCCAAGAAGAAGGCAGCAGCGAAGAAGAAGGCTCCTGCCAAGAAGAAGGCAGCAGCAAAGAAGAAGGCTCCTGCCAAGA
>Ga0315331_10003746_pt1 | contig 11481 bp, 8 predicted proteins | sample M160m34915metaG_FD_203456 | JGI IMG/M metagenome (GOLD analysis project Ga0315331, IMG submission 203456) | Ammonia-oxidizing marine archaeal communities from Monterey Bay, California, United States - M1 60m 34915 | ecosystem: Environmental > Aquatic > Marine > Intertidal zone | place: USA... | reverse complement strand
GTACTATCGCTCACCTCGCCGTCGCGACCAATGCAGGGCAAATTAAGACAGGTTCAATGAGCCGTTCCGATAGAATTGCCAAATACAATCAACTTCTTCGGATTGAAGAAGCACTTGGAGCTAATGCTATTTATGGCGGTTCCTAAGCGTTAGAATTCTCCGGAGACATAAAAGACTGTAGGGTTTGCCTACAGTTTTTTTTGTTTAGGCTTCCTTAGTATCGACCTTTACGTAAAATATCAATTTATGGGCCGTTATTTCCGAGTCTCAACCGACCGTTCACCAGAGTTTTCCGAATCTCGAGGTGGTCGTGGTTTTTTTGGAAAGCCAACTTTAGTTTTATTTTGGTTCTTTGTTTTAGCCGCTTGCTTCGCTGTCGCAATTCCAGCACTTCCTCAATATCACCTCCTTAAGGAAATCGAAGCAGAACTTGTCGAAACTGAAGAGGAGGAAAGGCGGCTTGAGAAGCACATCCAGCGATTGGCTGCCGAAATACGTGCCCTTGAGGAAAACCCGCGCTATTTGCAAGAGCGGGCTCGCGACCCTCTTCGCTATATGCGGAAAGGGGAGACTATTATCCGAATTCAGGACTAGATTGTCATCGAGTTGAACCCACCATCGACTACGATTTCTGTTCCAGTAATGAATCCGCCGGCTTGATTGGAAGCCAAAAGGAGGGTCGCTCCAATCAACTCTTGAGGGTTTCCGAATCTTGATGCTGGAGTATGGCGCAGAATTTCAGCGACTCGAACTTCATCAAGGACCTTACGATTTTGTTCTGCAGGAAAAAATCCTGGGACTAAGGTGTTCACCCTGATGTCACGATCCGCCCATTCTCGCGCAATATTTCGGGTTAGGTTGTGGACGGCTGCTTTAGATGCAGAGTAGGTAAAGACGCGAGAGAGCGGGTTTAGGCCGGAAATTGACCCTAAATTAATGATCGAAGCCTGCACATCGCGGCTCAGAAAGTAATTCCCAAAAACTTGGCAGGCACGCATGACACCTACGAGGTTGACGTCTAGGATTTTAAGAGCTTCTTCATCCGTAATTTCAACGAATGGACTCGGGGAGTTCATTCCCGCGCCATTTACAAGAATGTCGACCTTGCCGGATTGCTCTACCACTGAGTTCAGAAGCTCATTGAGAGATTGACGATCGCTGGCGTCTGCCAGGGCAAAGTATCCGTTTCCGCCTGCTTCTTCAATTACCTTGAGCCGTTCGTTTGCTTTTTCCTCATTCCGCCCAACTAAAACGACTTCTGCGCCAGCCTTAGCAAGTCCCAGCGCCATGCAGGAGCAAAGCTCTCCAGTACCACCAATTATGACGGCAGTTTTGCCCTCTAGGCCGAACATTTCATTTAAAAATCGTGCTTTTTTCATGATGCCCAATCCTAATGTATTAGGGCATAGTCGCAAGAATTGAAACTAGAGAAGTCGTAATGAAATTTTCCAAACAAGGGAGGGTTGATGGCGGGGGTCCCAGTATTTGTGCTCGAGTGAAAACGCAGAATTTTCGGTAGCCATTGGTAGTTGATTGGTTATCTTGTAAGCATTAATGAAGTGCGATTCATGCGACGAAAAAGCTACGGTATTTTATACTCAAGTGATTGAAGGTAAACTTAAGAAGTTTGTCCTTTGCGAAGCTTGTGCTCAGAAAAAAGGAATCACTAATGTGGATGACCTTTTGATGGGGAATGATTTGCTGGCAAATTCACCTCCCGAAACTAAAATTCAAGACATCGTGGCGGAGCTAAATCAGGAAAACTGCAGTGCTTGTGGGTTTTCCTTAGATGATTTTCGTAAAGTTGGCCGCCTCGGTTGCCCCGACTGTTATCAGGTTTTCTCTCGTGAGATCGTTGAGCGTCTTCCTTCTATGCATAAGGGAGGTGTCCACAAAGGCTATTTGCCTGAGGGAATTGCGATCAAGCAGGCTTTGAAATCGGAACTCGCGTCCTTGACTGAAAAATTGGAAAATGCAATTGAAGATGAGCGATTTGAAGAGGCTGCTAAGCTTCGTGATCAAATTTCCAAGATTGAAAAGGAAAAGGGATTGGTCGAGTTATGATGCGATTCGCGACACTTTTGAAGCATCCCGCAGATTGGATGATGGGGCACGGAGCAGAAACATCAGTTGTGCTGACTAGCCGTGTTCGCCTTGCACGCAATCTTGCAAAATCTCCATTCCCTGGATGGTCTCGGAAAATAGATCGAGAGGAAGTATACTCGTCTCTGCGAGAAAAACTAGAATCTGTTCCAGGGATGAAAGATGGCTTTTCTCATGAGCTTTGTGATTTAGATCCTCTACAGAAACAGGTCCTTGTTGAACGTCACCTTATTAGTAGAGAACAAGCTGCTCGTAGCGAGGGCAGCGGCTCGGTAGTAAATCGTAAGCAGACATTGAGCCTGATGATAAACGAGGAGGACCATTTGCGGATTCAAGCGATCCGTCCTAGCCTTCAGTTGAGGGAAGCGTTCAAGTTGGCCCACGCAGTTGATCAGCGCCTAGAGCAGTTGGTCGACTTTGCTATCGATCCAAGCCTTGGGTATCTCACTGCTTGTCCGACTAATCTAGGAACCGGTATGCGGGCATCGTCAATGCTTCATCTGCCCGGCTTGGTTTTAAGTGATCAAATAGGACCAGTGCTAAAGGGAATCAACAAACTTGGATTGGCTGTTCGTGGATTATACGGGGAGGGGACCGAGTCGCTAGGGAATCTTTATCAAATTTCAAATCAATCGACGCTCGGAGAGAGTGAGGGAGAAATTCTTGACCGACTGACCAGGGTCATTGGTGACGTAGCGCAATATGAACTCCAGGCCCGAGAAAGGCTTATGACTAATGATTCAATAATGGTGCGCGATCGCATAGGCCGCGCTGCGGGTAATCTCTCATACGCCCATATCATCACCTCAAAAGAGGCTCTTAATCATCTTTCAATGCTTCGTTTGGGTGCTGATCTGACACTACTTCCGGCAGACCTTGTCGAGAGTTGCGATCGCCTCTTCATGGAGACCCAACCGGCCCACCTCCAATGGGGAGCAGGGCGTAAACTTGAACCAGAAGCCCGTGATATTATCCGGGCTCAAATGATTCGTGAAAAGTTGCAATCATCGTTACCACCTGCTATTGATTTATCGGGAAAGGAAAATTAAGCAAAGCTTCACTCCATCTTAAAGATTCTATGAATAATTTTACACCACGTGCACAGCAGGTGCTGGCTCTTGCTAGAAAAGAGGCTGACCGATTCAATCATAATTACATCGGGACCGAGCACGTCCTGCTTGGTCTTATTAAGTTGGGCCAAGGTGTCGCTGTAAGTGTTCTTCAGCGTATGGGACTTGATCTCGAGTCAGTTCGTATGGAGGTAGAGAAAGAGGTTGGGACGGGGCCGGATACTAAGAGTTCGACCAACATTCCTTATACGCCTCGGGTCAAAAAAGTGCTGGCTCTTGCGAATAAGGAGGCCAAGCAGCTCAATCACTCTTATGTTGGAACTGAGCACATACTTTTGGGGCTGCTTCGCGAAGGAGAAGGTATGGCGGCTAGGGTTCTTACCAGTCTAAACGTCGATCTACAAACAACCCGCAATGAAGTGCTTGCGGAGATTGATCCTAATTTCGCACCCGAAGAATCTGATGACGAGTTTGACTTCGATGATGACGGTGAAATCGAGATGGAAAATGGAGACGACGCCGAAGGGAAGACCAAGACTCCGGCATTAAAGGCTTTTGGTCGTGATCTCACGAAGCTTGCCCAATCAGGGGACTTGGATCCGGTAATTGGACGTGCTTCTGAAATTGAAAGAGTTATTCAGATCCTCTGTCGACGTACCAAAAACAATCCTGTTTTGGTGGGTGAGGCGGGAGTGGGCAAAACAGCGATAGTCGAAGGACTTGCCCAGGAGATTGCTGCTGGTGATGTCCCTGAAATACTTCGAGACAAAAAGGTCGTTACTCTTGATCTCGCTTTGATGGTTGCTGGCACAAAATATCGTGGACAGTTTGAGGAGCGCATCAAGGCTGTCATGGATGAGATTCGTAAAGTTAAGAATGTTGTGCTCTTCATAGACGAACTGCATACCATTGTTGGTGCGGGATCGGCTGAAGGGGCTATGGACGCTTCAAATATTATTAAACCTGCGTTAAGTCGGGCCGAGCTTCAGTGCATCGGTGCGACTACCCTTAATGAGTTTAGAAAGCACATTGAAAAAGACTCCGCCTTGGAGCGTCGTTTTCAGCAAGTTAAGGTTAATGAACCTTCAACTGAAGATGCTATAGCAATCATGAAAGGCCTTCGTGAGAAGTATGAGAGCCATCATAAAGTTCGCTACACAGAAGAGGCTCTCGAAGCTTCGGTGAAACTGACCTCCCGCTACCTGACAAGCCGCTTTCTTCCAGATAAGGCTATTGATGTTGTTGACGAGGCTGGTGCCCGAGCCCGGATTCAAACAATGACACGTCCGATCGGGCTCAAGAAGTTGGAAGCGCGCATCGCGGAGATTAACGACGAGAAAGTCGCCGCTATTAATGATCAGGATTTTGAAAAGGCTGCAGCTCTGCGTGATGAGGAAAAGACTACTCGAAAAGAACTCGACGATAAGATTGAAGGCTGGCGTGGTGAAAGTGAAGAAAAGATCGTCGATATCGAAGAGGATGACATTATGTCGGTCGTCTCTAAGTGGACAGGCGTTCCGCTCCAGCGTATGGAGCAGAAGGAGGCAGCTAAGTTGCTGAAAATGGAGGAGGATCTAAGGGAGACCGTCATTGGACAGAATGAGGCAGTCGTGGCAATTTCTAAAGCTCTTCGGCGATCGCGCGCGGATCTGAAGGATCCACGTCGCCCGATCGGATCTTTTCTTTTCCTTGGACCAACAGGTGTAGGAAAAACCTACCTTGCTCGAAATCTCGCGAACTTTATGTTTGGTGATCCAGAGTCGCTTATTCAAATAGACATGTCGGAATACATGGAGAAGTTCAGCGCAAGCCGTCTTATTGGTTCGCCTCCAGGATATGTTGGCTATGAAGAGGGTGGTCAACTTTCCGAAGCTGTGAGGCGGCGTCCTTATTCCGTCATCCTGTTTGATGAGGTTGAGAAAGCTCATCCGGACGTCATGAATCTGCTTCTCCAAATTCTGGAGGAGGGGATGATTACCGATAGCTTTGGCCGTAAGATCGATTTCAGGAACACCATTATTATCCTGACCTCTAATGTCGGAGCTGAGAGCATCAAGCGCCAAACTACATTGGGCTTCAATGCGATGGCTGAAGATGAGGCAGATTTTGAAGGTATGAAGGCTAAAATAGATACCGTTGCCAAAAAGCACTTTCGGCCAGAATTTCTGAACCGACTTGATGAGCTTGTGGTATTCAGAATGCTGGAAAAGGAGAGCCTTAACCAAATTGTCGATCTTGAGGTTGCAAAATTGGTGAAGCGCCTCGCGGATAAGGAAATCGATCTTGTGCTTGAGAGTTCTGCGCGCGACCTCATTGTTACCGAAGGGTATGACCCTGACTATGGTGCTCGTCCGATGCGTCGGGCCGTCGAACAGCTACTTGAAGACCCGCTTGCTGAAGCCATCCTTTCGGGTGAAGTTAAGGAGAACCAGCACGTTACGGCGAAGGTGAAGAAAGACTCGAAGGAAGTTTCATTCAAAACCAAAGCACGCAAGAAACAAAAGAAAGCTGGCGTTTCTTCTTCCTAAAAGTGCAATGAACTCCGAATGATTGTTTCCTATCGAGCTAATTTGCGATAGGTGACACTTTATTTTGTCTGACCCACCCTGTGTAACCGCCAGGGAGCTTAATTTTGGACCATCCTGCCCGAGTCATTTTTACTCGGCACAGGCTTCCTAAGACGTTCTCTCGAGTCGCATCCCCCCCCTCAAAAGGTTGGCTTCTCATCGTGGCCTTTTCCGTCACAATTGAAAGCTCACTCAGTGGCTCGAAGCTCACGTCTTCCGGGTAAAGCTTCATTCCGGTGATTCCAACCCCGAGTCCACATCCGGTAAAAACGAAAAAAGTGACAAGGAGAGGTTTCCGCTTATTTCCAAAGATATTCCAAGCTGTTAGGATGGAGATGAGAAGTGACCAAACTCCAAAAAGTAAAATTTGAAAGTAAATCCATTTAGGTAGTTTAGATAACAACTCTGTTCCTTCCGCTGAACGGGCATGATAGCCTGGTATTCCAGTCATTAGTTTAGTGCTGTTGCCGCCATGCAATTGATATCGATGGGCCCACAATGAAGCTTCGCCGTAGTTTCCTAGTTGTTTCTCACAGATAGCGAGGTTGTGAAGGTGTTCCCTTACTGGGCCTGTTTTCATTGAAGCAAGGATTTCGGCTTTAGCTACTTCGGGAGGGAGGTCGACACCCTGACTAGTCCGAATCAATGAGCTTATACACATGCAAAATAGAAAGAGTGGAGCCAATGTCCTGAGGAGTCTCAGAACCTGTTTCATTTCTCCTTTTTTGAGGGGCTCGGGTTTAGGGTTCTGCCTAAAACAGATTTCATCTCGCACTTCAAAAACCTCCTCGAAGCCTTCGGTTGCGTCATGCTCCGTCGCAAACCGTGCGGCTTCTCGAAAGAAGGTCACTCGGTCATTACTTGCCGAATTCACTTCTTGGAGCTTGTTTTCAAAATCCCTCAGAGGAGTCAAAGCAATTTGGCGAGCCTTAAGTTTGTTTCGGAATCCGATCCCAAGAATTGAGCAGGTGATTAATGCCGGGATGATTTGCCATGCCCACTTAGTAACTAGCGATGGTTTGCCGAGGGCTTTTAGAGGACGTTCGCCAGGAGGTAGGAACTCGAGAGCTTTTCCAAGGGATTTTGAGGAAGGGGCTTCTCCGGTGATCATTATCGGAAAAGGAAGAGATTCCCTTTTCTCGTATTTCTCGAGTAATGGATCGAAATAAATAAAGCGATAGGGGGGAAGTGTCTGAACTTTTTTTAGAGGCCTTAAAACATGGGAAAACTCTGCAGTCCCTGAGCTCGAACGGCGTTCACCGCCACTGGGCTTAGCCATCGTTTCAAATTGTTTCCAATCATTGTTAATGTCTACCAATTGAGGCCCAGGGAATTGATCGATATTTCCAGACCCCGTGATGCGAGTTTCAACAGTGAGTGATTCTCCGAGCTCGAGTTCGAGGCTAAGAGGGCGCACCTGAATCGAAAATGTTCCGACGGCTCCACCAAAGCCAGATGGCGCTCCTTCGGGAAGAGGACGAACATTTAGCGAAACAGATGGGAAATCGATTTTTGTGTTAAAGGAGCGGGTGGCGAAGCCTCCGCGGACCATTTGCCGACGGAGTAAGGCGGCATTAGTTGAGCCAGGCCCAAGAATAAGTGGCCCTTCCTGAAGCGCGCTGATTGAGCTTGGGTAGGTGTAAACCGCGAATTGATGACCATCATAATCAAGATGTCCAGTTGGTTCAGCTGTTGTAGTGAAACGCCATGCTGCGAGACCATCCTTCTTGAGGTTAATGACGTTTCCATCTGATAACCGAAATAAGTGAGGTGCTGCTTGGGAGAGATAAAGCTTAGCTTCGACATCCTGTGTTTCTCCTAAGTAAGGATTTGTTTTTTCCAAGAAAATACCGGTCAAGTAAGGAGTGACTTCTCCATTGATTTTAATCCCATGAGTTTGCAGGTTGTCTACTGGTGACACTCGAAGAGTGTGGCCTTTTGAGCGGATCACGCCGGAATCAGTTTGAAGTTCGAAGGGAGGTATCTCGTAAATTCCTGGCTCGAAAGCGGAGACCAAATAGCGGAAGCCCTCACGGATTCTCCCATTAATTTGATATCGGCGTTGAGATTCTCTTTTAAGAGCGAGAGGGTTTGCTTTGGGAGTGGTTGGCCAATCGATTAGCGTGAAGTTTTCAACCCAGACCGTGAGATAGGTTTTCTCACCGACCACAATTATTGAACTATCGAGTTTTGTTTCAATCATCGGAATTCCCGCGCCAAGGAGGTAACTTCCCCTTGCAAAGACTAAAAACGAAATAATTACGAACAATCTCACGATACCTTTTTCGTAAATTACCAATCGTGTGGACTTCGATTGTAAGGCCTCCGTATCCTCCGCGGAGCCTTTCCTCCAAAGTCAGAATATTGCTTTAGGAGCCGCCGAGCTCTTTCGCGGGGTGTTTCGTTTTTTGGAGCATTAGGATCATCTTTCAGGTTGGAATTCTCTGCTTGTGTCCTATTTCTATTGGGTTGGTTGGCCTTTCCCTCATTACTTTGATCTTGATTCGGTTGCTTATCGTTAGCCTTTGATTTGTCAGACTGTTGAATGTTTTCACTCTCACCATCTTTTGGTTTGTTAGTCTGGTTCTGCTCTCCGTCTTCTTCGGATGGATTATCTTCCTTTTCCGATTTTTGATTTGATTGCTCGTCCTCTGACTCAGCCGATGTGCCTTCCGAGCTCTTGTCATTTTCAGTTTCTTCTTTGGGATCGCTCTTTTCTGAATCTTGTTTCTTTTGGTTCTCCTTATCTTGTTTTTTTTCTTCCTCCGGTTTTTCTTCTTGGAGCTCGGCTAATTTTTTTTCTACTGATTCCAGATTTTCTCTCGAGGCCTCGTTTTCTGCATCGATTTTTAAAGAGGCTTTAAAGTGCTCAATTGATCCCTCCCAGGCTTTTACTTTCTCCTCTTTGGCTTTTGATACACCCAAATAGAATAGCGAAGTTGCGAGAGCGTAATGTGCTTGCTGGAGTATTTCGGAATCTTCAGCCAAAAGTGCTGAGCTAAATGACGCGACGGCTGTAGACCAATCTTGCGCTCTTGATGCTGCCGATCCGGATGCCAGATACAGGCTTGCAGCATGGTCACCTTTGCTGTCTCTGGCTGCTTCGCTGAACAACTGCTGTGCTGTCGTTGTTTCGCCTGCCTTCAGGGCAGCGATACCGTCTTCTACCAAGCTTGCTTCAGTCCGTGGGGTAGCGAAAATAAACGCAACCAAAACAACGGTCGGAGTCAAAGGGAGGCACTTGATAAAAATAGAAGCCATAATAAGAAGTAATCCACCAAAAACAAACCATCGATGAGCCGGTTTAGCAACTCGTTGGTGTTTTCCTTCTTCTTGAAAGCGATCCATTTCAGCAAGTGCTGAGTCTAATTTACCAATAAAGCCGGCTCCTATTCCTTCGGAATAATATCCATAAGTTTCTTTCGCGATCACTTGTAGAGCTTCTTCGTTGAGCTTAGAAAAAACTACTTTTCCGGAACGATCTCGAAATTTCCCATCGCTTTCCCGGGGGTCGGGTATGAAGGATCCCTCTCTAGTCCCCATTCCCATTGCATAGATGAAGATACCTTCTCTGGCGGCACCAGCGGCAGCTTCTTTGAGTCCTTCAGAAGATTTTTCACCATCGCTGAATACCACCATGATGTTACTTTGTTGACCCGTTTCCTTTAGGAGTCGTGTTCCAGAATCGATGGCTGTAGTGAGATTAGAACCTCCCACTGGAATATCATTTGGGTCGAGTTGAGCCAAAGTTTGTTCTACGAAGCTGTGGTCGATTGTAAGTGGAGATTGAACAAGGGTTTCCCCAGAAAACAAAAGAACTCCAACCCGATCTTCAGGAAACCTTTCTAGGATTTCTAGGGCTGCAGCCCTAGATGCTAGCAGTCGGTTGGGCTCGATATCGCGAGCTAGCATGCTGCGGGAAATATCCACGCAAAAAAGAATGTTTCGCCCTTCGTTTTCTACTTCAATCCATTCCTCACCAGATTCTGGTTGTGCGACTCCAATGATTAATCCGGCCACGCCTGCCAGTGCTAGACCTAGCGAGGCGAAGTGAATCGATGGTGATCGAGTGTGGCTGAGGCGGCCCCGTAAACGATGGGCTATCATTCTCTCCCAACGATAGCGACGTTTTCTCCAGGCGAGCCAAGCCATGAATCCAATTAGGGGGAGGGCGGTTAAGCAAAGAAGCCATTCTGGTTTCGCAAAATTCATGGCATCGCTGGTGGGTTGAGTGCTGAAAAGGAAAGATAGCCAAAAATAAGAAGGGCCGATGCCCCAACAAACCAGAAGTAGAGCTCTTTTCGTATAATCCAGCTCTTGCGTTCGATCTCAATTTTTTCAAGGTCGTCGATGCTCTTGAAAGCTTCTCTTAGGCCCAAGTAGTCGCGCGCACGGTAGTAATCTCCTCCCGTGATCTTAGCGATTTCCTTTAGGGTTTCAGTGTCAAATTCTTGCCCGGTATTAACTCCTCGAATTCGGCCTTGGGGAGTTCCGATTCCTACTGGGTAAACTTTAATACCGAGTTCAGCTACTAAGCCCGCTGCTTCAATCGGTGAGAGTTGTCCCGAGTTGCTGGCGCCGTCGGTGACTAGAACTATTACTTTGCTTATGCTCTTCGGGTCTTTTTTTTCAGTCTCTCTGGCGAGTGTTTCCAGGCGATCGCCTGCTGCCACAATGGCGCTGCCGATAGCGGTGCCACCCTCTGTCCGGTCCTTAACAAGAGCGACGTCTCGTAAGGTATATTCAAGAATTTGATGATCGAGGGTAATTGGGGCGACCGTGTATGGGCGAGCTGCGAAGCTTACAATTCCGATTCGATCATCTGGTCGGCGATCAATGAATTCGGTAATAATTTTTTTAGCTGCATTAATTCTGAGTTGGGGGCGTCGCATCCCTTTGTCAGATTCGTAAAAGTCGGCTGTCGACATCGAGTAGGAAACATCAAGTGCGATGATGATATCAATCCCACTTGCTGTTCGAGAGGTCCGGCTCCTTGTTTCTTGCGGCCGGGCAAGTCCAATAATCGCGGGGATTAGCATGAGTGGGAGAATTAAGGGCGCGAACTGAAAGGGCCGGTCTTTAGGTTTCAGTCCGAGTGTGCTTAATACTCTCAAGGTTGGATATATGAGCCAACTGCGAGAACCTTGGCGATAGCCAAGATACATGAGCAGTGGAACAACAAGAAGAAGCAAAAGCCACCATGGTTCTGCTAAATCATAATTATCAAAAAAGCTCATGATTGTTTCTGTGAAGAACGGACAAGAAGGAAGGCTATAAGAGCTGTGGCACTGATCGAGAGCCCGACCCAGACCAAGGCATTCCCTTGGAGTTCATTGCCTGCGCCACGACTTTTGTAGGTGCTGCCCATCAATCCTCCGAGTGCAAGGATCACGCCGAAAGGAAAAGCTGCCAAAGTTCGTCTCGCAAAAGTTCGGTGGATCCAGCCTGCTGATTCGGTCTCAGGCAAAATTGGTAATTGATCGCTTTCTTTATCTTTAGTTGGCGTGAACCGGCGAAGTTTAGTGAGGCATACTCGTGACTCGCCAATCAATTTAGAGGAAATAGTTTGATCAATTTTAGACTTATCATACTTCACATCGCTCAAACGGTTCAATACGTGGTTGGCATCAGCTGGAAGTATAGTTTGTCGGGCGTGAAATTCCTCAATTGTTTCGTAAAGCGCAGGCTCTGCCTGAGCTCCCGCTAGATAGGTACGGATAGCCAATGAAGCCTCGGCTGCG
>Ga0315331_10003740_pt1 | contig 11490 bp, 5 predicted proteins | sample M160m34915metaG_FD_203456 | JGI IMG/M metagenome (GOLD analysis project Ga0315331, IMG submission 203456) | Ammonia-oxidizing marine archaeal communities from Monterey Bay, California, United States - M1 60m 34915 | ecosystem: Environmental > Aquatic > Marine > Intertidal zone | place: USA... | reverse complement strand
GGAGCAAGCTCCTTCGACCATTTGCAATTTCTGCAGGCACGACGTCTCGTTTGAGGTTGGTACAGAGGTTGTGCGTTTTGCAGGAGGGCGTGAGTTGTCTGTTTTTGCTGACCTGTCCCGGCAACGAAACAGGTGGTTTGAAGGGCCGGATGTGTGGAATCTGGGTCTTGGTTTTGGCGTCCGGGCTTTGGGGAGCTTCGGATTTGAGCGAAGCCGCTCTGGGCGGTAGCCTAATGCACCTAGTTTGGCGGGGGGCTCAACCCCCCTTTCCTTTACGGCGACTGCTGTGCCTGTAGCGTTCGGAGCTCTTCTCCACGAATTTTGTGACTTATGCGACCTTTTTACCCAAACTCCGTGTCCTTACGTATTCCGAGTTCGCTAGGTTAGCGGACCGAGTCGCGACTGTCGCTACATGCTCAAAACTGCCCTAAAAACCTTCGTAGGATCACGTCATAAGCGTGAGGCAAAAAAGCTTCAGCCCTTGGTGGATGAGATCAACTCGTTCTATGGGGGATTGCTTGCCCTCTCGGATGAAGAACTCAAGTCTAAAACCGTTGAGTTCAGGGGTTACATAGCTGAGCGCACTGCTCAGCTGAAAGCTGAGATATCAGAGAGACGAGAGGAGAAGAGGCACTCGGAGGATCCATCAGAGCGGGAACTGCTATCGCTTAAGATCGGTGATCTAGAGCAAAACCTTCATGACGAGCTTGAAGAGTGCCTCGAGGATCTTCTTCCCGAGGCTTTTGCGGTCGTCAAAGACGCATGCCGCCGACTCGTAGGAACTGAGGTCAAAGTCACCGGCCAGATGCTCAAGTGGGATATGATCCCCTACGATGTGCAGCTGATTGGTGCGATCACCCTGCACCGTGGCAAGGTCGCGGAGATGGCGACGGGGGAAGGAAAGACTTTGGTCGCGACGATGCCGCTCTACTTGAACGCACTCGCGGGTCGAGGTTCTCACTTGGTGACGGTCAACTCTTATCTTGCTCAGCGTGATGCTGCGTGGATGGGGCATCTGTTCGGCTTTCTGGGTCTAACGGTAGACGTGATCGACCGCCATGATCCTGGCTCGCCTGAGCGACAGGAGGCGTATACAGCGGACATCACGTACGGAACCAACAACGAGTTTGGCTTCGACTACTTGCGTGACAACATGGTCCACCAGCTCGCACAAAAAGTGCAGCGCGAGTACGCGTTCGCGATTGTGGACGAAATCGACTCGATTCTGATCGATGAAGCGCGAACGCCACTGATTATATCCGGGCCAGTAGGACGGGATACGTCCACGCCCTTTAAGCAGTTCAACCCGCTAGTCGCGTCGCTCTATAAGAAGCAAAACCGGCTCACAACTCAGCTCGTGAGTGAGGCGGAAGCTCACCTTGAGTCCGGCGAAGATTTCGAAGCTGGTGAGAAGTTGCTCGCCGTGAAGCGGGGGTCTCCACGGCATCCGAAACTCACGAAGCTGTTTGCTGACGATCCCGGTTTGCAAACGCTCGTGAACTCGGTCGAGGCCGATTACATGCGTGACAAGCGTCTCTTCGAGGTCGATGAGATGCTCTACTTCGCCATGGACGAAAAGGGGCATAATACGCATCTCTCCGATCGGGGACTGGACGAGATGTCGCCGAACGATCCCGAGGCTTTCACAATCCCGGATCTCTCGGCAGCTGTCGGGGAGATAGAGGAGTCTGAAACGCTCTCCGTCGAAGAGAAACGCGATCAGATTCAAGAATTAGAGGCCGAGTACGCTGCCAAGAGCCAGAAAATGCACGTGCTTCATCAACTCTTGAAGGCCTACACGCTCTTCCACAAAGATGAGCGATATATAATCGGTGAGGATGGGCAGATAGTCATCGTCGACGAGTTCACCGGTCGCCAGATGGCGGGTCGGCGTTGGAGTGACGGACTGCATCAAGCTGTGGAGGCCAAGGAGGGAGTCGAGATCCGTGGCGAGACGCAGACGCTCGCCACGATTACGATCCAGAATTACTTCCGCATGTACGACAAGCTCGCTGGGATGACGGGTACAGCGGAGACTGAAGAGAGTGAGTTTCACCAAATCTACAGTCTCGACGTTTTGGTAATCCCGACGAACCGTCCGATTGCTAGGGATGATCGTGATGATCTGATTTTCCGCACCAAGCGGGAGAAATATGTCGCGATTATGGACGAGATCGAGCGGTTAAACCGGCTGGATCTGCCTGTGCTCGTGGGGACGACAAACGTAGACGTGTCAGAAACTCTGTCGCGGATGCTTAAGCGCCGTGGCATCACGCATCAGGTGCTAAACGCTAAACATCACAAGTCTGAGTCAGAGATTGTTCGGGATGCGGGACAACCGGGCGCGGTGACCGTGGCGACGAACATGGCGGGTAGAGGTACGGATATTAAGCTCCATGACAGTGTCATAGAGCCCAGAACGCTTTCATGGGTCCAGGAACGGGGAGTCGATCTAGATGACGTTCTTCCAATCGATCCAGTTCGGACACAAAAGCTAAAAATTGAGAATGAGGGCGACATTCTTGAGGAGGGTGGCCTTCAGATCATAGGGTCGGAGCGCCATGACTCTAGGCGTATTGACCGTCAGCTGAGGGGCCGCTCGGGGCGTCAAGGAGACCCTGGTGCGTCGCAATTCTACCTTTCGCTCGAAGATGACCTTATGAGACTCTTCGGATCTGAGCGCATTGCAAACGTGATGGATAAGTGGGGTGCAGAAGAAGGAGAGGTGATCACTCACGGCCTCGTGACCAAGTCTATTGAGCGTGCCCAGAAACGTGTTGAGACGAACAACTTTGAGGCCCGTAAGCGGCTACTCGACTACGACGACGTTATGAACCAGCAGCGCGAGGTCATTTATGACCTCCGCTTGTTCGCTCTTGAAGGTGGTGAGGATCTTAAGGGTGAGATCTGGGAGATGATCGAACAAGCCGCCCGTGACACCATCGACGAGTACGCGCCGGAAGGGGATAACCCCGAGCATTGGGATCTCGCAGGACTCCGGCGTCGGCTTGTACTCGACTTCTTCATCATGGTTGCTGAACTCCCAGAGGAAAACGAGGCTGAGCACGAGATCGAACTGCATGAGATAGAGGAGTGGGTCCTTACAGGGCTTCGCAACTCTTTCTACAACAAGATCGATACGCTCGGGGAGCATGTTGAGCAGATTATGAGCTTCATAATGCTATCGGTTATCGATGAAAAGTGGAAAGACCATCTCTATGACCTTGACCATCTCAAAGCTTCGATAGGGTTCCGAGGGTGGGGTCAAAAAGACCCGCTTGTCGAATACAAAAAAGAGGCCTACGAGATGTTCGTGGACCTTATGACCGACTTGCGTCAGACCTTGTCGAGCTACTTTTTCCGAGCCCAATTCGGGCAGCCCCAGCAGAGGCGCGCACCCCAGAAGATGGTTTTCTCGGGGCCTTTGGAGGGGGTGCGCTCGGGTGTGGCGGATCAGGCCGCGGTGACTGCCCGACAGGGGGCGGGCGGTACTTCTCAAAAGCGACCTGACGCGGATCCGCTCGGAATGTCGGTGCGAGCTGCGTCTGGTGGGGCTGGACCTTCGGTCTCTACTGGGCCTGATCCGCAGCAGTTGTCGACCAACCGCGGTCAGGAGGAGACCCGACGTGCGCCCGTATCAGTAGAAAAAGAGCCAGGGCGGAATGATCCGTGCCCGTGCGGATCGGGAAAGAAGTACAAAAAGTGTTGCGGGCGGGGTTGATCGAGCTTCCTGTCTCCAGTTAGGTGTGCGGCCTTATGTAGTTGCTTTCGCTTCGAATAACTGATCCCGTAGCAGTGCCGCTCGTTCGAAGTCCAGAGCCTCAGCGGCCTCGGCCATTTCCTGTTCGAGGATCTTCACGTACTCCTCGAGATTTATTTCGTCCTGATACGATTCTGACGCTCCCACCACCTCGGCTGCTGGAGCTTCACGGGCATCGGCCAAGCGAGTTGCGAATTCGATTTCCTCCACGGACTTCCGGATCGTTTCGGGTGTGATCCCATGTTCCTTGTTGTGCGCGGTCTGAATGGCCCGTCGTCGGTTAGTTTCGTCGATGCATTCGTGCATCGACGCGGTGACTTTGTCCGCGTACAAGATTGCCTTTCCGCTGGCGTTCCTAGCAGCGCGACCTACGGTCTGGATAAGTGACCTTGCATTGCGCAGGAAACCCTCTTTGTCAGCGTCTAGAATCGCCACAAGTGACACTTCGGGAAGGTCTAGGCCTTCCCGAAGCAGATTGATTCCGACTAGGACGTCGATCTTTCCGAGTCGAAGGCTTCGGAGGATCGCCATGCGTTCAATAGTGTCGACTTCGGAGTGCATGTAACGCACACGCACTCCAACGGAATGAAGGTACTCAGACAGATCCTCTGCCATTCGTTTGGTCAGCGTGGTGATTAGCACTCGCTCTCCTAACTGCTCCCGATCACGGATCTCCGCCAGTAAATCGTCAACCTGACCCTTTACCGGCCTGACAGAGATCTCGGGATCTATGAGTCCTGTGGGGCGGATGATCTGCTCCACGATCACTCCTCCGGTTCTCTTGATCTCCCAGTCCCCCGGCGTGGCAGATACGAAAACTGCTTGCGGGACTACTTTCTGCCATTCCTCGAATGTGAGTGGCCGGTTATCCAGCGCGGACGGTAGTCGGAATCCGTGCTCTATCAGAACCTCTTTGCGCGACCGGTCTCCTTTGTGCATGCCATTGATCTGGGGGATCGACACGTGGGATTCGTCCAACACTGTTAGGAAGTCTGGCGGGAAATAGTCGATTAGACAGGCTGGTCGCTCGCCAGTGCTGCGTCCGCTTGTGTAGAGCGAGTAGTTTTCAATTCCGGGGCAAGTTCCAATCTGAAGCATCATTTCAATGTCAAATCTAGTTCGCTGCTCGAGGCGCTGTGCTTCGAGTAGCTTGCCCGCCGCACGGAATGATGTGAGTTGATTATCCAATTCAGTGCGGATGGACGGGACCATGCCCTCGATCGTCGCGCGACGCGTTACATAGTGACTGGCCGGGTATATCGCGGTCCGGTCGAGGGTCGTAATAATTTCTCCGGTCAGCGGATCGAAGCGACTGATCCGTTCGACTTCGTCCCCCCACAGTTCGATTCGGACCGCCTGCTCCTCGTAGGCAGGGAAGACTTCAACTGTATCTCCCCGAACTCGGAAAGTGCCCCGCTCGAACAGGTAGTCGTTTCGCTTGTACTGGATATCGACTAGGCCGCGGAGGATGTCTTTTCGGGGGTGTTCCTCAGACGTTGCAATGTGGAGCATTAGGCTCCGATAGTCTTGCGGGTTTCCTAGACCAAAGATGCAGGAGACCGATGCGACCACGATCACGTCATCACGTTCCATAAGTGACGATGTAGCGCGAAGCCTGAGCCGCTCGATGTCTTCGTTGATTGAGGAGTCTTTCTCGATAAATGTGTCAGTCGCCGCAACGTAAGCTTCGGGTTGGTAATAGTCGTAGTACGAGATGAAGTATTCGACGGCGTTGTGCGGGAAGAGGGCTTTAAGCTCACCGTATAGCTGAGCTGCTAGCGTCTTGTTGTGTGACATGACCAGCGTCGGGCGTCCATAGTTCGCGATCATGTGGGCGATGGTAAAGGTCTTTCCTGTACCGGTCGCGCCGAGGAGAACCTGGTTGGAGTCGCCTCGCTGAAGACCTGTCGTCAGCTCGGTGATTGCTTGGGGCTGGTCTCCCGCCGGCTCATGTGGTGAAACAAGCTGGAAGGAGGTCACTGGGCGTACTTTAGCGATGAACAATGTGGTCTCATGGAGCCAGGACCTTCGACGACGATGTGTCTTTTCGCGTCCAGATTTCGTCTAAGTCGGTCATTTTTTCGGTCAGAATGAAGAGAGTCCCCACTGTTCAGGCCCAGCCAAGATCGTCCTCGGCGAGATGCTCCCGACGCTCGACGTCAATCACCCCCTTAACCCGACTGATTGACCGACGGACTTTCTCGAGGTGAGTCAGGTCACGGACTTCGACCACGAACTCGCCCGTCATACCACCCTGGGTCGTTTTCATATCAGCATGCGAGATATCGGTGCCCGTATTGGTGATCGCCTTTGCGACATCAGAAAGTAACCCTCGACGATCGGAGCCACGCATGAAGAGTTTCACGAAGAAACGATCTCCCTTTTCCGCCGCCCACTCGATTTCAATACGACGCTCGGGGTCGCGTGAGAGGCCGAGTACGTTTGGACAGTCCTGCCGATGGATGGAGACCCCTCGCCCTCGGGTGACGTATCCAATAACCGGATCTCCTGGTACTGGTTGGCAGCAACTAGAATAGCGGACCATGAGGTTGTCCATGCCCTGGATCCGCACACCTCGGCCAGAAATTCGAAGGCGGGCGGCGAGCTTCGATAGAGCGGAGGGCTCCCGTCGAGGCACTTCGGGCGGATCATGGTTGTTGTAAAATTGTTTGATGACCGCAGTCGGGCCGATATCTCCGCGTCCAAGCGCAGCGTATATATGGTTGAGGGTGGGATATCCCAAGGCTACTGAGGCGGTGAGCTGGACGCCCGCATCCGACGGGAGCGCTAAGCGGGCCTTCTTCATTTCTCGCTCGAGCAGGTCCTTGCCGAGTTTACTGGCTGACTCAAATTCTTCTCGTCGGATCCAGTGCCGGATGCTCTGCCGGGCCCGCGACGTCTTTACGAAGGCAAGCCAGTCTCTGGTCGGTCTTTGTTTGGTGTTGGTGAGAATCTCGATTGCGTCTCCATTTCGGAGCTCACGGGAGAGGGGAGCGATGCGGCCGTTCACCTTCGCGCTCGCACAGTGGTGTCCTACCTCAGTATGAACCGAGTAGGCAAAGTCGATAGGTGTTGCACCGAGCGGTAGTGCTTTCACATCGCCGTCTGGAGTGAAGACGAAGATCTCTCCGCGGAAGAGGTCCATCCGCAGGAATTCCATAAACTCCTCAGGCTCAGCCGTATCTTGCTGCCACTCCAGAACCTGACGGAACCATGTTAAGGCCTCATCCGCCTCGTCCGTTCGGGGTTTTCCGTCCTCCTTATATCTCCAGTGCGCTGCGATCCCATACTCTGCCGTGCGGTGCATCTCCTCCGTACGGATCTGAATTTCATATCGCAGTCCTCCGGGACCGAGCACAGTCGTATGCAGCGATCGGTACATGTTGGACTTAGGTGTCGCGATATAGTCGTGAAAACGTTCAGGAATTGGAGTCCATCGGCTGTGGATAACTCCAAGCGCAGCATAGCAGTCTTGAAGTGAGTCCGTCGTGATTCTCATCGCCATGAGATCGTAGATGTCCTCAAACAGCCGGCCCTGGTTCTCGATCTTCCTGTGTATAGACCAGAGGTGTTTGGGGCGCCCCATGACTTGGGCTGAAATTCCAGCCTCTCCCAGTGCCTCCTTTAGTGGGTCTTGCATCTCTAGGATCTGGCGCTCACGAACCCGGCGGCGCTGGCGGAGCTTCTTAACTAGTACTGTGTAGTCCTCAGGCTCGAGGAACTTGAAGGCTAGATCCTCTAGCTCCCATCGCATGGCCGCCATGCCGAGGCGATGCGCTAGGGGTGCGTATATTTCACGTGTCTCGAGTGCTATTCGCCGCTGCTTGTTCTCCGGCAGGTGCTCAAGCGTGCGCATGTTGTGAAGACGGTCAGCTAGTTTGACTAGGATCACCCTAGCATCGCTAGCCATAGAGAGCAGCATCTTCCTATAGTTTTCAACTTGTTGCTCGGTCGCAGAACGGAACTGAACCTTTCCAAGTTTTGTGACTCCGTCGACAATGGTGGCCACTTCGGAGCCAAACCGGTCTTTGATGTCAGGCAGAGAAAGCTCAGTGTCCTCTACAGTGTCGTGGATTAGTCCAGCGACGACGGTGTTTGTGTCCAGCCCGAGTTGGGCCAAGATCATAGCGACTTCAACCGTATGAGTGACGAATTCCTCGCCTGACGCTCGAGTCTGTCCACCATGGGCTTCGACCGCGAGTGCGTACGCATCAGAAATCTTGTGCAGGTCCATGCGGTCCGCATATGTCTCCAGCGCGTTAGCGAGGGCGCGTGGGAGCGGCGGCGTGGATGCCAGCATAGTCAGTTACTGTCGCAGTTGTAGGGGCTGAGACCTGTGCCGAGACTCGAGGTCTTGTCTGGGTGTGCGACCTCTAATTGATGTCGGAACGACGAAATTTTGATCATAAACTCGGCCCACTCCGGTCGATGGAGGCTAGGCGTGATCGTTTTCCTGACAGGTGTTTTATCGCGTTTATTTCACGCAGCCCAAGGAAGACTCGCAGATTTCGAACTCTTCTCGGCTGGCAACGCAGGGCTTCCAAGACTGATATGTTACAATACCGACAAAACATGATAATGCGCGAACCACTAAGTTGCTTTCGACAATAAGTGATCACTCTTCTGAGTGGACTCACAAGAGCATTTTTTACGCGTGAATTAAGGGAAAGTTCTGATTAAGATCACACGCTTGGTCGTGGCCGTACTCGGATGGGCTAGGAATCACCGTGCGCTCGTCGCGTCATTTGTCCACGCCACGATTTCGTGGGTAGCGCTGTATACAGCGTTTCTCGTGGAGTCCGGATTCTCTCCTCAGAGGGTTGAGTTATCGGATTTTCTTTGGTCTGCTGCAGTGCTCATAGCCATTCGTATACCGGTCAACTACGGGCTGAGGCTGCATGTGAGTCGATGGCGCTTTGTCGGTAGCAGAGACTTTTTTCGTTTGGCTGTCACGCACACACTGGGTTCTCTCGTCTTTTTCGCTTTGGCTGGGCTTTCTCTGGTCCCGGTCGCGTTGCTCGGCTCCATCATTGTCTTGGAATGGGCCCTAGGCGGCTATATCACAATGACCGCCTGGGTAGCATACCGCATTTTGTTCGAGCGCTCGCAAACACTTCAAAATCCTGATCGACGCCGGGTGGTGGTCATTGGTGCGGGTGAGGCAGGGGGAGCCTTGGTGGGCCAGATGCTCCGATTGCCATGGGGGTATAATCCGGTCGCCTATTTAGACGACGATCCACTCAAATTGGGAACTTCGCTGCATGGCCTAAATGTCGTCGGTGACACCAGTTGTGTAAGGTCGGTGATTGACGAATTTGAAATCGACGAACTCGTCCTGAGTTTGCCGAGTGCCAGTGCGGCTGATCTAAGGCGTATCGTTGAGAGTTGTGAGGAGACGAACCTTCCAATCAAGATCCTTCCCGGCATCGATGAGGTCTTGGATGGTAGCGTATCCCCGGGTCAACTAAGAGATATCCGAATAGAGGACCTTCTGGGAAGAGAGCCGGTAACTCTGGAACTGCCTCGCTTGGCTGAAGAATTGGTTGAGGTGACGGTTCTCGTTACTGGAGCCGCGGGCTCGATAGGTTCTGAGCTATGTAGTCAGATCGCTCTCAATTCACCAAAACGTTTGGTCTTGATGGACCAAGCAGAGTCGCCCCTGTATTTTCTCGATCTTGAGCTCCGCGACAATTACCCGGATACGGAAATCGTTCCAGTTGTGGGCGATGTGACGAATCCTGATACTCTGGCCTCGGTCTTTTCTCGGTATAGGCCTCAGAGGGTTTTCCATGCAGCGGCATATAAGCATGTGCCACTCATGGAGCAGAATCCGTTGGAGGCAATCCGAACGAATGTAGTCGGGACCTATCGCGTGGCTTTGGCCTCGGTCAACGCAGGTTGCGAGCGTTTCGTGTTGGTTAGTACGGACAAGGCAGTCCGGCCCGTCAACGTTATGGGAGCGTCAAAAGCTGCGGCGGAACGGATCGTGCTTTGGTTTCAGGATCGATTCCCCGCGTGCGCCTTTGGTGCGGTTCGCTTTGGCAATGTTTTGGGAAGTAATGGAAGTGTGGTGCCACTCTTTCGTCGTCAGTTGGAGCGTGGTGAGCCGCTTACCGTTACGCATGAGGACGTGACGCGGTATTTCATGACGATCGCTGAGGCAGTGCAGCTTATCCTGAAGGCCTCGCTACTTCCTGAACTCAAGGGTGCTGTCGCCATGCTGGATATGGGTGAGCCCGTGCTTATCTTGGACCTCGCTAAGGACATGTTGAGGCTGACCGGTCTTCCTTATAGGCCAGGCGATAACGTGGTAATAACTGGGCTTCGACCAGGTGAGAAACTGCACGAGGAGCTTGCTGACCCCGAAGAGCACTCGGTGTTGACCGCCTTGGAACGAATCTCAATTCTGAGATCTAAAGAATCTGAAGTAAGAATGCCCGCGCCACTGATTGAGGCAATTGAGACGGGTGATGTGATGCAAACAATGGACCTCGTCTTGGCAAACATGTCAGCGTCCTCTGAAGAGCGAGTGGGAGCTGAGACCTCGGAGTTGCAGCGTCTGTGAGTCGGAGGTCCATCAGGATGTTGAGCTTAAGGAGTGTCGTTCGATGCCCCTGAGACGAGCCGATTCGTGAAGGATTCAAAGACGGTCATCGTAGACTATGGGGTAGGAAACATCGGAGCCGTAGCTAACATGATCCGACGTGTTGGAGGCACTGCCCTAAGTACAAGCGACCCTGATGTGATTGAAGGAGCCGACCGTCTGATCTTGCCGGGTGTTGGGGCATTCGATCGGGCTATGGACCATCTCGTAAAAAGTGGTGTGACTGAAGTTCTCAGCGAATGCGTTTTGGGGCGTGGAACACCTCTTCTCGGTATTTGCGTAGGCATGCAAGTGCTGGGAAGAGGTAGCGAGGAGGGTGGAGCAGCTGGTTTGGGTTGGCTGGATGCCGAAGTCGTCAGGTTCGACATGCCGGATTCGGCCAGCCACCTAAGAGTCCCGCAGATGGGCTGGAACGAACTTCGGTCGGTAAGAGAAGATCCACTCATGTCTGATTTTGTTGATGAGCAGTGCTTTCTCTACTTCTTGCATTCATATCATATGAGGTGCCACAAGGAAGATGATGTAGTCGCTTGGAGCCATTACGGTTATGACTTTCCGGCCCTAGTGCGATCGGGACCGGTGTGGGGGATCCAAGGACATCCGGAGAAAAGCCTCCGCTTTGGGATGTCCATATTTAAGAGATTCCTTGAAGAGGTGAGATGTGCTACGTAGGAGAGTGATCCCCTGCCTCTTGGTGTCCGATGGTGGGCTGGTGAAGACCACTAGGTTCGGAAACCCTACGTACTTGGGTGATCCAATCAACGCTGTGCGGATCTTTAATGAGAAAGAGGTCCCTGAGCTTGTCGTTTTAGACATCCGTGCGACACAGGAAGGTCGGGGCCCCAACCTAGATTTGGTGCGGGACTTGGCGGCAGAGTGCTTTATGCCGCTCTGTTATGGAGGAGGCGTTACGTCAGTCGATCAGGTTGGAACCATCTTGGGGCTCGGAGTCGAGAAGGTATGCGTGAACTCTGCAGCCTATGATGACCCCAAACTCATCACGGAATCTGCCCGCTGTTTTGGGAGCCAGAGCCTTATGGTGTCGATCGATGCCAAGGGTGGATGGCCATGGGGCTTGAGGGCATATTCGCACGGTGCTACGAAGAGGCAGAGGAGTGATCCGGTA
>Ga0315331_10003737_pt1 | contig 11495 bp, 5 predicted proteins | sample M160m34915metaG_FD_203456 | JGI IMG/M metagenome (GOLD analysis project Ga0315331, IMG submission 203456) | Ammonia-oxidizing marine archaeal communities from Monterey Bay, California, United States - M1 60m 34915 | ecosystem: Environmental > Aquatic > Marine > Intertidal zone | place: USA... | reverse complement strand
AGATGATGGAACGATTTAGTGAAAATGAATCACGAAAACCGGATGCACACAACCGAATAACGACTGTAAAACAAAGTAATACAATCGTTAGGACAGACTTGTAAGTGTATGATCCAGAGACTATTAGGGTCAATAAGGACTAGACTAAATCATATTCCAAGTAGTGCCGTCCGCAGTGTCATCCAACGCAATACCTAAACCCAACAGTGCGTCTCTAACAGAATCGGCTAGTGCAAAATCTTTATCCGATCGAGCGTGCCCACGATATTCAACTAAAGCCTCAATGGTCTGCTCTACTGATTTAGTATTGATATCTAGGCCGAATTTCTCAACCAGCTCTTGTAATTCAATCAAGTCGATATTCAAACCACTATCTTGCTCAGTAGTCAAAGAAAATCCGAGGACCGCCCTTGATAATTCCTTCAAAAGCACTTGAGCTTCTGAAACGTCGAACCCTTGGTCATGCGCCCGGTTAATTTGCTTAACCAAATCAAACAATATTGCCACCGCTTGGGGTGTTGAAACATCGTCATCCATTGCAGCGATAAATCTCTCGACTACTCGGCCACAATCAATGAATGAGTCGGTGTTGCCTCTGTTGTCCAAATTAATCGCATTTCGTAACCGTTCAACACCTAAAACGGAAGCGTGCATCGCATCATCTGTTAGATTTCGACCTGTACGGTAGTGAGAAGAAAGTACAAATAATCGAATTGCATCACTCGACCATTGATCCAATGCCTCCTGAACAGTAACTACATTGCCTATTGACTTAGACATTTTTTCACCATCACGTTGAACCATGCCATTGTGCATCCATATCTGAGCAAATACGTCTGGTCTACTAGCCGCACCTTCGGCCTGAGCTATCTCATTCTCGTGATGGGGGAAAATTAGATCTAAGCCTCCACCATGAATTTCAAATGTTTCCCCTAGGTAACGCCGCGCCATTGCTGAGCATTCAATATGCCAACCAGGCCTCCCCAACCCCCAAGGCGAAGCCCAACTTGGTTCGCCAGGCTTAGTAGCTTTCCAGAGCGCGAAGTCTAGTGGATCTTCTTTTGTGTTATCCAACTCCAAGCCTGATCCACTCCTTAGATCATCGACTCGCCTATGGCTTAATTTCCCATAATCTGAATTTGAACGTACTCGGTAGTACACGTCACCATCACTAGTCGCATATGCCAACCCGTGATCAATAATTTCTCGAATCATTTCAATAATTGAATCTATCTCTTGCGTCACTCTGGGTCTGACATCAGGAACCAATAAGCCTAAAGCTCTCTGCTCCATCTCCCACTCCTCGATATTTCGATCAGCAAGTTCAAGTGGCTCTATCGCGAGTTCCCTAGCTCGATCAATCAATTTATCATCGACATCGGTATAATTAGAAACGAAATTCACCTCATAACCACTCCAGCGTAAATATCGAATCAAAACGTCATACACCATCAGTGACATAGCATGACCCACATGAGCGCTATCGTACGGCGTCACTCCACAAACATATATTCCAACTACATCCTCACCGATCACCGATTTTACGGTAGATTTTGAACCAGTAAGAGTATTAGATATTTTCATTTTTAAGTGACGGATATAGTCTTCACTTACCAGTGATAAGACTACAAATCATTCCTTCCAGGTATATCATTGTTCATTTTTAGCTATAAATTCTTCAATATCCTTAATACGAGACTCAACTGCTTCTAATCTTTCCCACTCAGGGTCAGGAAGTCTCTCAACTGTCTCATTACTTATTCCTATGACTGACGTAATATGCCCAGGTACACCTACAACCGTAGCTCCATCTGGAACCGATGTTATAACCACTGATCCTGCACCTATTCTGACATTATTACCAATTTTAACGGCACCGATAATTTTTGCACCAGCTCCCACCGTAACACCCTCTCCTAACGTCGGGTGTCGTTTTTCATGCCTAGTAGAAGTGCCGCCTAGCGTTACCCCCTGGTAAAGATGACAACCCTGCCCTACTACTGCAGTCTCACCGATTACGACCCCCATACCATGATCAATGAAAACTCCTCTATCTATTTGAGCTGCTGGATGAATTTCTACACCCGTAATCAGCCTTGATAACTGCGAAAAAATCCGCGCAATAAGAAAAAAGTTAGCTAAGTATAAAAAATGGGCGATTCGGTGAAACCAAATCGCGTGAATACCCGAATAAGTTAGACCCACCTCTAGCGCAGACCTAGCAGCCGGATCGATTTTTCGAGCCAAAGCCACATCTTCTTTCATTAATCTCACACACTTAGACAACATTTATAACCTGATTTCAAAATAGCGCTTCTACGAAATAAAGCCTACCCACCAGTCTCCATCAAACTTGCTACCGCCATCACAGCTATCGCATCGCCAGAACCTAACGACCCTACTTGTTCATTTGTAGTAGCCTTAACATTAACCTGATTCTTCTGAATCCCCAAGGCAGTTGCCAACGATTCACACATCAAACTCAAATAATCTCCTAAGCGCGGAGTTTCAGCGATCACCGTCGCGTCTATGTTCACAATAGAAAAGCCGTCAGCAGCCACAAGTCTTTGCACTCGCCGAAGTAACTCGCGGCTATCAATTCCCTCTATTGTTGGGTCATCTGAAGGAAAATGACTACCGATATCTCCTGCACCAGCCGCACCTAGGATCGCGTCTATAACTGCGTGAATCAAGGCGTCACCATCAGAATGACCTAGTAAACGTCGCGCCTCATGAATATCGATTCCACCTAATCGAAGAGATAACTCAGCGTGCGCTTCAAACTTATGCAGGTCATACCCAATACCAGTTCTCATTTATCTATACCTATCAAATGTTTTCAACTTCTCACTCACTAACTCTAAATCAGATGGATATGTAACTTTAATATTATCAATCTCACCGTCAACTACTGCGACTCTGTCACCCAGTGACTCGATCATTGAAGCATCATCTGTGAATGCACCTTCACACAACTGATGTGCTTTTGCTAAAGCTTTATAAGAAAAGCCTTGAGGCGTCTGTATCAACCTTAATTGTGCCCGATTAAGTGTCTTATCTACAAAAGACACGTCAGCTCCCGTCAAATGTTGCATAGATTTTACCGTGTCGCTAACCTCAATTCCGGGTACGGCCGCACCATATTGCACCGCCGCTGAAAAAACTCTCAAAGCCATTTCTATTGATACCAAAGGTCGCGCGCCATCGTGAACCAATACCCACTGAGTCTGGTGAGATACCAATTCCAATCCAGACCTCACTGAATCTTGTCTCGATACACCTGGCGATGCGAATCTAAACAGAGGTACTCGTGCTCCATCAAGTCGCTGGGTCAGTACCTCGTTCATTCTTTCCTGTTGTTCACTCGGAGCAACGATAATCACCTCCGCAAGACTGACCTCCCGGACAAACTTAGGATCTAACAACCAATCAAATGAGTAAGAAATAATCGGCTTACCAGCTACGTCAGCCCAGATCTTATCAATTCCAACCATTCGAGCGGACTGGCCACCCGCGAGTAGAATCACAGCTGCTTGTCCCTCGTTCGGACCACCATCAATCATAGAAACAAAAATTCCTGCTAACCAAGAGCGAGAAGAGATAAGCTTGTTCTTAGCTTGATCCCTCGTACCCTCGTGTACTACTCCGGTTCAGCAATATACTGTGTCGTCATTCCAACCGCAGCAAGTTCAGCTTCACTGGGCGCCTCTGAGGAATCTTCCCCAAACGCCTCAATCTGCTCAAATTCAAATAGGAACGGAAGCATCAGAGATTCTGGAATAGCCATCTCAGGAATTTTCTCAGGTCGCTCCACAACCACTTCCGCCTGAGCTGGAATGAGTTTCCCTATAATCACATTTTCCTTTAAACCCCAAAGATGATCGACCTTCCCGGCAACAGCGGCCTCCGTCAAAACTTTAGTAGTCTCCTGGAAAGACGCAGCTGCTAAGAAAGATTCCGTCGCGAGTGATGCTCGGGTTACCCCAAGTAGAATTACATTACCTTCGGGAGGAGTTTTTCCTTCTGCTACCAATTCTTTAGAAACTGCTTCAAACGAAATACGATCGACTCGATCCTCATCTAAGTAATCTGAATCACCCGACTCTACGACTTCAACTCGCCTTAACATTTGCCTAACGATTATCTCAATATGACGATCGTTAATGAATACTCCTTGCGTTCTATAAACGCGCTGTATCTCCTTAGTTATATAACTTTGACATTCGGCTTCGCCTCGCATTCGAAGGATTTGCTGAAGATTTAAGGAGCCCTCCATCAACTGATCACCGTAACTCACAGGCGCAAACTGATAGAGACCTCTGTACAAACCAGCCCGCGCTGCTCCTTGATAAGTCGATCCGTAAACTATATAAGTCGCCTTAGCGCCCTCCACGAGATTGACTACTCCCGTAAAAGGAGATGAAAAGCCTGCTAACTCTAAACGCGCCCTTGTTGTAGCCGGAATTTTTGTGCCCACTGGAACCGCTAATAAATCACCTTTATCAACCTCGTCACCGTCTTCGACCATTAAGACCCAATCTTTTGGAATCTCTAGAAAAGCAAGCTGATTAGGATCAATCTCACCGATCGTTTTTTGAGCCGGTAGGTCTTCTTCAATTTCACGACGTGTCCGCGGCGCAAAGCGATGGACTACTTCAGCTGGTAATTTACTTACTCTCGAGCGGGTTATAGTTGCGATATCGCCCTTAATCTCGACATCACCATCAAATGGCATGATTATAGGAGCAGCAACGAGCGAATTGCCTGAATTCTCATCTTCAGAGACCTCAACTTGTGCAAGAGGTTCATGTTTTTTGAGTTTTAAAGTACCTTTTGCCTTGGTTACCCATGAATATCCAAGCGGTAAAGGTTGCTCCCAAACCTCCTGTTCAGAGATAGCGTGCAACAAACTTACAGATCTCCCCTGAGATGTTGTATACACCCATCCGTCATGTTCAGCCATCGGAGCTTCCCCCTTGGGTGAACGAGCCTCGACTAACTCTTCGACCCTCGGCAAACCAAGCGTAATGTCCAGACCAACAGCACCACCACCATGAAAAGTTCTTAGCGTGAGCTGAGTACCAGGCTCACCAATAGACTGCGCAGCAATGATACCAACTGCCGTACCCGAGTCGACCAAACGTTTGGTGGTCATGGAATGACCATAGCAATACTGACAGATTCCTCTTGGTAATTTACAGGTCGCCGGCGAACATACCGTAACTACTTCGACTTGACTAGCCTCAATAGCTCTCGCCGTTTCCTCTGTAATCTCACTTTTAGCGTCCAATAAAACCTCGCCTGTCTCAGGGTCAATTACAGGTGAAGCGGTCCATCGGCCAGCTATTCTCTCAGACAATCCCCCAAGTATCTGGTCATCATCTGACTCATATCTACTAATATCAAGTCCACTGATCGGCTGCTCCTCAGGAACACACCAACCTTCGTAAACGACCACATCTTGAGCAACATCAATCATTCGTCGAGTCAAATAACCAGCGTCAGCCGTGCGCAATGCAGTATCCGTGAGTCCTTTCCGTGCACCATGAGTGGATATGAAATATTCCCGCGCAGAAAGCCCATCACGCAACGATGAATAAACTGGAGTACGAATTACTTGACCTTTTGGATCAGTCACTCGACCCATAAATCCAGCCATCTGTCGTAAGTTGGCAGGACTTCCTTTGGCACCAGAATTCATCATGACAGCTAGTGGACCCGAAGGAGTTAAATGCTTAGCCAATGACTGCTGCACTTCTCGTTCGACAATTTCCCATGTATCAATAGTACCTCGGTACAGATCTGCATCACCGACCTCACCCATATCCCATTGATCTTCTAATTCTGATATTTTTTTCTCAGCGCCCGCAATAATTTTCTTACGATCCTCTGGAGGAAGAATATCGCTTGTCGCTAAAGTAAGCCCTGACTTGGTGGCATAATTAAAACCTGTGGTTTTCAAGTCATCTACCAGCTTTACAGCTACGTCCTCCCCGTAATCCTGGTACACACTCGAAACAAGATCATTAAGCGCATTTTTGCTCATAGTCTCGTTTACATACGGAATTTCAATGGGAATATTTAAGTTAAAAATAGCCCGACCCACGGTCGTCACGATTTTTTCTTCAATCGAGGGCTTCCCACCTATCAAACCATCAATTGTTCTGAGTTCAATAGGCGTATGCACGTGTACATTATTGGTCTCTTGCCAAAGCTGAACATCAAGTAAAGAGTTAAACGCCTTGAATTGCATCTTTTGCTCAGTGGGACCGTCATCACTCGAAACTGATGTATCGACCTGGGTCTTGCTACCCATATCCGGCACAAACAGAGCGTCAATCTCATCGTCAGTCAGCAATGCTGGACGATCCGCCGGCGGATTCAATCTCTGGTCATGTGTTAAATAGTAACAGCCGACGACTATATCCAAAGTGGGACTCACGACAGGCTGACCATCTGATGGCTTAAGTATATTCTTAGTCGACAACATTAACTGCCGAGCTTCAGCAACTGATTCGTAAGATAGAGGAACGTGAACTGCCATCTGATCCCCATCAAAATCAGCATTGAACGCACCACAGACAGATGGATGAAGCTGAATAGCGGCCCCATCAACTAAAACTGGCTCAAATGCCTGAATCCCTAACCTATGAAGAGTAGGTGCTCTATTGAGTAACACTGGACGATCTTTAACCACATTTGCTAACGCATCCCAGACTGCACCATCCGCCTGCTCCACTGCACGCTTTGCGCTCTTGATATTATGCGCCTGGCCGTGTTTAACAAGCTCGAACATTACGAACGGTTTGAAAAGTTCCAGTGCCATTTTCTTTGGAAGGCCACACTGATGCAATTTAAGCTTTGGACCAACAATTATCACCGAACGACCGGAGTAATCAACCCGTTTTCCCAAAAGATTTTGTCGAAATCTACCTTGCTTACCCTTCAAGAGATCAGATAGTGACTTCAATTTGTGGTTACCGCTCGAAGATACTGCACGGCCTCTTCTGCCGTTGTCAATCAGTGAATCAACTGATTCTTGCAACATCCGCTTTTCATTGCGAATAATTATTTCTGGAGCACCAAGGTTTAAAAGTCGTTTTAGTCGATTATTACGATTGATAACCCGCCGATAAAGATCATTCAGGTCACTAGTAGCAAATCGCCCACCCTCCAACTGAACCATTGGTCGCAAATCAGGTGGCAAAACTGGCAGCGTTTCGATAATCATCCACTCAGGCCTATTATCAGACCGCCGAAGAGCGTCGACCACTCTCAACCTCTTGACAGCCTTTTTCCGCCTTAAGTCGCTTTGATCATTTATTATTTGATTCTTGAGTCTGGCTGAAAGTTGATCAAGATCCGTTTTCTTTAGTAGCTCAGCGATAGCCTCAGCACCCATCGCCACGGTAAATACCCCAGGAAACTCAAGAGAAAAGCGATCATAATCGGCCGGAGATAGCGTCTGAAATTTATCCTCACTGATTGGATCACGAACAGCACCTATAAAATCTAGTTGCTCTCTGTACCTATCGCGGATCGTTTCCATGACCTTGCCCTGCTCAGAGGTCAGATCTGCGATTGGTTCACGAAACCGACGCTCTACCTCTCGGAGTCGCTTAGCAAAGCCGGCAGTTACCCGCTTATGCTGTCTCAAATAATTGGCTTCTTCACGAGCTAAAGCCGAGGCCATACCGTCATCTAATAAAGTTAACAAAACTTCATCTACAACAATTCCACGCTTCGCAAAAATTCTATTTCCAAATTTAGCTGACTGCTTAAGCTTCGCATCCTGACCAATAAGCTTTTTAAATTCCTTGAGGTAATTTTTGCCTACCTCCTCAATCGCGGACACTTTTAATTGATATTCAGATTCCACCTCAGCTATTTCAGTTACCTGTTCAGCTTCTATCGCATTAACTTCGGTATCTTTTTCGTTCTGCATCTCAGCTAAATTGAGAGCAACCCCGCCAGACAAGGTATTTACTTCGGATTCAATCATCTTATCTAAGCGAGCTTGTTCTAGAAGACGAGTCTCTTCATCAACAGCAATAACAGCGTAAGAGTCGAAGTAAACCACCGATTCAAGAATTTTAGGTGTGATGTCCATTAGCAACGCGAGTCGCGAGGGAATGCCTTTTGTAAACCAAATATGAGTCACCGGTGCGGCGAGGGCTATATGTCCCATTCTTTCACGTCGAACCTTGGATCGTGTAACTTCTACACCACACTTATCGCACACAATCCCCTTATATCGTTGACTCTTAAACTTTCCACAGGGACACTCAAAATCCTTTTGGGGACCAAAAATCCTTTCGCAAAATAACCCATCCCGCTCAGGTTTCAAAGTTCGATAATTAATAGTCTCGGCCCTTGTTATTTCGCCGTGTGACCAATCCTTCACTCGTGTCGGTGACGCAAGTGAAAGACGAATGGAACTAAACTCGTTTACTTCAGACATAAAACATGCTCCTAATTCTTAATTCGGGAAATAAAATATTCCTAGGCCCCGATTTCACGTCGAGAAAGATTTATACCTAATCGCGATACAGCTTCTTCAGCTTCTTCATTAGGTTCTTCGTCAGTTGGAGACTCTGAACCTAAAATATCCACTTGAATCCCAAGAGCTTGTAGCTCTTTCATCAATACTCTGAAAGATTCTGGCACGCCCGGTTCAACCGAGTCATCACCCTTGACGATTGCTTCATAGGTTTTTACACGACCAACTGTATCGTCCGACTTAACCGTCAATATCTCCTGCAAAACGTGAGCAGCACCATAGGCTTCTAATGCCCACACCTCCATCTCACCAAATCTCTGACCACCGAACTGGGCCTTTCCTCCCAACGGCTGCTGAGTAATAAGCGAATAAGGCCCAGTCGACCGAGCATGAATTTTGTCATCTACCAGGTGAATAAGTTTCAGCATGTACATGTAGCCCACCGTCACTGGTGAATCAAAAGTTTCTCCTGTACGTCCGTCAAACAATGTTTGCTTGCCCCACAAAGGAGACGCAACATTAATTCTCTCAGAAACAATAGTAGCCAAAGTCTCCAATTCCTCGTATTCTTTTTTTCGAATGTCAGATAGATCTAGCTCAGCAATACCTTCATGATCTTTAAATGCTTCAAGCCACAGAGCTAACGCTGCTCGACTAGCTGCACGAGTATTATTACCTCTCAATACTTCAGTAGAATCAAAACCTGCCGACTGCAAATATGACTCAAGACGATCGATATCAACTCGCTCTCCTATTTCCAGATCTCCACCGATCTGAGAGTTTGTCGTCTCAACTGCTCCTGCCTCTAAAGCCAGGTAGGCGCGGGCGAGCATGTCTTCTATCTCTTCATGGCTCGCACCATCAAATACCGGAGATATTGCTCTAAAGCCCAATGTAGAAGCAGCCCAACCAAGATGAGTTTCGAGCACTTGACCCAAATTCAACCTAGATGGCATCCCGAGTGGATTCAGGACTACTTCTACCGCACGTCCGTCTGTCAGGAATGGCATATCCTCAGTTGGCACAATCTTCGAGACCACACCTTTATTACCATGGCGCCCTGCCATTTTGTCGCCGGCAGTGATGTGTCTCTTTTGAGCAATCCAGACTCTGACTGACGCATTCACTTCTGGCTGTAATTCAAAACCGCTTTCGTCACGAGAGCGCTTCGAAGATTTAACTTCGTCCTTGGGACGTTCAACTACTCGAACATCAATAACTTTACCCGCCTCGCCATGCGGCACCCGAAGCGAAGTATCCCTGACCTCACGTGCCTTCTCACCGAAGATTGCACGCAAAAGTTTCTCTTCAGGTGTTAGTTCGGTTTCACCCTTCGGCGTAATTTTTCCAACCAAAATATCACCCTCGCGAACTTCGGCACCCACTCGAACGACTCCCTGATCATCAAGATGTGATAGGGCCATTTCACTCACATTAGGAATATCTCTGGTTATCTCCTCGGGACCAATCTTGGTATCACGCGCTTCGACTTCATGCTTCTCGATATGAATTGACGTGAATTTATCTTCCCTGACAACGGACTCAGATAATACAACAGCGTCCTCATAGTTATATCCATCCCAAGGCATTATGGCGACTAATACAGATTGTCCAAGAGCCAATTTGCCATCATCAGTACTAGACGAATCCACGAGTGCCTGACCCTTTTCAAAGCGTTCGCCAGCGAGCACGCGCGTACGTTGATTTATACAGGTCCCCTGATTCGATCGGACAAACTTCAATAATGGAAAACGCTCAGATTCTCCACTGTCATACTTAACTTCCAAAAAATCTGCATTCGCAGAAACAACTTCCCCATTCTCTGTCGCACAAATGACCTGCGCTGAGTCTGCCGCTGCCTCTTTTTCGATGCCAGTGCCTACTAAAGGCGCCTCAGGTCGAATTAAAGGAACCGCCTGACGTTGCATATTTGCGCCCATCAATGCCCTATGGGTTAAGTCATGATCCAAAAAGGGGATCATCGCTGCCGCAATAGAAACAATTTGTTGAGCTGACACGTCTATATAGTCAACTTCTTCTGGACTCACCGTCTCGTGTTCACCCCCATATCGGACAGATACACGATCATCGATAATATTGCCCCACTGATCGATATTGGTCCGAGCCTCAGCAATGCGCTTGTCACGCTCCTTTTCTGCTGTGAAGATTTCGCGTTCTAGTGACACAAAGGGCCGCACAAGTATGCTCGAATCTTTTGCATCAGCCAATGATTTAGCCAAATCAACATCAATGAATGTTTCTTTTTTACCGATAACCTTACCTGCGTCGTTGACAATATCAGCTGCCAAAATTCTATTGGTCAAATTGCGTCGCTGATTCTTGGGGATGTCAGTGACTACTCGATAATAAGGACTCTGGATAAATCCAAAATCATTGATCTCACCGTACATTGCGAGTGCACCAATCAATCCGATATTTGGCCCCTCCGGAGTTTCAATTGGACAAATTCTTCCATAGTGGCTGTAGTGAACATCACGTACGTCGAATTTAGCTCTATCCCTCGATAATCCCCCAGGACCCAACGCTGACAATTTACGCTTGTGGGCAATCTCTGAAAGAGGATTGACTTGATCCATAAACTGAGAAAGCTGCGCACCTCCGAAAAATTCCTTCATCGCTGCTTCTACTGGTCGACTGTTTACAAACTGGACTGGTGACATTTCTTGCAACTTTTCAGTGTCCGCGATCATTAACCGATCACGAACAACTCGTTCCATTCTGCGCAAACCAATACGAAATTGATTAGCAACCAACTCACCAACTGGCCTGACACGTCGATTGGCCAGATTATCAATATCATCAACATAACCGTCGCCATGATTAAGCTTCCAGACCAATTCGATTATGGCAAGAATGTCAAAGCGCGTTAATTCACGTTGATTCGTACTACTGCGCTCAATTCCTAATCGCTCATTTAACTTATGTCTGCCAACTCGTCCCAGATCGTACCCTCGTCGATCAAAAAACATAGCCT
>Ga0315331_10003735_pt1 | contig 11498 bp, 9 predicted proteins | sample M160m34915metaG_FD_203456 | JGI IMG/M metagenome (GOLD analysis project Ga0315331, IMG submission 203456) | Ammonia-oxidizing marine archaeal communities from Monterey Bay, California, United States - M1 60m 34915 | ecosystem: Environmental > Aquatic > Marine > Intertidal zone | place: USA... | reverse complement strand
CGACGACGCCTCTGTGGTCGAGACGCTCGTCCAGATCCGCGGGGTCGGAGAGTGGACGGCGCACATGCTCTTGATGAGCTCTCTCGGCCGCCCGGATGTGTTGCCCGTCGGGGACTACGGGGTTCGGAAGGGCGCGCAGCTCCTTTATGACCTGCCGGAGCTCCCGCGGGCCCGCGAACTCGAAGCCCTCACGGCGAATTGGCGGCCGTGGCGTTCCGTCGGGTCGTGGTATCTGTGGCGACACCCCGAAATCCTCCAGTCGCGCGAAGCGGTCTCGTCCTGAGAATGAGTCGGAGCGCGTGTACCGAGGGCGCACCTACGCAATACTTCGGTCGGCTCTTGCCGCGTCCCCATCGTCTATCGGTTAGGACACAGGCCTTTCAAGCCTGGAAGGCGGGTTCGATTCCCGCTGGGGACGCCATTTCTTACTTGCCCGTCCACGGGCAGGGCGGTCTGGCCGTCAGCTGCGTGATGTACCCCTCGGGTGCGCCGCCGTCGCCCTCGTTCGGCAGGCCCCAGACGGTGATCGCGAGCGGCGACCCGTGGCCTCGTACGGCTCGACGTGAGGCATCAGCCAGCACGCGACCCCGGCGAGGGGAAGAGGCGCCTTGGTCTCTCGAACCAGGGCGCGCTTCGCATTCCGCACGCGAATGCGCCGACTGCCCGAACGTACGCGGCGCAGATCGCGGCCGTCTGCGTCGACGAGCTTGTATCCATAGTCGCGGAGCTTGATGTCGAGGAGGCGCTCGTCGCCACGGTCGATTTGGAGATCCCCGTCGGGTTCTCGGGAGAGCCGCAGGGGGCTCGCGTCGTCGCCCGGCTGCGGGCAAACGTAAACACGTCCCCCGCGCGCGTGATCGTCGCGGTTCCGTGTTGCGTTTTGGCGTCAATCTGGTCGTTGGTGATTCGATACGTTGCCATCCCGCGCCTTCCGCCTCCTCGTAGCTCGACGGTGTCTTCCTGCGCGGAGAGCTGCATGGCGGTCTCATCGTCTGGGGTTTTCAGCGTGGCGCGCTCGAAGAGGATCCCGGCTCCAGGGGGCGGGGGCCCGAGGGCCGCGGCGCCATCGGCTGAGACTTCATCGCTTGGGTTCCCTCCGGTGAATGCTCGGGATGCCACATCGCAGGGCGGCTGTGAAGGGGGCAGGGGCCGATTGGGGTCAATGCCGGGTCGCTGTGATCTGCCTAGAGGCGTATCGCTTCGTCGCTGAGCCCGCTTGTTGACTTTCGTTACAGCTCTCAACGTTGGTAAGCCGATAAGCCGCGAGGCCATCGTGCCACAGGGACCCCTGCGGAATGAACCGTGTCTTGTTGATCTTCATCGGTGCCGCGCTCGCGGCGCTTCTGCTGCACGTGGGAGAGAGCAGCGCGCGCCTCGTGGGAGAGCCGTTTCCCGGTTTTCTGGTCTGGGACAACGGGCGGATCTCGTCTTTGGACGGTGTCGATTGGACGGGGAGAGCGAACGAAGGACGACCGGAGCGCGGTCGCGTGGTCTCGATAAACGGTCATCCCTTCGAGAGTGGCGCGCAGCTATTCGAGGTCGCCGCTGCCCAGCCCGAGGGGGCGGTGCTCCGATATGGACTGGTCGCGAGCGGCGCGCATTCCTTCGTCAGTATCGCGACCGAACGACTTACGCCGGAGCGGTTCTTTAGTTCGTTTGGGAGCAACCTCTTCAACGCGGTCGCGTTCATTGGGCTTGGGTTGATTGGCCTGCTCTTGCGGCCCCACTCGCGGCAGGCGCAGAGCCTGGGCTACGCGACCGTTTCGGTCGGCTGTCTCTTCTTGTTGGTGATCGACCATGCCAGCGCCTACCGGCTCGTACCGGCCTATCAGGTCGTATCAGTCGTCGTCCCTGTCGCGCTATTCGGACTCGCGACCGCGTTCCCGTTCGTCCGCGGGACAGCGGGATCCCGCCAGGCGGGGTTGACCGCGCTCGGGGTCCTCGCCGTCGCGATCTTTTGTTTGCAGAACGCCCTGTTCTACCGGGCGCCCGACGCGGCCCGGTGGGTTACGTGGCTGAACGATGGCCTGATCTGCGCGATGGTTGTCTACTTGCTCGCCTGCCTTTTCTCTGCGGCGCTGCGTGCGCCGGAGCCGGGGGATCGCGTCCGAGCCGGGGTCGCCCTGGCGGCGGCGGTGACGGGCTTGATCGTTCCGGTGCTATCGGCCCTCGCGTTCTTTTTGCTCGGCGGCAGATTTTCCGCGGTGTGGACGAGCTTTCTCTTGCCTCTCTTTCCGGCGACGATGCTCTTCGTGATCCTCCGAGAGGATCTCGTTGGCGCGGAGCGGGTGGCCCGTCTCTCGGTTGGGTACGCCCTCGCGACCGCGGTGATGGCGGTGAGCTACGCGGTTCTGCTCGTCGGGCTCGAGCGTGTCCTGGACGGCGAAGTCTTCGCGAGCGCTCAGCTTCAGTTCCTGTCGTTGATCCTCATCGCGGTCTCGTTTCACCCGCTTTATCGACGGATCCAAGACGCGATCGACCGGACCTTCTACCGCACGGATCTCGACGCAGGGCGGATGCTCGAGAGGATGAGCGTGTTGCTCGCCGCGCGGGTGGACGAACAGGCGGTCAACGGCATCATCGAACGCGAGGTGATGTCAGCGTTAGCGGTGGATTGGGTCGCGCTCGAGGCGGCGGACGCCGGGGACGATCGCGGGTCGGTATTGGAAGAACCCGTCGTGTATCACGGGGAGCTTCTTGGGATGCTGCGCGTGGGTCCCAAGACCCTTGGAGCCCCCTTCTCCGAGCACGAGTCGGACCTCATCGTGGGGGTGGCGAGCCAAGCGGCTGCGGCGATTCACAACGCGCGGTCGATACGCGATCTCCGTCACACGCAGCGGCAACTGGTCGAGGCGGAGAGGCTCGCCGCGATCGGCGAGGTGGCGGGCGCGGTCGCGCATGGGCTGAGAAATCCGCTCGCAGGGATCCGGGCTGCGGCGCAGATGGCCCAGGAACTCGATGATCCCGAGGAACTCGATGAGGCGTTGGGAGACCTGATCCAGGGGACGGACCGGCTGGACGCGCGTGTTCGTCGTCTGCTCGACTTTGCTCGGATGCTTGAACCGGGCCTGGCAGAGGTCGACGTCGCCGCGCTCATCGAGGACGTTCGGGCGACGTTGTCGGCTAAAGCGTCACAGGCGGGCGTCGATCTTCGGGTAGAGGTCGAGGATGGCCTCTCTGTGCTCGCGGATTTTGAACAGCTCGCCGAAGCGTTGATCGAGCTGGCTTCGAACGCATTGCGGGCGACGCGCGGCGGGGGCTGGGTCGAGTTGTTCGCTCACCGGGACGGCCCGGACGTGTTGATCAGGGTCGAGGACAACGGCTGCGGCATCCCGGAGCAGGTGCAGGCTCGCATCTTCGACCTGTTCTTCACGACCCATGAGACCGGAACGGGGATGGGGCTCGCGACCGTGCGCAAGATGTTGGAGCGCCAGGGGGGGAGCATTCAGCTGGTGGAGAGTTCGCCGGCGGGGACCGCGTTCCGGGCGACGTTGCGCCCGGCCTAGGTTCTTCGAAGTGTGGGACGGCGGCCCGACGCGGGTCAGGACACGCCGAACTTCTCCATGCGGTAGCGAAGTTGGTCGCGCGTCAATCCGAGCAGCCGAGCGGCTTGCGTTCGGTTGTCCTTCGCACGTGCGAGCGCCTGTGTGATCAGGTTGGCTTCGAGTTCCGCGAGGTGAATTCCGCCTTCTGGGAGGGCGAACTCGTTCTTGGGCCTTTTCGTTCCGAGGAGCATCGGCGCGAGGATGTCTTCCGTGATCGAGTCGGTCCGCGACAGGAGAATCGAGCGCTCGATGATGTTCCGAAGCTCTCGGACGTTGCCGGGCCATGGGTACTGGCGAAGTAGGCGCATCGCGCTGTCCTCGATCCGGACGTTGGAGCGCTGGTACTGTTGGCCTACTTCCCGACAGAAGCGACCCGCGAGCAGGGGAATGTCGGCGGTCCGGTCGCGTAGGGGTGGGATCTCGAAGTTCAGGACCGCGAGTCTGTGAAAGAGGTCCGCCCGGAATTCGCCTTCGTCGACGGCTTCGGAGAGAACCCGGTTGGTGGCGGCGAGCACGTGGACGTCGAGCGCCCGCTCACGCGAGGCACCGAGTCGGCGGACCCGCTTCTCCTCGATGACCTTGAGGAACTTCGCCTGAACGCCCATCTCGAGGTGGCCGATCTCGTCGAGGAAGATGGCGCCCCCGTCAGCTGCCTCGAACAGCCCGGTACGGGAGCCCACTGCGCCGGTGAAGCTCCCGCGTTCATGTCCGAAGAGCTCTTCTTCGACCAGAGACGAGGGCAGGCCCGTGCAGTTCAATTCGATGAAGGGGCCGGCGCCGAGCGCCTCGTGGATCGCTCTCGCGACGAGGCCCTTTCCGGTCCCGGTTTCCCCCGTGAGAAGGATCGTAGGGCGCCGGCCAGGCTCGAGGTTTGCTGACGCAAGGTTGTCGATCTGCTCGAAGATCGCGTGGATTCGCGTGTCGCTGCCGACAACCTCGTCTGGCGTGCTGGCGGCGCGAGTTCGGTGGTACTCGAGCTCACGCTCCGTGCGGCCGCGGGACAGAGCGAGCTCGACTCGCTGCCGCACATCCTCGAGGTCGAGCGGCTTCTGGAGGTAGTCAGAAGCTCCCCGGCGCATGGCCTCGACTGCCGTCGAGACCGACCCATAGGCGGTCATCATGATCAACATGACCTCGGGGAAACGGTCGCGGATCGTGGTGATTAGGTCCAAGCCGGACTGGTCGGGGAGCCGTAGGTCAATGAGCGCTAGGTCGGGTTCTGCGCTGTCGAACGCCTTGAGGCCAGCTTCGCCGGAGACCGCGAGGGTGAGCTCATGACCAGCGGTCGCAAGCGCGTTGCGAAGCTGTCGGCCCAGAATCTTCTCATCTTCGATGATGACGATCGATGCCATGCCGCAGGCTAGCACCGCGGGTTGAGGCTGACGCGAAGGGGTGGCGGGCGGCGGGTGAAAACCCGCACCCCGAGGGCCGACGGGTATTGTGGATGAGCTGAGCGGCCTCCCCTGTGCTGGCATACAAATTGCTTCTCTTCTGCCTCGTGGAGGGCTGAATGGAACGTACTTTGCGCATTCTGATCGTCGAAGACGAGGCGGTTTTGCGGAGAACGCTGACCCGCTTGCTCGAACGGAAGGGGTTGATGGTTCTGCCGGCCGGAAACATCAGGGAGGCTCTTTCGTATCTGCAGGGGTCGGAGGTCGACGCGACGATCCTCGACGTGACGCTGCCGGACGGGGACGGGCTGGACCTGCTTCCGCTCACCCGGGTGACCTCTTCGTTGGTGGTTTCTGCAGAGGTGAGTGATGAGCGGCTCCGCGATCGCGGCGTCGAACACTTCCAGAGGAAGCCCTTGGACCTCCCGGCCGTCGAGAAGGCGATCGATCATTTTCTCGAGGTCCGGGAGGGCGCTGGAGCGAACGGATGACCGGAGTCGGGCCCCGCCGACACGAAGGCGCGCCAGGCCCTCGGAGGTGCTCCAGGGAGCGGCGCAGCCGATGGGTGCTGCGGCTCTGACTCCGTCAACCTTGATCGAGGCTGTCGTGCTCAACGCGGCTGGTGCACGCGTTCGGGCTGGGCGCGTGGTTGGTTGCCCTCGCTGGCGCGAGCCTGGTTGGCGGGCTCCGCGCGTGCTGGGGGTGGGCTCCCGGTCGAGTCGTGACCGGTGGGCGGAGACCCCTCGGAGGAGGCTGATCGGGTGGCTCGAGGGGCACCCGTCTGGGGGACGTCCGCGCGGGTTACCGGAGGAAGGCCGTCGCGCTGCCCCGAATCCTGAGAAAACCGCGTCCCACAGATTGTGCAGGTGCGGGGTCTGCCCCTAGAATCCGGTCGCGCTCAAGCGGCGCCAGGAAAGCGGGCTCCGATGCGAGCGGGTGACTCCGAGTCGACGTCTCAATTGAGACGCGTCCGCGCTGAAAACCCGAGGTCGGCCGGACCTCTCGGAAACCGCGGAGAGCAGGCGGAAAATGGCACTTCACAAGATCGAAAAAGGCCTCGATCTCCCGATCGAAGGCGCACCGGTCCAGGTCATTCGCGGCGAGCGCAACCCGATGCGGGTCGCGGTCATGGCGGATGACTTTCCCGGACTGAAACCGGGCATGGCGGTCGCGGAGGGGGACCGGGTCCGGCGCGGTGAACTGCTCTTCGAAGACCGCAAGTCGCCGGGCGTTCGTCACACGGCACCTGGCGCAGGGCAGGTGGTCGGCGTGAACCGTGGGCCGAAGCGCGTCTTGCAGTCGGTCGTCATCCACCTGAGCGAATCCGAACGAGCCGGCGCGCCGACCGACGAGGACTTCGAGCCCTTCACGAGCTTCGCGGGAGCGGCCCCCGAGAGCTTGTCGGGCGATCAGGTGCGGACCTTGCTAGTCGAGTCGGGTCAGTGGGCGGCGTTGCGTACGCGCCCCTACAGCAAGGTGCCTGCCGCGGACGCGGACGCGGCCGCGATCTTTGTGACCGCCATCGACACGAACCCACTCGCCCCCGTCCCCGACGTCGTCGTTGAAAAACGACGCGAAGACTTCGATCGAGGGCTCGCCGCCCTTGCCAAGCTCACTGCGGGGCCGACGCATCTCTGCGTGCATGGCGACTCGGAGATCCCCGCTCACACCACCGCGCCGGTGCAGGTGCAGCGATTCGAAGGCCCTCACCCAGCAGGGAACGCGGGCCTCCATATTCATTTTCTCGAGCCCGTCGGACGTAACAAGACCGTGTGGACGATCGGTTACCAGGACGTCATTGCGATCGGGAGCCTGCTCGTCACGGGGCGGCTGGATGTCGAACGCGTGGTGACGATCGCGGGGCCAGCGGTCGAGGAGCCGGTGCTGACGAGGACGCGACTCGGCGCGAGCGTCAGCGACATCGTGGGGCCACTGGACCAGGGCGACGCGGACCTCCGGTTCATCGCGGGTTCGGTTCTCTCTGGGAAGGCTGCAGCGGGAGAGATCTTCGGTTTCCTCGGGCGTTACCACCATCAGGTCAGCGTCCTGCACGAGGGGCGTGAGCGCGTGTTTCTGGGGTGGCTAACGCCGGGCTTCGAGGCGTTTTCGAGCCTCCCGATCTATCTCTCTCGTCTACTCCCCAAGAAGTTGTTTCCGTTCACGACGACGACGAACGGGTCACCTCGCGCGATGGTGCCGATCGGGGCGTATGAAAACGTGTCGCCGATGGACTTGATGCCGACGTTCCTGCTCCGCTCGCTGATCGTGGGTGATACGGAGCAGGCCGAGAAGCTCGGCGTCCTCGAACTCGATGAAGAAGATGTTGCGTTGTTCAGCTTCGTGTGCCCGGGAAAGACGGATTACGGGCCGCTGCTGCGAAAGAACCTCGAAACGATCGAGAAAGAAGGCTGATGAAGTTCCTCCGGGATCTCCACGACAAGGTCGACCCGCTCTTCCAGAAGGGCGGGCCACTCGAGAAGTTGTACCCGTTGTGGGAAGCGCACGACACCGCGATGTTCACCCCGGGGCAGGTAACCCGCACGGCTCCGCACGTGCGCGACGGGATCGACCTGAAGCGCATGATGATCACGGTCGTGATCGCACTGCAGCCCTGTGTGGCCTGGGCGCACTACAACACGGGGTACCAGGCCCTCCGGGCGATCTCTGAGGGGGCGCTGCCGCTCGACACGTGGCAGACAGCACTCTGGATGTGGCTCGGATTGAGCTTCAACCCGGAGAACCCCGCGTTGTGCTTCCTCTTTGGCGGCTTGTACTTCATTCCAGTGCTGGCCGCGGGTTTTCTCGTGGGCGCCCTGGTCGAGGTCGGCACCGCGATCATCCGGGGGCACGAGGTCAACGAAGGGTTCCTCGTGACGGGGTTCCTCCTTCCTCTGACGTTGCCACCGACGATCCCGCTGTGGATGGTCATGATGGGGATGGCGTTCGGGCTCATCTTTGGGAAAGAGGTCTTTGGCGGCACGGGCATGAACTTCTTGAACCCCGCGCTCACCGCGCGCGTGTTCCTGTTTTTCGCCTATCCGGCGTACATGAGCGGCGACGCGCCGTGGATCGCGGCGAACTTCGCTGGGGTCGATTCGTTTTCGGGCGCGACGTGGCTGGCGCAAGCGGCGGCGACGCCGGGCGCCCTGGGCGCTGCGAGCTGGTGGGACGCGTTCATTGGTGTCGTGCCAGGTTCGATGGGGGAGACCTCGGCCCTCTTCTGTTTGCTCGGTATGGGGATCTTGGTCGTCACGCGCATTGGTTCGATCCAGAGCATGTCCGGTGTCGTGGTTGGCACGATCGTGGTCTCGTCGCTCCTCAACGCGATTGGTTCCGAGACCAACCCGATGTTCGAGGTGCCGTTCTGGTGGCACATGGTCCTCGGGGGCTGGGCGTTCGGCATGGTGTTCATGGCGACGGACCCGGTTTCGTCCGCGTTCACGAACGTCGGCCGCTTCTATTACGGCTTCGGGATCGGCGCGCTCGTCATCCTGGTGCGGGTGGTGAACCCTGCGTACCCAGAGGGGATGATGCTCGCGATCCTGTTGATGAACGTCTTTGCGCCCTTCATCGACCACTTCGTCGTACAGGCGAACATCGCGCGGAGGGTGGCACGCAGTGGAGCATAGTAACGGGTACATCATCGGGTTCGCCGCTGCGGTTTGCGGCGTCTGCGCGATCATCGTCTCGACGACGGCCGTACAGCTCAAGCCCATGGTGGAGCGGAATGAGCGCCTGGCGATCCAGGAGCAAGTCCTGGCGCTGGCAGGCGTCTCGGAAGAGGGCATCCTCTCGGACGACGACATCGAAGCCGCTTACAAGACGCGGATCGAGCCCCGCATCATCGAACTCGACAGCGGATTGCTCGCGGAGGGCGTCGACGCGGCGGGTTGGGACCAGCAGGCTCGGATGGCAGACCCGTCGACGAGCGTCGCGGCCCCCGAGAACGCCGCGCGCGTCCGCCGTCTGCCAAACCAATCGGTCGTCTACTTCGTGAAAGGTGAGGGAGGCGGACCAGACAAGGTGATCCTCCCGATCCAAGGGCAGGGTCTGTGGGGAACGCTGTATGGCTACCTGGCTGTTGCTAGCGATGGCCAGACAATCGACGGCCTGACGTTCTACAAGCACAAGGAAACCCCCGGGCTCGGCGGTGAAGTCGACAACCCGCGGTGGAAGGCGCTCTGGCCCGGTCGCAAGATCTACGGCCCCGACGGCGACGTCGCGATCCGGGTCGTGAAGGGGAGCGCCGGTCCGGTTGCCGAGGCGCCCTATGATGTAGATGGTCTCTCAGGCGCGACGATCACGAGCCGCGGCGTTACGAACACGCTCGCGTTTTGGCTTGGCCCCGAGGCGTTCGGGCCATATTTGGAACGGATTGGGACATCTGGAGGTGGGAGCTGATGGCTGAGACGAACAAGGATGTCCTCCTCGACCCGTTGTTCAACAACAACCCGATCGCCTTGCAGGTGCTGGGGATCTGCTCGGCGCTGGCGGTCACAACCAAGATGGAAACGGCGTTCGTCATGTCGCTCGCCGTCATGTTCGTGTGCGTGTTCTCGAACCTCTCCGTCAGCGTGATCCGGAACTACATTCCGTCGAGCATTCGGATCATCGTGCAGCTCACGATCATCGCTTCGCTCGTGATCGTGACGGACAAGGTGCTGCAGGCCTACGTGTACAACATCAGCCGTCAACTGAGCGTGTTCGTCGGTCTGATCATTACGAACTGCATCATCATGGGCCGCGCTGAGGCCTTCGCGATGCAGAACAAGCCCTGGCCCTCGGTCGTCGATGGGTTCGGGAATGCCCTTGGGTACGGCCTCATCCTGATGGTCGTTGCCTTCATGCGAGAGCTGTTTGGGACCGGGAAAGTTTTTGGTTTCACGATCTTGCAGCCTGTGACCGAAGGCGGGTGGTACGTCCCGAACGGTCTCATGGTTCTGTCGCCCGCTGCATTCTTCTTGATCGGTTGTTTCATCTGGGCCGTGCGCAGTTGGAAGACCGACCAAGTCGAAGAGGAGTTCCATGTTGGAGCACTACTTGAGCCTGGCCACGAAGGCCATATTCGTTGAGAACATGGCCTTGGCCTTCTTTCTGGGGATGTGCTCTTTCTTAGCCGTCTCCAAGAAGGTCGAAACAGCGATCGGGCTCGGCGGCGCCGTCATCTTCGTGTTGGCGGTGACGACACCGTTGAACCAGTGGCTGACCGAGAGCTTCTTGCGGGAAGGATCGCTCGCCTGGGCGGGTTACCCCGATCTCGACTTGGAGTTCCTCTCGTTCCTCACTTTGATCGGGACGATTGCTGCGGCCGTTCAAATCGTGGAGATGGCGCTCGACCGCTATTCCCCAGGGTTGTACAACGCGTTGGGCGTTTTCTTGCCGTTGATCGCGGTGAACTGCGCGATCCTTGGCGCGTCTCTGTTCATGGTCGAACGGGACTACACCCTGGCGGACGCCACGGTGTTTGGGATTGGCTCAGGGATCGGTTGGGCGCTCGCCATCGTTGCGCTCGCCGCGATCCGTGAGAAGCTGAAGTACAGCGACGTGCCGGAGCCGCTCCGCGGCTTGGGCGCGACGTTCATCGTGGTCGGGCTCATGTCGCTCGGCTTCATGGCCTTTTCGGGGATTCAACTGTGATCACGGAGATCTTGGCCGGCGTCATCGGCTTTACTGTCGTCATCGTCTCACTCGTGGTGGTTTTGATGGCCGCCAAGGCACGTCTGGTGCCGAGCGGCGAGGTCACCATCGACATCAACGGGGACCCCGACAAAGCGATCCGAACCCGCAGCGGGAGCACGCTGCTCGGGACCCTCGCCGCGAACCAGATCTTCGTGCCATCGGCTTGCGGTGGGAAGGGGAGCTGCGGCGTCTGCACCCTCACTGTGTGCGACGGGGGCGGTTCGATCCTTCCCACCGAGCTGTCACACATCTCGCGGGGTGAAGCGCGCGAGGGGCGACGCCTGTCGTGTCAGGTCAAGGTAAAGGAAGACATGAAGATCGAGGTCCCGCCCGAGGTCCTCGACGTCAAGAAGTGGCGCTGCAAGGTGCGGTCGAACGACAATGTCGCGACCTTCATCAAGGAGCTCGTTCTCGAGTTGCCAGAGGGCGAGTCGGTACCGTTCCGGGCGGGTGGCTACATCCAGATCGAGTGCCCGCCGCACGAAGTGTCCTACAAGACTTTCGATGTCGATCCCGAGTACCACGAGGATTGGGACAAGTTCAACATCTGGCAGTACGAGTCGAAGGTGGTCGCTGCTGAGGAGCGGGCCTACTCGATGGCCAATTACCCTGAAGAACGCGGCATCATTATGTTGAATGTCCGGGTGGCCTCACCGCCCCCGAGGCTCCCGGACGTCCCGCCGGGCGTGATGTCGTCCTACATCTTTGGGTTGAAGCCGGGTGATGAGGTGACCATCTCAGGGCCTTATGGGGAGTTCTTCGCCAAGGAGACCGAGGCGGAGATGATCTTCGTCGGTGGTGGCGCGGGCATGGCCCCGATGAGGTCGCACATCTTCGACCAGTTCAAGCGGATCCATACCGACCGAAAGGTCAGCTTCTGGTA
>Ga0315331_10003733_pt1 | contig 11501 bp, 10 predicted proteins | sample M160m34915metaG_FD_203456 | JGI IMG/M metagenome (GOLD analysis project Ga0315331, IMG submission 203456) | Ammonia-oxidizing marine archaeal communities from Monterey Bay, California, United States - M1 60m 34915 | ecosystem: Environmental > Aquatic > Marine > Intertidal zone | place: USA... | reverse complement strand
TTCTTTTATTTTTTTATAAGATTTGGTAGCTTCATAGTATTTTGCTACTTTTTTTATAGGCAGGATTTCTTTAAACTTTTCATGATATTTAATTTTAATCTTCATCTGATCAAGTCCCATTTGCATTCTTGTATCCATCATTTGTTCTAATTCTTCATCACTAATTTCAGATTTGTCATTATTTCTTTTAAACATATCCTTGTTCTTAGATCTAAGAGCTTTTAATTCTTCTTGCATATCGTTTACAACAGGCCAGAAATTCTGAGATTCTTCAACAGTCAATTCCATTTTATTAGTGAAATAAGCAATTTTTGTTGCTTCTCTATTTTCTTTAATTTGATTTTTATTATTAACATCAGTTCTTGATTCTTGAGACAAACCAATAAAAGGCATAAATGCTATTAAAGTGAAGAGTATTAAATAGTTTTTCTTTGTTACATTTTTCATAATAGTTGTTTTTTTGTTTAAAATTCGAACACTAAATAATCTGATATGTTTTCATCAATATTAAGATATTCAGTAGATTCTACTTCGTCAATGAATGTGTAGAAAACTTCATCATCATTAGTCAAGTAGTCATCAATACAATAGCTTAGATTAGTGCAGTCTAATACAGCTGTTTCAGCTTGTTTACTTAATATCCAATAAGAAGCAACAATTAATGCAATTGCTGCAGCGTATTTATAAAAATAATTTAATTTAAAAATGGGTGTTTTCTTAGATTTAATAACTTTTCCAAGAACCACTTTATTTAAATTCTCGAAATAATCATTAGGGACATCATAAGCAAAAGATGATTTGTCTTTTTTATGTTCAGAAAATATATCATTTATTTTGTTCATTGTTTGTAAGATGCTTTTATTATATAATGGTTTAATCTTCTTCTAGAAAAAGTTTTATTTTTTTTACTGCATGGTGATATGTTGCTTTTAACCCTCCAACTGATCCGCCAGTAATTTCCTGTATTTCTTTATAATTAAGATCTTCAAAATACTTAAGTTGAAAAACCATTTTTTGTTTATTAGGCAATCTAATAATTGCTTTTTCTAATAAAACGCTAATTTGATCTGCATTCTTACTAAATATATTGGTTTTTGGCTCAGAGGAAGGGTGTAAGGTTTCTACTTCAAACTCATGTTTCTTTTTGTTTTTTCTAATCCACATTAATGATTCATTATATGCAATTCTGTATATCCAACTAGAAAGCAAAGCCTTACTTTTAAATTTATGAAGATTGTTCCAAATTTTAATAAACACCTCTTGAAGAACATCGTCTGTACTTTCATGTGTAATTAAAATCCTTCTTATTTGAAAATAGATTGTTTGTTTGTAAGTTTCAACGAGAAGATTAAATCCTTCAATTTTAGTTGATGGATTGTTAAACAAGTTTAATATTTTCTCTTCTAACTTCTTATCAATCATTTTATACCACTTACTTTCGCTTTAGAACACGATGTGTGGCTTCAATAATATTGGATGAATGTAAACCGTATTTTTTCATCAAATCAGCTGGTTTACCACTTTCTCCAAATTTATCATTTACAGCTATGAATTCAATTGGAGCAGGGGAGTTACTAGCAAGTAATTGAGCAATAGACTCTCCCATTCCTCCAGCTATTTGATGTTCTTCAGCTGTAACTACACATTTAGTTTTAGCTACAGACTTTAAGATGCTATTAGTATCTAAAGGTTTAATAGTGTGAATATTTATAAGCTCAACTGAAATGCCATTCTCAGCTAAAACTTTAGCTGCTTCTACGGCTTCCCATACTAAATGTCCAGTTGCAAAAATACTAACATCTGTTCCTTCTTGTAAAAGCAAGGCTTTTCCAATTTCAAAAGGTGTGTTCTCAGGAATGAATATTGGAACTTTAGGCCTCCCAAATCTCAAATATACTGGTCCATTATGATCCGCAATTGCTATTGTTGCAGCTTTTGTTTGATTGTAGTCACAAGGATTAATTACTGTCATTCCTGGAAGCATTTTCATCATACCAATGTCTTCGAGAACTTGATGTGTTGCTCCATCCTCGCCTAATGTTAAACCTGCATGTGAAGCACAAAGCTTTACGTTTTTATTAGAATACGCAATGGATTGTCTTACCTGATCGTAAACTCTAGAAGTTGAAAAATTTGCAAAAGTTCCAGTAAATGGAATTTTACCACCAATAGTAAGCCCTGCTGCAATTCCTACCATATTAGCTTCTGCAATTCCCACCTGAAAAAACCTTTCAGGAAATTTATTTTTAAAATCTCCCATTTTTAAAGAGCCTGTTAAATCTGCACACAATGCTACAACATTTGGATTGTTCTCGCCTAAATAAGTTAACCCATCTCCAAATCCAGATCTAGTGTCTTTGTTTCCTAAAATTTTTATTTCCATAATTCTAAAGTGTTATATTTTCCTGATATCCAGAAGTTATTTTAAAAGTTTTTACTATAGTATGTGCTGTACTTGTTGATCTGCCAAATCGATATGTTAGTTTGTAATTTCCAGGCAATAAATTAATAGGGTTAGTTGAAGCGCTATAGTTTAAATCACAAACCCAAACGTTTTGGCCTTCTTTTATTTGAAAGATAGCACAAGCTCCAGCACCTTTAGAAATGGAAACAGTTCCAAATTGAGGTATAGTAATTTCTGAGGTTCTACTTTGATTAATTTTAACATTCTCAAAATACAATCTAGGTAGTGTTAACACTTCGATGTCGTAAAAGCCAACAAGATATTTTTGAGAGGTATTCATGTTTTGAACATTAAGAGTTTGATGTGACTCTTTTTTTCTAACAATAGAGCTAATACCGGTAAATTGGCTATTTGAACCTTGAACACGCAAGTGGAGATTTCCTTGAGGGCAATTTGCTTTTATAATGTTGTGTTTTGCAGGAATAAGTTTTATGCTATCTACTATTACTTCAGGTAAAGTATGTACAACCATTTTATATGTGTAAAGAGGATCTAAAGAAAGCGTATCAGGAACACCGTTTCTATTCATTGTATGCATGTAGTTATAAAGGAGTTTATTGTTTTTGGAATTGTAAAAACTCATTGTAACATCAGTTTCTTTAGAATAACCCTTTTTGTCAAAAAGTTTTACTTGAGTTGTTGTGTTACTTAACGCTTGGCTAATAACAAAACTCAGAACACTTTTAAAAGAATCTTCTGTTTCTGCACTAAGAAATTCACCAACACAATTGAATTGATCTAAGTAAGATGTGTCGAGTCCAACTCCAATAATAAATGGTTTTAATTTGATTCCTTTTTTTCTAAGAGCTAATGCAACAGCACAAGGATCTTCATCACAAGCTTCTATTCCATCAGTAATTAGTATAATTACATTTCTACAATTATCACATTCTGGAAAGTCATCAGCAGCATATTCTAATGACCTTGCAATAGGTGTAGTTCCTTTTGGCTCTAACCCTCTAATTTTGGATTTAATTTTATCGTAATTTTCTTTTCCAGCAGAGAAAGGAACTTCTAATTTTGTGTCTGAGCAATCTTGCTTTCCAGGAGATATTCTGGTTTGATGACCATACATTCTTAATGCAACTTCTATGTTGTCTATGAATTTTAAGCTATCTAAAGTCTGAGTTAATAGTCTTTTAGCAATTTTAATTTTACTGCTTTTTTCCCACTGAGCATTCATACTGTTTGAACCATCAAATATGAATAACATCCTAATCTTTTCAATCTCGTTATCTTGAGAAATAACAGTTCCAAAAGAAATAAAAAATAATACTAAGAAAAAAATAATTCTATTCATCAAAGTTTTAGTAACAATAATAATTCCAAAATTGAAAATTAATAATCTCCTAAAGATTCTTCCAGCTGATTAAGAGCAACTTCAAGTTGTTCATCATTAGGAGCTACTCCGTGCCATTTATGACTTCCCATCATGTAATCTACTCCGAAGCCCATTTCTGTTTCCATTATAATCATAATGGGTTTTCCTTTACCAGTTTTTGTTTTAGCCGTTTCTAGAGTAGACATTAATTCTTCAATATTATTTCCATTTGTTTCCAGAACATCCCAACCAAATGCAAGCCATTTTGACTTTAAATTACCAAGCGATAGTACATCATCAACATCTCCATCTATCTGTCTACCATTGTAATCAATAGTTGATATTAAATTATCTACATTGTTTGAAGCTGCGTACATTGCTGCTTCCCATATTTGTCCTTCTTGTAACTCACCATCTCCATGAAGAGTGTAAACAATACTCTTGTCGTTGTTAGCCTTTTTAGATAGAGCAGCACCTATTGCAACACTTAAGCCTTGACCTAAGGAACCACTAGCAACTCTAACACCAGGCAATCCTTCATGAGTTGTTGGATGGCCTTGAAGTCTAGAGTCTATCATCCTAAATGTATTTAATTCTTCAATAGGAAAATAACCAGTTCTAGCCAAAGTAGCATAAAAAACAGGGGAAATATGCCCATTAGATAAGAAAAATAAATCTTCATTATTGCCGTCCATGTTAAATGGTTTAGGTTGATGTGTCATAACTTCTATATAAAGTGCAGTGAAAAACTCTACACAACCTAACGACCCACCAGGATGTCCAGAATTTTGAGCATGAACCATTCTAACAATGTCTCTTCTTATTTGAGAACTAAAGGCATTTAATTGATTTATTTTTTCTTTATGCATCCTATATAATTAAATTTACGTCAAAAGTAAGTGAATACTTTTACCAATAAATAGGTTTAAGTAAATTCTATTTAATAAACACTAAATGTTATTAACAATTTAAGCTATAAATCTTATTTCTATTATTTGCAAGAATTAACTAAATTTACCTTCTTAATATAATTAAACATGAAAAATATTTTTATTGCATCCTTTCTTATTCTTTCATCATTTTTAACAGCTCAAAATAATTCTAACTATGATGTTAGACTTTTAGAACTTTTTAGTGAAAATGAAATTAGCAACATTATTGAAGAAGATCCTTATAGAATTCAATTAATTGAATACTGTCTAGATCATGCTTTTTATTTTGTTGAAACATCAAAATCAAAAGATTTTTCTGAAAGAATTTCAGGGACTGTTGAAATTGATGATGTTGAAAATTTTAATTTTTTCAAACTTGAAATTGAGATGTTAGAAAATGACTATCAGTACTTCAAAGTAAAAGATAAAGAATTGTTATTAGTTGTGAAATCAGGTCAACACATATCATCAGAAATCAATAAATGAAAAATTTAATTTTTATACTACCTTTTAGTATTTTAGTGTCAATTACTTCATGGGCCCAGCCTGATGTCAATATAAATGATCAAGACTGGACATCTTCAACTTCAAATGGAGCATGTGGTTGTTCTACAGATTTCAACAATGGGTCTATTCAAAACTTTCATGATGCAGGAGGCTCAGGTTCACCATATTCAGCCAATGAAAATGAATCCATTACATTTTGTCCTGATGGAACAGGGTCAAAAGTAGTTGCAGTTTTTGCTACAAATGCAGGTTATTTATTTGATGTTGATGCTTCAGATACAATATTCGTTTATGATGGCCCAACCAATGCAAGTCCCTTACTAGCTAAATTAAATAATGTTATTACACCTAACGGATTAAATATTCCTGCTAGTTGGTCAAATACATCTGGATGTCTTACAATTGACTTCATTAGTGATGCAGCAGTTGAGGGTGCTGGTTGGGATGGAAATATTTCATGTTCTAATCTTCATCAACCATTTACAAATCATATGGTAGCTTATTCATTTGGAGAATCAAATGGTTCTGGTGATAACATTAATGATATTTTACCCTCTGACACTGGATATGTTGATGTTTGTTTAGGAGATTCAGTGTTTTTTGTAGCTACACCATATTTCCCATATGAACCAGGTGGTGATAGTGCAGCTCTTAGTGGAGGAGGATACATGCAATCAACGAATCATACTACGACTTGGGAATTTAGTGATGGAACAATTGTTACTGGCGATTCAGTATTGTTTGTCCCTCCAGCTAGAAATGGCTATTTTGTTCAAATGAAAGTTGAAGATTCTTATGGAATTTTTAATTATTTATCTTCTAGAGTTAGAGTGTCTACAATACCTAGTTTCGCTACTTGTATGGCCTTACAAGATACTTTGTGTTTAGGGCTTGCTACACAATTATTTGGTGGGGTAACAGTCTCAGACACAGTTGGGGTTGATCCTGTTTCTACTAATTTTCCAATTGGTGGAGTATTTGGAGCTCAAACCTACCTTCCAGATGGATCAGGTCAAAACTATACAACTGATATTCCAATTGCAGGTTTTACAGCTGGAGGCACGTTGCAAAATGCTGGTGATATAGATAAAATTTGTATGAAAATTGAGCATTCTTATTTAGGAGATTTAGAGATGATGCTTGAATGTCCATCAGGTCAAAGTATTAATATTTTTAACAGTTATACTGGTTCTGGACTTTTTGCTGGTGGTTTTGGAGGTGGAAGCACTTATTTAGGTGGCGCATGGGATAATAATACAGGTAATATTGGTGTTTGTGAAGAATATTGTTTTTCAATGCAAGCAGGAGCACTTCCTTCTTGGAATAACGGTTATCCTACAACAGCTGCAACTGGACCGTCTACTGGAACAATGGTATCTCCAGGTACGTATCAACCAGAACAAGCATTTATACCTGCAATGGCTGGTTGCCCAATTAATGGAACTTGGACGCTTACTGTAAGAGATAATTTAGGAATTGATGACGGTTATATTTGTGAATGGGGAATTTATTTTAATGATACCCTGAATCCGAATACTGAATATTATACACCATTAATAACTGATGAATTTTGGCATTCAGACCCTTCAATTATAATTGATGATGACACAACTGTTGTTATTTTGCCTTCTTCTACTGGAATTTCATCATATACTTTTGAAGTAGAAGACAATTTTGGTTGTAGTTATGATACAACTATCAATGTATTTGTTACACCTGGGCCAACAATGCTTGGAGATACATCTATTTGTGACGTTGAATTACAATATATAGGAATGACAGCTACTAATGGAGGAGAGTGGAGCTATTCAGGATCAGGAAATTTAACATTTTCAAATCCAACTGTATTAAATCCGTTTATTGAAGTTGACTCTTATGGAACTTACTTGCTAAACTTTTTTGATAATTATTGTCAAGATACTTTGAGCCATGAATTAGTTTTTGTTGCTGACCCAAATGTGGAGGTTCCTCCTTTTGATACGATATGTGTAGGTAACGATGTAACTATTGCTATAGTATCAAATACTATTGAAGATGCAACATATACTTGGTTTGATGCTAGTGGTACTTCAGTTGCATCTGGAGATACTGTGATTCTTGTTACTAATGCATTAATAGATGGTGTCTATGACTATTCCGTTTCAGCAGAAAACTTTTGTGGAATAGCAACAGACAACCTACAAATAGTAGCTGAATCATGCGAAATACCCAATGTTATATCTCCAAATGGAGATGGTGTGAATGACTTTTTCTATACACAATTCGCAAATAATTACAATGATGTTAATCTTAAAGTGTTTAATAGATGGGGAAGGGTAGTATATAAAACAGAAGCATATACTAACAATTGGAATGGACTTAATATGAATGATAAACCTCTTGCTGATGGAACATATTTTTATGTGCTAACATATAATAGTGGAACTAAAGAAGCTACAGGTACTATTAATATTTTCAATAATAAATAACTCCAATTTTATTAATAATCTTTTATTGAATCTTCACTTAACTTAATCTATAAATTTTATGGCTTTAAAATGTGGTATTGTTGGATTACCTAATGTTGGTAAATCAACTTTGTTTAATTGTCTTTCTAACGCAAAAGCTCAATCTGCAAATTTCCCTTTTTGTACAATTGAACCTAATGTTGGTACCATTACCGTTCCTGACGAAAGATTAAATAAGTTAGAAGAACTGGTAAATCCAGAGAGAGTTATTCCAACAACTATAGAAATTGTAGATATTGCTGGTCTAGTTAAGGGGGCGCATAAAGGAGAAGGTTTAGGTAATCAATTTTTAGCTAATATTAGAGAAGTAGATGCAATTATTCATGTTTTACGTTGCTTTGACGATGGCAATGTCGTACATGTTGATGGAAGTGTAGATCCTGTAAGAGATAAAGAAGTTATCGATATGGAACTTCAGCTTAAAGATTTGGAAACTGTTGAAAAGAAAATAGTAGGTATAGAAAGAAAAGCTAAAACAGGAGATAAAGATGCTAGTAAAATTTATAAAGTTTATGAACTCTTAAAAAACCACTTAGAAAGTGGTAATTCTGCACGATCTATTGATCTTGAAAAAGAACAATTGATTATCGCTAATGAACTTCAACTCTTAACAATTAAGCCTGTCTTGTATTTGTGCAATGTTGATGAAAGTTCAGTGGTTAATGGGAATAAATATGTTGAAATGGTGAAGTCTGCAGTTTCTAAAGAATCTGCCCAGGTTTTAATTCTAGGAGCTGGAATTGAAGCTGATATTTCTGAGTTAGATACTTTTGAAGAAAGAAAAGAGTTTTTAAATGATATTGGTTTAGATGAGCCTGGTGTTAGTAAATTAATTAGATATGCCTACAGTCTTTTAAATTTGCAAACTTATTTTACTGCAGGTGTTAAAGAAGTTAGAGCATGGACTATAAATAAAGGAATGACTGCTCCACAAGCCGCTGGTGTTATTCATACAGATTTTGAAAAAGGTTTCATTAGAGCGGAAGTTATTGGATATGAAGACTATGTTAAATATGGCTCAGAAAACGCTGTTAAAGAAGCAGGTAAACTACAAGTTCAAGGTAAAGAATATTTACCTGATGATGGTGATGTTATGCATTTCAGATTTAATGTATAATTTTATTGTAAATCATTCGTTATAGACTTGATGAATCTAATAAGATTTATACTGCCTTTTTTCCTATTTGTAAATGTTGTTGCTCAAAATGGTGGACTTTACACTTTTGATTTCTTGCGTTTTAGCAATTCTGCTAGATTGGAAGCCTTAGGCGGATATGCAATTTCATTATATGATAATGATGCATCTTTAGGAGTTAATAACCCTTCTGTTTTAAATGTTAATCATCATGGACAATTTAATTTGAACTATGTGAATTATTTTGCAGACAGTGACTATGGTTATTCTTCATATGCTCATTATTTGAAAAATATTGGAACACTAAGTACATCTGTAATGTATGCAAATTATGGGAAATTTGATTATGCTGATGCTTCAGGGCAAAGAAACGGAAGTCAGTTTACTGCAAATGAAATTTTAATTCAAGCTGGATTGGGAAGGTCTTTGGATAGCAATTTTTCTATTGGCACTAATTTAAAATTTGGCGGAAGCTTTTTAGAATCTTATTCTGCATATGCAATTGCAATGGATTTTGCTGTAAATTATCAAAATAGAGCAAAAGAATTTGGTGCTGGTTTAATTTTTCAAAATTTAGGATTGCAATTAAAATCTTACCAAAAAAACAATAGAGAGCCTTTGCCTTTTGCTATTAATTTAGGAGTAAGTAAAAAACTGGGGCATGCACCTTTTAGATTTACTTTTACATATCATGATTTACAAAGATGGAATTTAACTTATTTTGATCCCTTAACTCAACAATCAATTGATCCGCTTACTGGTTCACCTATTGCAATTGATTACCCTAGTTTTCTGAATCAATTTTTTAATCATGTTGTAATCGGAACAGAATTTTTACTTTCTAAAAATTTCCATTTAAGATTTGGTTATGATTTTAAACGAAGATTTGAAATGACGCCAATTTCAAGACCTGGAACAACTGGAATTTCTTGGGGAATTGGTTTTAAAGTGAAAAAAATAAAAATTAGCTATTCAAATGCAAAATATCATTTTGCAGGTACTTCTAATCACATTACAATAGCAACTAAGTTTGGTAGTTCTCCTAAGCTAGATAGCTTCTATAAGCAAGATTAGATAACAAGATGACTATCATCCTTAAAAGATTGATCTAAGTCCAAAAAATCAAACAAATCTGTATCTAATAAGTGAGATGGAGATACATTTCTCAAAGCGTTTAACATAATTGCTTTTCTATTAGGAAATTTGTCTTCCCATTTAATTAACAATTCTTTAATAGCTTGCCGTTGAAGTTGAGGCTGAGAACCACATAAATTACAAGGTATAATGGGATAATTTTTAAAAATTGAATAGCTTGAAATGGTTTCTTCCTTACAAAAAGCTAAAGGTCTTATTACATCAAGATCACCATTATCAATTCTATATTTAGGAGGCATTGTTTCTAGTTTGCCACTGAAAAACAAATTTAAAAAAAAAGTCTCAAGAATATCTTCACGATGATGACCTAAAGCTAAAACATTACAATTTAATCTTCTAGCAGTATCGTAAAGAATGCCTCGCCTTAATCTAGAGCATAAGCTACAAGTAGTTTTGCCATGAGCAACCTTTTCTTTTACTACACTGTAAGTGTCTCTTTCAACTATTTCAAAAGGTATACTTTTTTCTGTTAAATAGTTTGGGAGAACTTCCTCAGGAAACCCTGGTTGCTTTTGATCTAAATTTACAGCTATCAATTCAAAATTAATGTCAGAATGTTTTTGAAAGTGAACAAGAATATCAAGCATTGTATAGCTATCTTTTCCACCAGAAATACAAACCATAATTCTATCTCCGTTTGCAATCATTTTAAATTCTTGCATCGCGTTCCAAACGGAAGTTCTTAGCTGCTTTTGAATTTTTATAAAATCAGAATCTGTTTTCAAACCTGTAATTTCTGCAAATATGATAATTAATAAAACCTATTCAAAATTCAAATCAATAATACATAATAGTAGATTTAAAATTATTAAATTCGCAATCGAAAATTATTATTTACAAGACCATGAATTCAAATTTAAATACGACCATTTCATCAGAAGAAGCAATACAATTAGAAGACAAGTACGGAGCTCACAACTATCACCCCCTTCCAGTTGTACTTTCTAAAGGAGAAGGGATCTATTTATGGGATTGTGAAGGCAAAAGATATTTCGATTTTTTATCTGCTTACTCAGCTGTTAATCAAGGTCATTGTCACCCTAAAATAATCAAAGCTCTAAATGATCAATCTTCTATTTTAACGCTAACCTCTAGAGCTTTTCATAACAATATCCTAGGTGAATATGAGAAATTCATTACAGATTTATTTGGTTACGAAAAAGTTTTGCCTATGAATACTGGAGTTGAGGGTGGTGAAACTGCAAATAAATTAGCTAGAAAATGGGGATATTTAAAAAAAGGAATACCCGAAAATGAAGCTAAAATTATTTTTGCAAAAGGAAATTTTTGGGGAAGAACATTAGCTGCCATTTCAAGTTCTGATGATCCAGTTTCATTTAAAGGATTTGGACCATATATGCCTGGTTATGAATTAATTCCTTACAATGATTTAGAAACATTAGAAACTACTTTGAAAGATCCTAATGTTGCAGCATTTATGGTAGAACCTATTCAAGGTGAAGCTGGGGTAGTTGTGCCA
>Ga0315331_10003732_pt1 | contig 11502 bp, 7 predicted proteins | sample M160m34915metaG_FD_203456 | JGI IMG/M metagenome (GOLD analysis project Ga0315331, IMG submission 203456) | Ammonia-oxidizing marine archaeal communities from Monterey Bay, California, United States - M1 60m 34915 | ecosystem: Environmental > Aquatic > Marine > Intertidal zone | place: USA... | reverse complement strand
CCGGGACTTCAACCCGACCCTTCTGCGCTACGTGCCGGCGATGGCCGACTTCCTTCGGAACGCCCAGGTGCCCCACCTGCACGTGAAGTACGAAGACATCGTCCAAGACCCCGAAGCACAACTCAAGCGCATCTACGAGCACATCGGCATCCCCCACGAGCCGGAGACCGTCAACTACGGCAAGTCCAAGCCCGCGGTCGCTGGCGGCCTAGGCGACCCCATCGGGGTGGGCCAGCACAACAAGCCGGTCACCACGAGCTTGGAGAAGTGGGCCACCCACGTCGCCATCGACCCCCACAAGGAGACGATGCTGCGGGACATGGTGGACGCCCTCGACCCGAGGGACGTCGAGGCCTGGGGCTACGACAAGGCCACCCTGTTCGAGCCCCTCTCTCGCGTCGACGTCGAGGCCGCCAAGGCGAAGCGGGCGGCGAAGGACAAGAAGGACCGCTGGGAGAACTACAAGTTCCAGCGCCGCGCCCTGGTGCACCTCCGCAAAAACGTGAACCACAACGCCTTTGGTGGGTTGTTGAAGAAGGTCCGCTTCTACTGCGACGTCATCCTGCGCGGCGACGGCGGGGCCTTCTCGCGCTACGTCGGGCGGCCTTACGGGGCCTCCGAGGACTGAGCCTCAGGGCTGCAGGGCGTCCTCAGCCCACGGCCCCAGCAAGCGCACCTCCGGCTCCAGCAGGACATCGAAGGTCTCCAGCACGACGCGCCGCGCGTGCCGGATCAGCGCGGCGATGTCCTCCGCCGTGGCGTCGCCCGTGTTGAGGAAGAAGTTGGCGTGCTGTTCGCTGATCTGCGCGCCGCCGACGCGGTGCCCCTTCAGGCCGGCGGCGTCGATGAGGCGACCTGCGTAGTCCCCCGGCGGGTTGGTGAAGGTCGAGCCGCAGCTGGGCTTGGACAAGGGCTGAGTGGCCTTGCGGCGGGCCAGGAAGGCCGCGCGCTTGTCCAGGTCGGCGTCAGGGCGAAAGGCCATCCGCGCGCTGGCGACGACACTGCCTTCTGGCAGCTGGCTGTGTCGGTAGGCGAAGCCACACTCCTCCACGGAGAGGGTCTGAAGTTCGCCGCCAGGCATCACGACCGTGACCTCGTGCAGGAGGTCGCAGGCCTCGCCCAACGAGGTGCCCGCGTTCATGACCACGGCTCCGCCGATGGTCCCGGGCACCCCGAGGAAGGGCTCGGCGCCCCCCAGGCCGGCCTTGTCCAGGCGGCGGATGAGGACGTTGAGCCAAAGGCCCCCGCCGACCACGCCGGTGTCCAGGTTTGCCTCGGCCAGTTCGCCCTTGAGGCGGATGACGGTGCCGCGAATTCCAGCGTCGGCGACCAGGCTGTTGCTGCCGCGCCCCAGCACGGTCACCGACCCGTCCGCCATGGCGCGGCGCAGCTCATCCAACGTCTGCACGTCGACCAGGCGGTCCGCAGGACCGCCGACGCGCCAGAAACAGAGCCGTTTGAGGGGAGCGTTCGCCGTCACCAACGTCGACGTATCACGAGCAGCAGCCGCCAGGCCGCGGACAGCGACCACCGGGGGCTACGGTCAGAGCCGCAGCAGCCAGGTCACCGTGTTTTTGAAGATGATCTCGTGCTGGACCAGCTCTTCGGAGGTGGCGTAGTCATGGTTGTTGGCGACGAAGTTTCCGACGTAGCAGGCGCCGCGACCGTCGTTCTTGCCGGTCTCCTCGTACACCGCCCACACCGGTCCGGCGCCGTCCAAGGTGGCCAGGACGTCCTCACCGTTGCCCCAGGTGGTGTTGAGGTCCATGTCTCGGCTGTAGGTGAAGTCCACCGGGGTCCCGTAGGGGCCAGCGTAGGCCGCGTGGTTGGCGCCGGTCATGGTGACCACGCCGGAGTCCCCGTTGCCGCCGCTGTTGGGCATCAGCGTCAGAGGCTCTTCCCCAGTGACGTAGCTGTCATGGAAGGTGATGTCGTCGTCGAAGAGGAAGGTGGCGCTCCCCGTTGCTCGAACGTCGAGCAGCGCCGTGACCATGGCCTGGTTCGCGCTGTCCCACGCCCAGCCGCACTTGGTGTACAGCACCAGCGGGTAGTCGCTCAACGTCGCGACGCTGCTGTCCCACCCCGCGGACGGCTCGTCGACGCGGTCCATGCCCAGGTCGATGTCGTCCAGCCAGACCGCAAGGCCCGCCGCCTCGTCGTCGGTCAGAGTGACCTGCGAGACGCTGGTGTTCCCGCTGTACAGAAGGCAGTTGAAGCCGGTGACCAGCAAGACCGCCGCCTCGTCGGTGACGCCGTCGCAGTCCTCGTCGTCGCCGTCCAGCACCTCGACGGCTCCGGGGTTGCTCAGCGGGTCTGCATCGTCACAGTCGCCGTCCTGTTCCACGGCGCCGCTGGGCTGCTCACAGGCCTGCACGGCGTCGCCGCCCCAACCGTCTTCGTCCCCGTCGGTGTACCAAGTCTCTGCGGTGCTGAGGTCCAAGCTGTCGTCGTCGCCGTCGATCAGGGCGTCGCAGTCGTTGTCGATGCCGTCGCAGACCTCGAGGGCGTCGGGATGGACCGCCGGGTCGGCGTCATCGCAGTCGCCGCCCTCGGCGATGCTGCCTGAAGGCTGCTCGCAGCTGGTGTGCAGGGAAGCATCGTTGCCGTAGCCGTCGCCGTCGTCGTCCTTGAACCACTCCTGCGCGGAGCCGACGGATGGATCGGCGTCGTCGCAGTCCTCGGCGGCCACCACCCCGTCACCGTCGTCGTCGAAGGGTCCGGTGTCGACCTGCGGCGCCGTGTCAATGGGGTCCACATCCACCGGCGCGCTGTCGACGAAATCCTTGGCACGACAGGCCAGCAACGTCAGCCAGATCATCCTCACTCCTTCGCGTCAGCTTCCCCCAGACGCACGGCCAAGGTCCAGCGATCGCAGACCTCTCCCGCAGATTTTCGGTGCCCCGGGAGCGGGCTCCACCCTGGAGGGCATTTGCTTCGTGGTCGCTGAGCGGGACGCGACCATGGCGCCGCGCTTCACGCCGCCTTCTTGGGACGGCTCCAGGCCTTCGGACAGCGCTGGCGGGTGCCCACCAGCCGGTCGAACCAGTCGCTGGTGAGGCAGTAGTTCGCGTGCGGGTTGCTGCCCATGTGGTGCTCCCAGTGCCACGGCAGCCGGGTGCGGCACCACTCCGGGTCCCTGTGGGAGCGTCGGTGGCAGTAGTGGTAGAGGATCGCCATCGCCGCGATGGTTCCAAAGACCCACGGCGCCACCCCGATCAACGGGGCGTGCAGGGAGACCAGCAGGAGCAGCCCGAAGGCCTCTCGACCGTGAGCATCCCAGGCCCAGGTTTGATCGCTGAACGCGGGGTCGAAGCCTCCGTGACGCCGTGTGTCTCGGTGGTGCTCCCGGAGGTGGAAGTTGAAGCGACCGCCCAGCTTCTTGCCGAGCCGGTGGTAGACGAGGTGGTGCACCAACCATTCCATGGCGGTGCTGTAGACGTAGCCAATGGCGATGCTGAGAAGAGGAACAAGCACGAGCGTCTCCGGGTGGGGGCACCCCGGACCCCTTGCAGGCCATGTTCCACATTCTAACTATCTGAAATCCGGTAATTTTAAGGACTGATCTGTCACACCTGGATGACGGCACTGTCAGCGATCGATGTCAGCCACCAAAGCCCTCTCCTGCGCAGTTCGGGCTGCCAGGACACGGGCTTCGAGCGCCAAGAAGGCACCACACCCCGCTCCCTCAAGGGACCTCCGAGAGCACCCTCAGCAACACGCGGTAGGCCTCATAGAGCCCGTTCGGGTCCACCTTGTCCGCCCGATCCCGAGGGCCGTGGAGGCTGCCCGTCGGGACCGCGCAGCACGCGGCGACCAGGTCTCCTGTGTCGAGCACCTCGCAGGCGCTCACGAACAAGACCGGCGACGACGAGGGCGTGGTGAACCATGAGCGCTGCGGCAGCAGCCCGCCCGGGCCCGCGAACATGCACCCTCGGCCAAAGTCGATGCGCGCGCTGTTGCGCATGAACACCACGTGGTCGCTGGTGGCGCCGCCCGGCATCGAGGCGGTGTCCCAGGCCAAACCCTCCTCTCGCGCCGCGTCCATGACCCGGTCCACCCAGTCCGGGTCCGAGTGGTCGGTGTACACGCAGTTCCCGACCCCCTGGATGCCCAGCGTGTCGATGTTCACCGCCAGCTTGATGCGCGCCTTCTCCTCGGGCGAGAGCCGGGCGACGTGCGCTCGGGTCCCACGCAGCCCCGCCTCCTCGTGACCGGCCAGCAGTACGCGGAAGGAGGTCTGGTGCTGCTGCTCCGCCAGCTCGGCCGCCAGCTGCAGGACCACGGCGACCCCCGTGGCGTTGTCGACGGCGCCATCGGTCATGAAGGTCCACGCGATCAGCGGGTCCAGCAGCCCGTTCACCAGCCGCGAGATGACGCTCAGCAGGTTGGTGTCCACCTTGTCGTAGTGCGCGACCAGATAGACGATGTCCCCGTTGGGGTCGACGCCGGGCAGATCGATGACCACGTTCTTCTGGGTGCTGAACCAGTCGATCCACTCCGTGTCGGTGGCCAGGCCCATGTCCTCGGCGCGTCGGATCGCGGCCTTTCGACGCCCCAGATTGGTGGGCGCGTCGGCCACGTCCTGGACCGTCTGCCGCAGCTCGTCGGGGACCCCTGGCGCGGCCGCAGGCACGGTGTGGGCGCAGGCCAGCAGCAGCAGCATCACGACTCCAGTGCTCCCGCCCCATCTTCTGGTCCGAGGCGTGCAGACCGCAGGTTAGCCGCAGGGGATGCGCTCTCGTCTTCTACTCGCCGCCTTGCCTTGTCTTCTGCTCACCTCCGTCGCCACCGCGACGAAGGACAAGGACGACTACGACATCGAGAAGGACCACCGGTACACCACCCACTTCCGCGCCACCCTGGACGAGGGCACGTGGATGAGCGTCGATCACCACGACGGAACCCTCGTCTTCGACCTGTTGGGCGACCTCTACACCCTGCCGCTGGAGGGGGGCGAGGCCACCCGCATCACCAAGGGGCCCGCCTGGGACCAGGACCCGCGCTTCAGCCCCGACGGCAGCAAGCTGCTCTACGTCAGCGACCGCGGCGGCAACCAGGAGATCTGGGTGCGGGACGTGGGCGCCCGCGAAGGCCGCAAGATCACCAGCGGCAGCCCCGAGCGCTTCAGCGAGGCGACGTGGATGCCCGATGGCCGCCACATCGTCGCCCGAAAGCGCATCGTCGACACCCGCAGCATCGGCATGTGCGAGCTGTGGCTGTTCGACATCGAGGGCGGCGACGGGGTCAAGCTGACCGACACCGGCAGCCAGCCCTTCCCGGTGAACGTCACCACCAGCACCGGCGGCTCCAGCATCTACTTCAGCGGAACGCCCTGGCGCTTCCAGTACAACCGGGACCCCAACAACGCCATCTTCGACCTGTACCGGATGGACCTCGACTCCGGTGAGACCGTCCGCCTGACGGCCGAGAGCGGCGGCGCCCTGGCTCCGCAGATGAGCCCCGACGGCCGACGCATCAGCATCCTGCGACGGGTGGCTGGAGAGACCCGCCTCGAGATCTACGACGTCTGGGACATGAGCCGGACGTCCGTGGGTGAGTTGGTGCTGGAGCACGACAACCAGGAAGGCTTCGTCCTGAACGGTCTCTACCCGCACTACGACTGGGTCAACGAGAGCGAACTGGTCATCTGGGACGACGGTCACTTCAAGCGGGTCAACGTCGACTCGGGCGAGATCAAGGACATCCGCTTCACCGCCAAGGTGGACCTGAAGGTGGCCAAGGCCCACCGCAGCCTGCACGACGTCCCCGTAGAGGCGCCGGTCACCGCGAAGTCCATCCGCTGGCCCACCGCCAGCCCGGACGGTCGAAAGGTGGTCTTCGAGGCCTTCGGCAAGCTGTGGATTCAGGAGGTCGGCCAGGACGAGGCCCGCCCCCTGACCGACGGCCGGGTCCGGGCGCTGGCACCGGTCTGGCACCCCAAGGGCGACTTCATCGCCTACGCGACCTGGCACGACGACAGCCAGGGCAGCGTGCGCCTCCTCGACACCCGGACGATGGAAGAGAGCGTCCTGACCCAGCGACCGGCCCAGTACCTGGCGCCCAGCTTCAGCCCCAGCGGTGACGAGCTGGCCTGGCTACGCGGCAGCGGCGCCCCGATGCGCGGCAAGGACACGGGCAGCGAGCTGTGGTACCGCGTCGAGTACTACGACGGGCGCCAGGTGAAGGACGTCATGAGCTGGCACCCCGGCTGGATGCGCACCGAACGCATCGGCTGGAGCGCCGACGGCGAGCGCCTGCTCCTGGTCGGCCAGGAGCCCACGGGCCAACCCAACACCTCCGCCAAGACGGTGCTGAAGAGCTTCAACCTGGAGGGTCAGGACGAGCGCATCGTCGCCCGCTGGAAGATGGCGCTGGACGTCAGCGTCAAGCCGGACGGCACCCAGGTGGCCTTCGTCGAGGGCTACCGCGTCTACAAGGCGCCGCTGCCGCCTCACGCGGGCAAGACCCTGGAGTTCGGCCCCGAGAAGGGCCCCACCCCGGTGACCGAGGTGGCTCAGGACGCCGGCCAGTGGCTGGCCTGGAGCGGCAACCGCCTGACCTTCGGCCTGGGTCAGGACTTCACCCTGGGCGAAGAGAGCTGGACCCTGAACGCGACGGTGCCGCGGGCCTACGGCGCGCAGACCGTCGCCTACACCAACGCCCGGGTGCTGACCATGGGCGAAGACGGCGTCCTGGAGAACGCCACCGTGGTGGTCCAGGACGGCCGCATCCAGTCGGTCGGCGACGAGCCCGTGCCCTCGGGGGCCACCGTCATCGACGTCGCCGGCAAGACCCTGATGCCCGGCATCATCGACATCCACGCGCACCTGCACTTCGGCCAGAGCGACGCCCAGCCGCTGGCCAGCTGGCGCCATGAGGCGAACCTGGCCTACGGCGTCACCACCACCCACGACCCCTCGGCCAACGACGACACGGTCTTCGGCACCGCCGAGCGCATCGAAGCGGGCCTGCAGAAGGGTCCCCGCAGTTACTCCACCGGCTTCATCCTGTACGGCGCCTGGAGCAAGGGGCGCTCGGACGTGACCTCCTACGAGGACGCCCTGTTCCACGTCCAGCGCAAGAAGGCGGTGGGCGCCGTCAGCGTGAAGTCCTACCAGCAGCCGGCCCGCGAGCAGCGCCAGTGGATTCTGCAGGCGTCCAAGAAGGTGGGCCTGAACGTCTACCCCGAGGGCGGCGGCGACCTGTTCAACAACCTGACGATGATCGTCGACGGCCACACCGACATCGAGCACAGCGTGCCCCAGGCTCCGCTCTACGCCGACGCCATCGGCCTGTGGGCGACCAGCGGCACCACCTACACCCCCACCCTGCTGGTCAGCTACGGCGGCATCAGCGGCGAGCGCTACTACTACCAGACCGAGGACCTGCTGAACGACGTCAAGTTCAACCGCTTCACGCCCTCCTGGTGGGTTGACGCCAACACCCGCCGGCTGGGCTTCTACGTCCGCGACGACGACTGGTACTTCAAGGAACTGGCCCTCGACGCAGGCCGCCTGAACGAAGCCGGAGTGAAGGTGAACCTGGGAGGCCACGGCCAGGTGCAGGGCATCGGACCGCACTGGGAGCTCTGGGCCATGGCCGAGGGCATGGGCAACCTGCCCGCCTTGGAGGCCGCGACGCTGAACGGCGCCTACACCCTGGGCATGGACGCCGACCTGGGCAGCATCGAGGAGGGCAAGATCGCCGACATCCTGGTCATCGATGGACGCCCGGACGACGACATCCGGGACAGCCTGAAGCTGACCGAGGTGATGAAGGCGGGCGTCCGCTACGACGCCGAGACGCTGGACGTGCTGTAGAGGCTGGAGAACAGGACCGGGCGTGCAAGACTGCCCCGATGTTCCTGCTTCTTCCAGCCTTTGCCCAGACCGAGAGCTTGCTGTCCCAGTCGACCAGCGGCCTGTACCGCGACCCCATCGACTTCGCCTGGGAGCCCGCGTCCCTGGGGAACCAAGACGGGGCCTACGTCCTGGGCACGCTGGCAGCGCGTAGCCCCGGCGTCGGCCTGGGCACGATTCGGCCCTTCGGCCCAGGCCAGCTCGCCGTATGGGTCGAGGGCGACGGGGCCAGCGTCCGCAGCGACGCCTCCGCGACGGTGGAGGGCGCCACCAGCGGCACCCTGGAGGGCAGCGCCCTGGCCGGAGGGCAGCTGTGGCTGGCCTGGGGCAACGGCCAGGCCGGCGTCGCGCTGGGCACCCGCGGTGCTTACGACGGCGCGACGGCCACCGCCCGCTTCTACGACACCCCCGCCCTCGGCGAGAGCCCCTACGACGACGACACCGATACCGGCTTGTACTCCAGCGTCTTCCTCAGCCAGGACCTGGTCATCGGCTTCTTGCTGGGCGACACCGAGATCGACCTGCTGTACCGCTACGAGATGGCTCGACCCTACGTCGCCGCCAGCCTGACCCAGGCCAACCAGCGCTTCGAGACCAAGGGCATGTGGGAGGAGTCCACCTTCGTGGACAACCACATGGGTCACGGAGGCGGCGTGCGCCTCGACAGCACCATCGACGACACCCTGCGGGTTCTGGTGGAGGTGCGGGTGGGCGCGTGGCAGCCCTCCAGCGCCTCGCTCATCGACATCCTCGAGATCGAAGGAGCGACGGTCTACCGGCGGGACTTGGAACGCATCGACGCTCGGGCGGTCAACGCCGAGGCCACGGCCCTGGTCGCCCGCCACCACAAGCTGGACCGCGTCGAGCTGCGCTATGGCGTCAGCCTCTTCGCCTGGACCACAGCGGGGGGATGGAAGGAACGGACGACCCTGTACCAGGGGGACGAGTCCACCGTCACCGACCAGGAGCACCTGGGCCGTTGGTCGACCCTGTCGGTCAGCCTGCCCGCTGCCGCGTGGGTGCCCGTCAACGACCGCCTCAGCCTCTTCGTCGGTGGAAAGGCCGGCTTCACCAGCCGCACCGGCACCCAGAGCTTCCTGGTGACCGGCGGCGACGGCGAGGACCAAACCGCGGTGTTGAACGGTACACATGGACAGGCGACGGTGGGCATGCGCTTCGCCCCCTCCCCGCAGCTGAACCTGGATCTGGCGACCACCAACCTGGACAGCTTGGCGATCAGTGGGGTCTGGCGATTCTGAGACTGGACCGTCCGTGACGCGGGGCGTGGCAGTTGGCACACCTCTTGCGACGGGGTTTTTGACGAGTCACTGACAGCGCGGGTATCTCCTTGCCACGATCGCCACGTTCCCCGTGGCTCGGAGGTCCCGATGACCCTTCTTCTTCTCTTGAGCGCCTGCAACAACGGCCGCAACGCCGACACCATCGGCCTCGACTGGACCGCTGGTGAGACCTTCCACGTCTCCGCTCGGTACCGCACCGCTGAGGTGAAGAGTGAGATCTCCCCCGCCGATCTGGAAGGTGACCGCACCAGCGACTTCGGCGAGACCTGGAGCGACGAGGTCGTCTGGACCTACGAGGTCGTCGAGTCCGGCTTCACCCCCGACACCACCGACGCCCTGGGCCCCTACGCCGAGAAGTTCGACGGCTCGATGGCCAGCCTGGCCGTCGTCCGCGCCTACCTCGACGAGACCCTGAACGACGACCCGGCGCTGCTGGAGTCCGACCCGGTCATCTACTTCGTGTTCCGCGAGGACCGGGACCGCCTGGCCGGCATCGTCTCCTTCGAGAACGTCGACGGCCTGCGTCAGGAGACCGCCTTCAGCAGCCAGGAGCTGGGCAAGAGCTGGAGCCTGCTGAGCCAGAGCGAGCTGGTCGCCGCCCCCCACTTCATCGCCCCGCACGGCTCCAAGTGGGCCGAGGGCACCATGAAGACCGAGAACGGCGGTCTGGTCGACACGGTGGAGGTGGACGCCGGCATCACCGACGTCATCTTCGACGACGAGATGACCGGAGGCGTCGTCGCCACCCGCTACGAGGACGGCCAGCCCTGGCCGACCTGGACCGTCTCCGACAACATGGAGGCCGTCCTGCTCAGCCCGGAAGAGGTCGACGCCAAGCGCGCCACCGGCCCCTACCTGCTGCCCGAGGCCCCCGAGGACTTCGACTACCGCGCCGCCCTGCAGAGCAGCATCGACATCGACAGCGCCCTGCGTCTGACCGAAGAGGAGATGAGCGGCGGATGGAAGAGCGAGGTCTACGAGGAGTACCAGCCCTGGGCCGGCTTCTGGTGGGACCTCAAGAAGGGCGGCTTGGTCTTCGGCTACGACGGCAAGCCCACCTACAGCCTGGAGATCCGCGAGCAGGTCGACCCCATCAAGCACGAGATGGACGACCTGTCCGAGCAGCTGCGTGAGCTCGAGGACGGCGAGGAGAAGGACAAGGCCCGCGAGGACTACCGCGCCAAGCAGAAGGAGCTGGTCGAGGTCCTGGTCGACTTCTACAAGGGCATCCTGGCCGACCTGGACGGCGGCAAGATCACCATCGCCGACGGCAAGATGACGCACAGCGAGGACGGCTGGGAGTACGAGCTGGACAAGCTGTCCCCGATGGACAAGTACGCGCTCATCCAGTGGGCCGAGGGCAACACCTACAACAACCCCTTCTACCTGTCGGCCTGGGAGATCCTGAACTCCTACAACCCCGGCGGTGAGGGCTGGTGGGGCCACTGCAACGGCTGGGCCGCGGCCGCCATCCTGACCAACGAGCCCCGTGAGCCCATGACCTGGGACATGAAGGGCAACGACGTCGAGCTGAGCGTCGGCGACCAGAAGGGCCTGCTGAGCGAGGCGCACTACAGCACCCACAGCCGCTTCTACGGTGACCGGTACTACAAGGAGGGCGACGACGTCGCCGACCTGCACCCCAGTGCCTTCCACAAGATCATCACCTTCTACCTGAAGGAGCAGCGCGTCCCGCTGGTCTTCGACACCACCGCGACCGAGCAGGTCTGGAACTTCCCCGCCTGGGGCGCCGACGTCTCCTTCGAGGAGACCACTGACCCGAACCAGGCCAACCTGGTGAACATCAACACCGCGACGCTGGACGAGCTGGACGAGCTGCCGCAGGTCGGCCCCTCCAAGGCGGTCAAGATCATCGAGCATCGGGAGACCTACGGTCCCTTCCAGACCAAGGAAGACATCCTGGACGTGAACGGCGTCGGTGGCGGCACCTACGACGACATCGAGACCCTCATCACGGTCGACCCCATCCAGCGGACCTTCGAGGTCAGCGCCGTCGTGAACATCACCACGGACGGCGTCGACGAGGACTGGGTCGATGGCGACACCCCCAAGGGCTACACCGAGACCTGGAACTACACCCTCGTCACCGACCAAGACGGTCTGGTCATCGGCAAGGGCACCTGGGAGAACGAGGAGAACCACCCGGACTTCGCCTGGGTCCCCTACTACAACAGCCGTACCGCCGGAAACGGCTCCAGCGAGAACCCCTTCCTGGACTACAGCGAGCTGGTGAACGTGCTGGGCGAGGACACCGACCGCAATTAGGTCACCCTCCCTCCCCTTCCCGGAACGCCCGCGCCTCAGCGCGGGCGTTTTCGTTG
>Ga0315331_10003731_pt1 | contig 11504 bp, 8 predicted proteins | sample M160m34915metaG_FD_203456 | JGI IMG/M metagenome (GOLD analysis project Ga0315331, IMG submission 203456) | Ammonia-oxidizing marine archaeal communities from Monterey Bay, California, United States - M1 60m 34915 | ecosystem: Environmental > Aquatic > Marine > Intertidal zone | place: USA... | reverse complement strand
CCGCTGTCCGGAAAAGAATGTAATTGGGAATCAACTCTACCGAGTGATTTTGAGACACTATTGAAATCACTTCGCGATGATCGGCAGGTAATTGAGTCATGAGCGAGATCGAAATTATCAGGCCGTCATGGCCCATCCCTGAATCCGTGCAGGCGATCTCCACTACCCGAACAGGCGGATTCAGCTCTGCACCCTTTGATAGCCTGAACCTGGCAGACCATGTAGGTGATGTCACCAGTGCGGTTAAGCTTAATCGAGAGTTGCTCGTGGACCAGTTTGCGGAGGGGAGCAAAGGCCAATGGCTACAACAAATACACAGTAATCGCGTGGTGAGAGTGGAGTCGATTGCCGAAACGCTGGAAGCAGATGCGCTTGTCACTTCCAATAAAGGTATTGTGCTTAACATACTCACCGCAGATTGCCTGCCGCTGCTATTGTGCGCAAAAGATGGGAGCGAAATCGCGGCTGTTCATTGCGGCTGGCGCGGTTTGGCTTCAGACATGGTGGCCAGCACACTGGCCACTATGGTTTGTGCCCCCGATCAATTGCTGGCCTGGACGGGGCCAGCTATTGGTAGCTGCCATTTTGAAGTAGGCGCGGAAGTGCGCGAAGCCTTCGTCGGGGCTCTGTCGCCTGAGTCAATCGAGCAGTGCTTTCGACCTCTTGCTGGCTATAAGTTTATGGCAAATTTAGCGGGAATCACTAAGGCCCAGTTGCGTGAACTCGGTGTTCGCCATGTGAGCGGCGACGACTCTTGTACCTTCTGCGATGCTGATCGTTTCTATTCCTACCGTCGTGATGGGCAATGTGGCCGGATGGTAACGTCGATCTGCATCACATAGATTCATTTAGAGTTACCAGCAAGCGCTAAGTTGACCAGACCCAACATTTCACCGACCTGCATTGAAATCCTGACCGGTCATCCCAATTTACTTATTTGGAATGATTAGTATCGGTGTAGTCCAAGCACCGGATTTTGTGAATTTAATCAGGTATTTTGACCATGAGACTGGACAAACTCACGAGTAAACTGCAGTCGGCGCTTGCTGATGCGCAATCGCTTGCCCTGGGCAAGGACCATAATCAAATTAAACCCGTACACTTGATGTTGGCCTTGCTGGATCAGAGAGGCGGATCGGTGCGGACACTGTTAAGCCAGACTGGCTTCAGTATCAATGACTTGAGGTCTAAGCTGCAGAAAGCCGCAGATGATCTTCCGCATGTTCCCAATCACGATGGCGAAATTACGGGTTCGCCGGAATTAGGTAAGCTGCTCAACCAGGCAGAAAAGCTCGCGCAGCAAAAAGGCGATTCCTTTATCTCTAGCGAGACCGTATTGCTGGTTGCCATGCAGGACAAGGGTTCTGTGGGTAAGATTCTAGGGGGTTTTGGTGTCTCTGTGCAGGCGCTGGAAAATGCGATATCCAATCTTCGTGGTGGAGAAAAGGTCGATAGCCCTGAAGCGGAGGATGCCTGGCAGGCTCTGAGTAAGTACTGCGTTGATCTCACAGAGCGAGCAGAGAACAGCGAGCTTGATCCGGTCATTGGGCGAGATTCAGAGATTCGTCGCACCATACAAGTATTGCAACGCCGCACCAAGAATAATCCCGTTCTGATTGGGGAGCCGGGAGTGGGTAAAACGGCAATTGTTGAAGGACTGGCACAACGAATCGTGAATGGCGAAGTTCCCGAGGGTCTGAAGGACAAAAAGATACTCGCGCTTGACATGGGGGCCCTGATTGCAGGAGCAAAGCTTCGAGGTGAATTTGAAGAACGCCTGAAGTCCGTGCTTAACGAACTCTACAAGCAGGAAGGGTCTATCATCCTGTTTGTCGATGAGTTGCACACTATGGTGGGTGCGGGCAAGGCGGAAGGCGCCATGGACGCTGGTAATATGTTGAAGCCGGCGCTCGCTCGCGGTGAACTGCACTGTGTTGGCGCAACTACTCTGGATGAATATCGACAGTATATTGAGAAGGATGCAGCTTTAGAACGACGATACCAGAAAGTGATGGTAGAGGAGCCATCTGAAGAAGATACCGTTGCTATTCTGCGCGGTCTGAAAGAGCGCTATGAGGTGCATCATGGTGTCGATATTTCGGACGCTGCAATCATCGCCTCGGCACGCTTGTCTCAACGCTATATCACAGATCGACAGTTGCCTGACAAAGCAATTGACCTGGTGGATGAGGCGGCGAGCTTGATTCGTATGGAAATCGATTCCAAGCCGGAGGAAATGGATAAGCTTGAGCGGCGACTCATACAGCTCAAGATCGAGCGCGAGGCCTTAAAGAAAGATGAAGACCCTGCGTCGATCAAGCGTAAGGAAAAGCTGGAAAAGGATATTACTGAGCTTGAGAAGGAGTATACCGATTTAGAAGAAGTCTGGAAGGCAGAAAAAGCTTCATTACAAGGCACCGCCACCATAAGAGGCAGCCTCGAACAGGCCCGCAACGACGTGGAGGCGGCTCGACGCGCGGGTGACCTGGCGCGTATGTCTGAGATTCAGTATGGCGTTATTCCGGGTCTCGAACAGAAGCTTGAGCTGGCGTTTGAGGCTGAGGCCGCTGAGAAGAAACTACTGCGCAACCGCGTCACAGAGGAAGAGATTGCTGATGTGGTCGCGCGCTCTACCGGCATACCGATAAGCAAAATGCTGCAAGGTGATAAGCAGCGTCTGCTTGAAATGGAAGCAGCCCTGCATCAGCGTGTCATCGGCCAAAATGAAGCTGTTTCTGCCGTGTCCAATGCCGTGCGACGCTCTCGTTCAGGCCTGTCGGATCCTAAGCGGCCTAATGGCTCTTTTTTGTTTCTTGGGCCGACGGGTGTAGGTAAGACTGAGCTTTGCAAGGCGCTGGCCGAGTTTCTGTTTGATACAGAAGAGGCGATGGTGCGCATCGATATGTCCGAATTCATGGAGCAGCACTCAGTCGCACGTTTGATCGGCGCACCCCCTGGTTATGTAGGCTATGAAGAGGGTGGTTATCTCACCGAGGCGGTGAGACGCCGTCCCTATTCAGTGCTTCTTCTGGACGAGGTAGAGAAGGCGCATCCAGATGTGTTTAACATCTTGCTTCAAGTGATGGATGATGGTCGTCTCACCGACGGTCATGGGCGTACAGTGGATTTGCGGAATACTGTTATTGTAATGACCTCAAACCTTGGCTCGGATCGAATCCAGGAGATGATGAATCTGGAGCAGTTTGACAATGAGGTCTATGAGCATATGAAGAAGGGTGTGCTGGAGGCCGTGGTCAGGCATTTCTCGCCGGAATTCGTTAATCGAATTGATGAGGCCGTGGTCTTTCATCCATTGCAGCAAGAGCAGATTCGAGGTATCGCTGAAATTCAGATAGGCCTGCTCAATGCCAGGCTGGCTAGCATGGAGCTGGCTCTGTCCGTCAGTGACGCAGTTTTGGATCATGTGGCCAGAGTCGGCTATGACCCGGTCTATGGTGCGAGACCATTGAAGCGTGCGATACAAAATGGCATCGAAAACCCTCTGGCTCAGCACGTGTTGCAAGGTACCTATGGGGCGGGTGATACTATTCATGTGGATATCGATTCAGAGAGTGAGCTGAAATTCACCCGGTCGCAGCCAGCTCCAGATCAGGCGGTTGCTTAACCGCCTGCCTGCATGCCCCTGATGCTTAAAATGTCTATGATCAATGATCAATGATTAATGGTGAATGGACTGCGGTTTAAGGCTTAAAGCGAAAGCGGCGCGAAGTTGCTTTAAGAGCTTGACTTCCCTACCCAAAATGTCAAAATTCACATTTAGCAGAGACAATGACCAACCCGTTTTGTCTGCTGCAGTCTGAACCCGCCACGACCTGGCACTATTCCAGACTGCCGTCTAGGTGTCGGACAACATCCACCCAAGGTTTCTATCGTGATATTTATCACATATTCGCGTACGAAGCCGACATGTAGCTAGAGAGCGCCTGCGGCAAATCTCTCGCAATTGTCATCATAAAATCAAAATGAGAACTAGAAGTGGCGGACTACTGCGAGTATCGATTGCTCGCTGTTTTTATTATGAAGAGTTTTAATCAAGCGTTGGAATGTTGAGAACTAGAGGCTAAGCAAGTGGAACAACTATCTGGTGGAGAGGCGCTGATACGCGCGCTGCATGATGAGGGTGTAGAGTTTCTGTTCGGTTATCCGGGCGGGGCCGTTCTGCACATCTATGACGCACTCTTTCGGCAAGATCATGTGGAACATATTTTAGTGCGCCATGAGCAGGCGGCTACACATGCGGCCGACGGCTACGCGCGCGCCACGGGCAAGCCCGGTGTGGTTCTGGTGACTTCTGGTCCCGGCGCTACCAATGCAGTGACTGGCATCGCTACCGCTTATATGGATTCCATTCCTATAGTTGTAATTTCCGGTCAGGTTGAGAGCCGGCTGATTGGCAGTGATGGTTTTCAGGAAACTGATATGGTGGGCGTTTCCCGCCCGATCGTGAAGCATAGCTTCATGGTGCAGAATGCAGCCGATATCCCCAAGACAATTAAGAAGGCATTTCACATAGCAACATCGGGTCGGCCTGGTCCGGTGGTTATTGATGTGCCCAAAGATGTCACTGACCCCAAGATCAGTTTTGCCTATGAGTATCCCAAAGAAATCAAACTGCGCTCATATCAAGTACCTTCGCGCGGACACTCTGGCCAGATTAAGAAGGCGGTAGACGCTCTAATGGGTGCGAAACGCCCGATGATCTATACCGGAGGTGGCGTTATTCAGGGTGAGGGCTGTGACGAGCTGATCGTATTAACCCGCAAGCTTGGCTATCCCATAACAAATACTTTGATGGGGCTGGGTGCCTACCCGTCTACAGATCAACAGTTCCTCGGCATGCTCGGCATGCATGGCACTTATGAAGCGAACATGGCGATGCATTATTGCGACGTCTTGCTGGCCGTGGGAGCTCGTTTCGATGATCGTGTGACAAACTCAGACACCAGCAAATTTTGTCCAGACGCCACTATCCTGCATGTGGATATTGACCCTGCGGCAATCTCCAAGACAGTGACTGCCGATGTGCCTATCGTAGGCCCAGTCAAGGCTGTGCTGCTTGAGATGATCGATCAAGTTGAAAAGAGTGAAAAGCAAGTTGATGCTGGTGCCCTTGAGATCTGGTGGAAGCAAATTGAACAATGGCGCGAGCGCCAATGTCTTGCCGTGACTCCATCTGAGGATGGCACCATCAAGCCACAGCAAGCTGTGCAGGCCTTATATGACATCACAGAGGGCGATGCCTTTATCTCGTCCGATGTAGGTCAGCATCAGATGTTTGCTGCGCAGTATTACGGATTTGACAAACCCAGGCGCTGGATTAACTCTGGCGGCCTTGGCACCATGGGCTTCGGTTTTCCTGCCGCCATGGGAGTCCAGTTTGCCTACCCAGACGCGCTCTCGGTTTGTGTTACTGGTGAAGGCAGCTTCATGATGAACCAGCAGGAATTCGCCACCTGCATGCAGTACGGCTTACCCATAAAGATTGTGTGTCTCAATAACGAGGCGCTAGGTATGGTGAAGCAGTGGCAAGACATGCAGTACGGCGGTCGCTACTCTCACAGTACCTACTCAGAATCTCTGCCAGACTTTATTAAGCTGGCTGAGGCCTATGGACACGTGGGTGTGCGCATTGAGAAATATAATGACTTGCACTGCAAACTGAAAGAAGCCCTAGCCATGAAAGACAAACTGGTGTTTATCGATATCCTCGTGGATCCGTCCGAACATGTTTACCCGATGGCTATCAAGGGTGGCGCCATGAAAGATATGGTACTGAGCAAAACGGAGAGAACCTGACATGCGACATATCATATCGGTGCTGATGGAAAACGAACCTGGCGCACTGTCCCGAGTCGTCGGCTTGTTTTCGCAGCGCAACTACAACATCGACTCACTCACCGTTGCGCCGACAGAAGACCAATCACTTTCGCGCCTCACTCTCACGACAAGCGGCGATGATGCGCGCATCGAACAGATTACCAAGCATCTAAACAAGCTTGTGGACGTGGTTAAACTCGTGGATCTCACCGAAGGTGCCCACATTGAGCGTGAGCTGATGCTCATCAAGGTGAAAGCCGCCGGCGCGCAGCGTGCCGAAGTGAAACGCACCGTGGACATTTTTCGCGGCCAGGTAGTGGATCTAACTACAAGTGTGTTCACGATTCAGCTCACCGGGGCTGGCGACAAGCTGGACGCGTTCATCGCGGCGCTCGGCGATAACGTCGTGTTGGAAGTGGCACGTACAGGCGTCTCCGGCATCGCTCGTGGCGAAAAGACTTTGGCTCTTTAACTGAGCTAGATCCAGTTAGTATTGATGTATGACGGTCTTGCTTTGACCTGAGCGCTCGGTACTCCTAAAGCCATCCTTGGGGCCCGAGCTTGGCTTTCTGCCAAGCACGGTCTCAATTTACCACTCTGCTACCCTCCGCCAACTCGGCACCGCGGGACAGAAATTAGATGCGTAAATATTTAAAAGTCTCGCTCCCCTGAATGTCGACGTGTTGCTCGATGGCAGATTGCTTAGATGACTTTCTTCATCGCAGTCATGTAGCTGCGCAATTTTTTGCCGACGATTTCAACGGGGTGGGAGCGAATACTCTCGTTGACTGCGATCAGCTCGGCGTTGTCTACGCCCTGATCCATGAGCTGCAGGCCCTGGCCAATAACGTCGATATCAATCTTCTTCATAAAGTCTTCTAGCAGCGGTACACACTCGTGCGAGAACAGGTAACAGCCGTATTCGGCAGTATCTGAAATCACCTTGTTCATCTCGTAGAGCTTCTTGCGACCGATCAAATTTGCGATCAGTGGCACTTCGTGCAAGGACTCGTAGTAAGCCGATTCGGCTATAACGCCGCTGTCGGTCAGGCTCTCGAACGCCAGTTCGACGCCAGACTTAACCATGGCTGCCATGAGAACGCCATGGTCGTAGTATTCCTGTTCCGGAATATCCATGGTGCCGGGCTCTGATTTTTCGAAGGAGGTCTCTGCTGTCGCTTCTCGCCAGCCTAAAAGCTTGGCATCGTCATTTGCCCAGTCTTCCATCATGCCGGCGGAAAATGTTCCGGTAATAATGTCATCCATATGCTTGTTATACAGTGGTCGCATAATGTCTTTCAGTTCATCGGACAGCTCATTGGCGACAAGCTTTGCTGGGTTGGGCAGGCGGTCCATCATGTTGGTGATGCCGCCATGCTTGAGGCCCTCGGCAATGACTTCCCAACCATGCTGAATCAGCTTGGAGGCGTAGTCTGCATCCATACCTTTTTCAATCATCTTGTCATAGCACAGCAGCGAACCGGTTTGCAGCATGCCGCAGAGTATAGTTTGTTCGCCCATGAGGTCAGACTTCACTTCGGCAATGAAGGATGACTCCAGCACGCCGGCGCGATGACCGCCTGTGGCCGCGGCATAAGCCTTGGCGATTTCCAGGCCGTCTCCGTTGGGGTCGTTTTCGGCATGTACGGCGATCAGGGTAGGAACGCCGAAGCCGCGCTTATACTCTTCGCGTACCTCGCTACCGGGGCTCTTAGGAGCGACCATCACTACGGTGAGGTCGTCCCGTATTTGCATGCCTTCCTCTACAATATTGAAGCCATGGGAGTAGGCCAGGCAGGCGTTTTGCTTCATCAAGGGCATGACCTGCTTCACAACATCGCTGTGCTGCTTGTCCGGGGTCAGGTTAAGGACCAGATCGGCGTTGGGGATGAGTTCACCGAAAGTGCCTACGGAAAAACCATTCTCGGTGGCGTTTTTCCAGGATGGGCGCTGTTCGATGATGGCGGCATCGCGCAGGGCATAGGATATATCCAGTCCGCTGTCGCGCATATTCAGGCCCTGATTCAGACCCTGGGCGCCGCAACCTACGATAACCACTTTCTTGCCTTTTAGTTTTTGTACTCCGTCGCTGAATTCACTGCGTTCCATAAAGCGGCATTTACCCAGCTGCTCCAGCTGGAGTCGCAGAGGCAATGTATTAAAGTAGTTCATTGAGTCGCTCCAATTCTCGGCGTTGGTTCATAATCTCGGAAAGGCGCGAATCATATAGCATCTCCGTATCCGGGTAAAATTTTTCAAAATCAGTCATCTGGCGTGCAAATGCCCTGTATAATATGGTTTCTCACTTATTGCAGGGATATCTATGAAGGCCCCAGACTCACAAATAGAGTCACCTCAGGAAGAAGAGCGCCTGCTACCGATCGATGAGCACGAGGAGCTGGTCTCCGAAGGCGGCAAACAGGTTCGCCGACGCGGCATCTACCTTTTGCCCAATCTGCTCACGCTGGGTGCCCTGTTTGCTGGTTTCTATGCCGTAATTGCTGGCATGTCTGGTAACTTCAATGAAGCGGGTTGGGCCATCCTGATTGCCGGTATTCTGGATGGGCTGGATGGTCGAATCGCTCGCCTGACTAACACACAGAGTGCATTTGGAGCCGAGTTCGACAGTCTATCGGATATGGTCTCTTTCGGGGTGGCGCCAGCGCTGATTATGTTCAGCTGGGCATTCGAGTTGCTGGGCAATGTGGGCTGGGCGGCGAGCTTTATCTATATGTCCTGCGCTGCGCTGCGGCTTGCGCGCTTCAACGTGCAGCTAGGTACCGTGGACAAGCGATTCTTCTTAGGGCTTGCGAGTCCCCTAGCGGCGGCACTGGTGACATTTTTCCCCTGGGTGGCGTTTAAGTACGGGATTCAGGTAACGCCATTAGTGTCCTATCTTGCTGCTATATTGACGGTATTTACTGGCCTTTTGATGATATCCAACTATCGCTATTACAGTTTCAAGGAACTGCATTTCAGGGGCACCGTTCCTTACATAGTATTCGTGTTTGCGGTGGTGCTGCTGGTGCTAATTGCACAAAACCCTCATGAAGTGCTGCTGACCATGGCTATTATTTATGTGGCATCGGGGCCACTGTGGTGGCTCTATCGCAGGCAATTGAAGCCTTCCCAACCAAAGGCTGGGCAAAACCAAGCGGGTAAGGTGGCCGTATTACCTAAGTCTGGAAAAGAATCTCCCGAAAAGCGGAACAAAAAGTAGCCATTCCCCTGTCTGAGTCTGTAATTCGTGCAGAAGCGCAGGGAATTAAGAAGAGACCATAACCATGTTGATCAAGAAGCCAGCTGATATAAAACCCTCCGAAATTACACCGGAAAGTGTTTACCGGAATCGTCGCGGATTCATGAAAGACTCGGCGACCATAGCTATTGGTGCCGCAGCACTCGGTGGTGCGGCGGCAACCGCACTGGCCCAAAATGGCGATCAGTTGAAGGTCAGTGCCCCTGAGGCTTTGCAGCGGACGCCACCCGCTGCCTGGTGGAAGGCGAAGTTTGACAGCGTCAAGCCGGCGCCTGACAACGAACCTTTTTTCACGGGCGAATCATTGACGCCCTATCGTGATGTGACGCGTTACAATAATTTCTATGAATTCGGCATGGACAAGTCGGACCCCTCTTCGCGCTCAGGCGAATTCAAAGCGGACCCCTGGTCAGTTGAAATCCGTGGCGAAGTCGCGAAGCCCGGCAACTACAACCTGGAAGATATTCTGCGCCCAATGCAGCTGGAAGAGCGTATCTACCGCCTGCGCTGCGTCGAAGCCTGGTCAATGGTTATTCCCTGGATAGGTTTCCCACTGGGCGATCTGATTAAGCAGTTCGAGCCAACCTCCAAGGCCAAATATGTCGAATTCGAAACCTTAGTAGATCCTGCAACTATGCCTGGAGTGACTTCGCGTTTTGCGATTGTCGACTGGCCTTACCGTGAAGGCCTGCGCATCGACGAGGCGACTCATCCCCTGGCGTTTATGGCGGTAGGGCTCTATGGCAGTTATTTGCCAGCGCAAAATGGCGCGCCAATGCGTCTGGTTGTGCCCTGGAAGTATGGATTCAAGAGCATCAAGTCCATTGTGCGGATCAATTTTCGTGAGACTCAGCCCAATACCACCTGGAATGACCTGCAGGCTAACGAATACGGTTTCTATGCAAACGTGAATCCGGGTGTCCACCACCCAAGATGGCGCCAGGACATGGAAAGACGCTTACCGCAGACTCTGTTTAGCAGGCAGTACATCGAAACGCGCCTGTTCAACGGATATGCAGACCAGGTCGCTTCGCTCTATCAAGGCATGGACCTCTCGGCAAATTTCTAAGCAGACATTCACTGCGACAACACTCATGAACATATATATCAAGCCAGCGGTTTTCATGCTGGCTCTGGTTCCCTTTGCCCTGCTGTTGCTGCAAGTCCTGCAGAATAACCTGGGCCCTGACCCGGCACACGAATTGGCCAAGGAGACGGGGGAATGGAGCCTTCGATTTCTTCTTGTTGCACTGTCGCTAACGCCGCTGCGATTTATCACTGGGAGTCCCCAATTCGTGCGTCAACGTCGTATGCTCGGTCTATTCGCTCTTTTTTATGCAACTGTGCATTTACTGGTGTGGATGAGCTTCCTGTTGGGATTCCGCTGGATTGCCATTGGCGAGGAGTTAGCGGAGCGGCCGTTTATCACCATCGGATTTTTTGCCTATCTCATACTGGCGGCCCTTGGCGTTACTTCGCCAAAGGTTATGGTCAGGAAAATGGGCAAAAACTGGAAGCGGCTGCATCGACTGGTTTATGTTGCCGCAGTTCTGGCCATCGTACACCTGTTGTGGATTCTGCGCACAGATATACAGGAGGCCGTGCTCTACGGGGGGATACTGGCGCTGCTGCTGGGTTACCGGGTTCATCGCCACTTTGCCATCCAGCGTGGTGCCTGAGCGGACGGATAGCGTTTTCCCGCCTCCAAAATCTTGTCAGATTGTGCGATTTGCGTATAATACGCCGCCTCTCAGCCCGTTCTGGTGCTGTTGGATCTGTAGCTCAGTTGCTTAGAGCGCATCTCAAACCCTAGGTTGAGAGTAGGGTGAGGTTGCAAAGACCTCCGCCAAATAGATTAGTTTCTTGATTCTATTTGGGTCTGTAGCTCAGTTGGTTAGAGCGCACCCCTGATAAGGGTGAGGTCGGTGGTTCGAATCCACCCAGACCCACCAATACTTTCCCAGTATTGGTGCTTTATATGTCTTCCCAAATCTTCAATTTTTGCGAAAGCAAAGATTTCTCTCAGATTCATTATCGAGTTGGCGGGTGTTTGCGGTATGGCAAATCGAGACACGCCGTGAACCCCTCCCTGGGGGCTCGGGCTCGCCTTCCTGCCTCGCACGGTCTCAATCTGCCATACCTAAAGCCTCCTTCGGCGCGCTCCCACGTGCGATATCAAGAACCCTTGGGTCTTGATTTCTGTGTATGCATGAGATGATTCCTCAAGCCTGCAGCCACTAATCATCGATTGGCATCGTTCGAAAGCGCTTGAAGCGAGCGCTTCCAAATCACTTACCTGAACGCAGAGGGTTCGGAAGCATGCCCGCGCAGTCTCAATTCACAACACAGGAATCCTCGTTGAGCTATTGCGCTCACTCCGCCGCATTGAGCTTGTTGGTATATGTGG
>Ga0315331_10003724_pt1 | contig 11518 bp, 7 predicted proteins | sample M160m34915metaG_FD_203456 | JGI IMG/M metagenome (GOLD analysis project Ga0315331, IMG submission 203456) | Ammonia-oxidizing marine archaeal communities from Monterey Bay, California, United States - M1 60m 34915 | ecosystem: Environmental > Aquatic > Marine > Intertidal zone | place: USA... | reverse complement strand
GGTGTGACGCAGGGTGTGACGCAGGGCAGTGGCCCGTGAATGTGGAGCCAAGGCTGTGAGTCCGTCGGATTGCCCGCTCCCACTAACTGGCGGCGATGCCATTACATGCAGGTGATGCCATTACATGGGGGCGATGCGCGGCGATCCCATGTCAGTGGTAAGGACGACGTGGGCGTCGAATGCTTCCCGGATCAGTTGATTCTTGATGTTCTGGTGATCGCTACAGTCCCACAGGTTTTCAAACTCCCAAGGGTCCGTCTTCAGGTCATAGAGTTCGCCGATCTGCTTGTCGTGATACATGCAGAGTTTATGTTGACGCGTTCGGAACATGGTTCCAAAGGTGCCACTTCCACCCGTGAAATGTGGATCCAGTGCATCAAAGTACTCTGAACGGACGAATGGGCGGAGTTCGTTTGCGGGCGCTTCGCCACGTAAAATCGGCATCAAACTTTTTCCTTGAATCTGTTCAGGACTGTTCACGCCAGTGGCTTCCAGCAAAGTCGAGGACATATCAAGTAGTTCAACCAAGGCCTCGCTTTTCACGTTCTGCTGAAACTGTCGCGGCCATGAAAAGATCAAGGGAACCCTGACCAATCCCTCGTAAAATCTGCAGCCTTTGTACATCAGGCCGTGGTCGCCCAATGCTTCGCCGTGGTCGCTCGTAAATAGAATGATTGTATTCTCGCGTTGCCCTGTCGCTTCAAGCGTCTGCAGGATGCGCGCTAACTGGTCATCGATTTGCGCGATCATGGCGTAATAGAGAGCTTGTACGCGATGGGCATCATGCTCCTGTGGTGTTCTGATCTCGTCTTGGAAATCCAATTCGCCGAGTTTCGCTTGTTGCTCCAGGTCGCTGGGTCGGAAGTGGGGGCCTGGCATATCAGCGGGATTGAACCGATCTGCGTAAGCTTTGGGAGGTATAAATGGTGGGTGAGGGTCATAGACGTTGAGATTCAGTAACCAAGGCGATGAATCGTTCATGCGATCTTGAATGAATTCGATGGCGCACTCGCTCGCCCAAGTTGTTTGGTGCATTTCCGGGCAGACTCGTTCTGCACTCTCTCTCATCGCGTCCAGGTCCCCGCCCTGTTGACGTACCCACTCTGCGTAGTGGTGCCCTTCGGACCAGTCATCACGTGGTGCATGACTGAATTGCCAGTAGTCAAAGCCATCATCGATCCGAGGTTCTGTTCGATACCCGGAGCTTTGGAGATGAAACTTTCCAATCATGCCACAGTGATAGCCTGAGTCGGCGATCAGCTTGGTGATGACTGGCTGAGTTGCGGGGAAGGACTCGTTGCCATTGCGAGTGTTGTGCAAGCGTGACGGGTACATCCCAGTCATGAAGCTTGAGCGACTTGGGGTGCAGATCGGACTTTGGCAATAGGCATGCGTGAACGCGACTCCCTCTGTTACCAGGCTGTCGATGGTTGGCGTGCTGACATAAGGGTTTCCCAACGCGCCGATCGTGTCAAAACGCTGTTGGTCCGTGCAGTACCAGAGGATATTCGGGCGGTCCATCTGAAGCATCTCTTCGTGGTTACAGTGGGTACAGCGGGTTACAGTGGGTACAGCGGGCTACAGTGGTTACAGCGGGTTGGTTTGGGCTGCTGTGGGATAGCGTCGAATCGGCTTAACTCTCGTCGGTACATCATTTTCATTTTGATGCGGTCCATGCTGCCTAGTCTATCTTCATCCATGGTGAGGAAGAGGCACCCGTAGAGCGGTTTTTGGTAGAGCGTGGCGATGGCACTGGTGCCGGGGGGGCAGAGATACTGGGAAGGCTTGCGGTGGGGCAGGATAATGCCGAGAAGGAATGGGGCTGAAAAGTCTCGTGCCGTGTAGGGCAGCGTTGGCCACCGTCATCACGGGCGGACCACAGTTATCAGTTTTCAATCGCCGTTTCGTTCGCTGCTCGATTGTTTTGTTCACGCAGCTGGTTCATCGTTTCGATGATCGCTTGGGCTTGGCATCGAATGGCACCCTTGGCATTGTTTGCCTTCAGTGCCTCAGTGCCGCGTGCCTGATATTTGTTGACCTTCTTCCACTCCATCATCCAGTTGTTTTGTTTGGAGGCATCCTTAAGTGCCTGCACTGTTGCACCCAGTCGCTGATACAGATCAGCGGAAGGGGTTGCGTCATACCGTCGGTAGGGGCCTTTTCCACCCATCGTTACAGGCTCGCTTGGCTCTGGTGCACGATTACGAAGCAGCTGAAATGAAGTCGCGACGGCACAGATCAATGTCAGCATGGTGGTCATGATCATCAAGGCCCAGCTTTGCATCAACGCAGCGATCACGGTCGTCGCGGTACAGAGCAAGGTGACGGCAATCAAGATCGGCAAAATTTGGTTTTTCGGGTCCCTGCCAGATTTACCTTTGGGCGGCTTACTTGTGCCGCTCGCTGTTGACGAATTGACGCGAACTACCACGACAGTTGTGTTATCTGACCCGCCCCGTAAGTTCGCCAAATCGACCAGTACTCGAGTGGCGAGATCTTCCGGAAGGCAGTCGATCAGGGCACCAATTTCGCAGTCATCAACAAGTCCCGTGAGCCCATCGCTGCACAACAAAAAAGTATCGCCTGCTTCGACCGGGAACGGTCCTTCAATGTCAATGTCGACCTCTGCATTCGGGCCGAGTGAGCGGGTGATCACGTTTTTGGGAATTGACTTTCCCCAAATACTGGTGTCGATGTGGCCGCTTGCCTCCATTTCCCAGACCAACGAGTGGTCGAAGGTCAGCTGCTCAAATGTTCCGTCCCGCAGACGATAGACTCTCGAATCACCAACGTGTGCGACCAGGGCGCCTTCAGGCACCAAGGCGAGGGAGCAGGCTGTCGTTCCCATGTTGTGAAATTCAGGATTGCTTTGCCCGCGATGGTGAATCTCGGCGTTGGCCCCGGTGACTGCATTGAGCAATGCTTCCGCAGGCTTGTCTTCCGAGTTTCGGAAGTAGTGCATCGCAATTTGCTCAGTTGCTATCTGGCTGGCTAGCTCACCGGCTGCATGCGCACCCATCCCGTCGGCAACGACAAACAGATGCCCCCGTGTCCAAAACCGCTCCTCGGTCTTGGCTGGCAAGCTCACCATCGAATCTTGGTTGTTCGCTCGACGCATACCGACATCGGTCAGCTCAGCGAACACGATTCCTGAATTCCAGCGATCCGACACCAAAAACAACTCTTGCGACAGGTGGTTAAAAAAATGAACTCAGCGGACGGGATAACATGATTACGAATGCGCCTCGACCCTACGCTAACCGCACGCGAGCCCTCGACGTTGACGCGACTTGCTTTGAAATCGAGCTGGACCCGCACATCCGGAAGTATAACCAGCTTGTGCGGCGCTGCGGGGGGGGGCAAGGGTGAACCGTGTGATATGCCGTTAGTAAATTGCTGGGCTGGACGCAAAGTCGGCTCGATCGTGCTATTTCTACGCAAAATGCAGGGGAAAGGCTTGGTTGGCCTGAAGGCGGGATGTGCGGACCCGACTGATAAACAAGGTTTCGAGCTGCTGAAATGGACATGCTCGCCGCCCGAATTATTGCCCTCTGACACGAATCTTGGAATTGCTGCCTTGAAGTCACCTGCCCTCAGAAAGATCTGAAAAGATGTTTTCCGGCTAATGCGAAAGGTGCGGTATGCGGTTCGACCACTCTTCGACGGGGGCAACACTGCATCCTGCATCGAGCTGCTTCTGCATCCTGCATCGAGCTGGGATTTTATCTGCCGCAGTCGATCCCGGTTGCCACTGGCTGCCGGATGCGTGCATGCGTATTCATCCGACTTGGTAGGCTGGGGGGGCTGGTTGCGCGTGGAGTATGCTGTCTGCAGTGGGCTCTTTGTTGGTCGGTTCGTGGGCCGAGTCTGGTTGCGGGCCGAGTTTGGTTGCGAACAGAGTCGCGGGCGAGGCAACTGCAGATGTTGGAGCCGCAGGGCAAGTCGAAGCGGGGCATTTGGCGAGGGTTGGCGACGCACATCGCTGGCCTGTCGGATAGCGTTCTAACGTTAGTCGCCTGTACGATGTAGGCAGTGATCATGCAGCCGGAGATGCGGCATGTTGGGGGACTCATCTGTTTATTGCAGTATGGATCGGCCTAGGATAAGTATTCGTTACAGCGAGGCCTTGGCGAAAGAAATTGAACGGAATTAAAAGCTCTGCAAGCGATTGGGCGTCTCGACCGCTGCGGCAACGTTGCCGGGCGGTCGGCAGGGTCGCTGCTGCGATTGCCGCGCGAGCGGAGGAACTGACCGAGTTATCGAGTACGGATCAACGCGTGGATGCAGTGGAGACGATCACTGCCGAGCTGTTGCCCACTTGCAGTGCCCTCCGCTTTATCGGACGTCGGGGTAGCAGAGTGCTTCGAACTCGGGCGTACAACGCGTTGGGGCGTCCTGCTTGGTTGTGGGGCGTTCGCAGCCACGTTCATCGGAAACCGCGAGGCAAGGTACTCGTGCTCGGAACATGGAACTACCCGATTTTTCTACCAGGTGTTCAGGCAGCTCAGGCGTTAGCCGCGGGCAACACGGTATTGTTGAAGCCAGCTGTGGGTTGCGAGCAGGTCACCGCCTGTCTTATCAAAGCCTTTTACGAGGCTGGTATTCCTGAATCCGCATTGCAAATGCTGCCGTCCAGAGCGGATTCGGCTATTCAGGCAATTGATGACGGCGTCGACTTGATCGTGCTCACGGGATCATCTGAAACAGGGCGAAAAGTACTGCGTCAAGCAGCTGAAACGGTCACTCCCACTATCATGGAATTAAGCGGGTGTGATGCTGTGGTGGTTCTGCCGGGGGCAGACATTGCTCGAGTAGCAGATTGCATTGTCTTCGGTTTGAAGTTCAATGCAGGAGCCACTTGCATAGCACCACGCCGGATCGTCGCTGAACACCGCGAGGCTGACCTCCTAATAACGGCTCTCCGCGAACGTCTCGATCAAGCAGGTTGTGCGACAGTTCATGCGGCGGCCCGAGACGAGGCTGCCAAACGGATCTCTGACGCTATTTCTTCCGGTGCTGTCGATGTTCTCGGGCATTTTGACGAAAGGCAACTACTTGACTGCGGCAAAATGTCTCCTGTGCTGTTGGACGGCGTAAGCCCCCGCGACGAAATCGCTGCGGCAGATCTTTTTGCTCCCCTTACCAGCCTCTTACGCGTTTCGTCCATCGACGAGGCGATCGAAATCGTGAATCAATGCCCTTACCGATTGGCAGTATCGGTTTTCGGGCCGGGAAAAGTCGCAGAGTCGGTAGCGGTGCAGCTCGATGTTGGTACCGTGTGTGTCAATGACTTGATTGTGCCAACCGCTGACCCACGTTTACCATTCGGTGGGCGGGGCAAAAGCGGGTTTGGGGTGACACGTGGAGAAGATGGGCTGTTGGCGATGAGTGTGCCAGCAACGATTAGCCGCAGGCACGGCAAATTTGCACCACATTTGCAGCCCCGGCAATCCACGGATGCCCAGACCTTGCTGGGGGCGCTACAACTACTACACGCCGGAACATTGACGGAACGCTGCAGCGGTATCAAAACTATGATTGCCGCAGCGAAGGCTGGGCGAGGCGTTGGTGTGAACCATCAAAAACAGAAAACTCAAGCTACATCGCTGGAGAAGGAAAATAATTCATGATTGCATCTGATCCGAAGCAGTCCCATGTCGTCGTCATCGGCAGTGGATTGGCTGGTTTGTCCTCTGCCTGTGTTTTGGCTGCCCGTGGGCATCGAGTGACAGTGTTAGAGAAGAATGACTGGTACGGTGGCAAGGCTGCTGTGCACCGCGAGCAGGGCTATCGCTTCGACATGGGGCCGACGATCCTGACCCTGCCGGGAGTGCTGCGACGAGTATTCGAGGAAGCTGGAAAGAAGCTCGAGGATTATCTTGACTTGGTGCGGCTGGACCCTCAGTGGCGGTGCTTTTTTGAGGGGGACAGAAGCAAAGGCGAAGAGAACACCGTCTTGGACTTGGTAGACAGTACAGACGAAATGGTGGGCAACATTGACCGCCTTACGCGGTCAACCTCCAACGGCGAGGGGTATCGGCGTTTCCTCGAAATGAGCGAGGGCTTGCACGACGTTTCCAAGCGTTTCTTCTTCTGGAAAAGCGTTGGGGGGCTCTCCGATACGATGGATGTCGCGGGCTCCTTCTCTGCTGCTGTTCTGAAGGACGTGCTCTCTCTGCGGATGGGCCAAAGCGTCGCGTCAGTCGTGCGTAAGCATGTGCCAGACCATCGCGTTGCCCAGATGATGGATCACTTCACCCAGTATGTCGGCTCGTCTCCATATGCCTCGCCTGCTGTGCTGTGCGGGATCGCTCATATGCAGACCGAAGAAGGGATCTGGTATCCGATCGGTGGCACGCGCGCTGTACCCGAAGCTCTCGGTCGCTTGGCTGGGGAACTCGGCGTCGATATCCGTTGTGGCACCGACGTGATGAAAATCAACACCTCCGGCAAGACGGTCACGGGGGTGGTTACGGCCGGTGGAGAAGAAATTAGCTGCGATGCAGTCGTTAGCAACTGCGATGCCGTGCGAACTTACCGAGAACTGCTGGGTGAAACACCGCAGGCAGCAAAGTTCCAGAAGAAAGACTACGAGCCAGCCTGTAGCGGTGTGGTGCTTTACTTGGGCCTGGATCGACGATTCGACCAATTGTTGCATCACAACTTCGTGTTCTCCCAAGATCCTGAAGAGGAATTTGATTACATCTACAAACGCGGTGAGCCAGCTCCAGACCCCAGTGCCTACGTTTGCGCGCCGGCTATCAGTGAGTCGCAAGTGGCTCCCGAAGGTGGTGAGGCGTTGTATATCCTCGTGCACACGCCCTATCTGCGACCAAATCATAATTGGAAGGAGATGCTTCCCAAGTACCGCGACGTAATCTTGGACAAACTAGAGAGGACTGCTGGCATGAGCGGCATCCGTGACTCGATCAAGTGCGAGTCTTCTCTGACCCCTGAAGGAATTCACAATCGTTATCGGGTGTTGAATGGCGCGATTTACGGTTTGGCGAGCCATGGCAAGTTTCTCGGCGCTTTCAAGCCAGCCAATCGGCGCAAAGATCTAAGTGGTCTCTATCTTGCCGGTGGTGCTGCACATCCCGGACCCGGTATGCCGATGGTTCTGATGAGTGGTTGGATCGCTGCTGATTCGCTCGATGCGGATGCCAAGGCAGGCAAACTGGCCGCTGTCTAGCTGTTATCCGTTCGCTTTTTTGTGTCGCGGGTATCACAAACCGAGTACCGAGGACGCACCGCTGATTGGGTTGCAAGCCTCGCTGCTTGGTAACGGTCGCTGATCTGCCCAGCGCCATCCTGTGGGCCATCCTCTGGTGGTACTAAAACCGTGGATTATCGCTCGATCGGCTAGCAGTGTGTTGGGGAACTGGCACTCTCGCCGGTTGCCTAGCGGTCGGTTTTAGGGAAAAAATTGACAGATCGGGCTGTTGGTAACGCGGTGCACGCGGGGTCGGTGAATGTTTGCGCGCATCCGGCGGGTCTTGCTTGAATCCTTCTTTTTACGGTCGCAAGTGGCCTTTTCTCTAAGCTTGGTCGCTGGATTGGCACGCCCTGCATTGGTTTTTCTCGCGGGCCAGTGGCAACGTGATCGCGGCCAGAAAATCTGGCTGTCTTGCTTGTGCCTTATCAAACGTCTTTTTGGCTCTGCGTGAACAGCCTGCGCCGACGTGTGGGTTGGGGGGCCTGCCGGGAAGTTGTTCTGCATGCGGGCTGAATGGGCTTGCCTTGCTCGGATACTGTGAGGTCTCAGGTGAGGCGTCCCCGATGTCAGCATCGGTCAATCAAACAATAATTCCAAAGAGGATGGTGTGGTATGAGAATGTTACTTCGTTACACAGCCGCCTTTGCCGTGGTTGCCATGCTGGCCCCAGCGGCGAAAGCTGCAGACATTGTTGATACGGCAGTGAGTGCCGGTAGTTTTAAGACTTTGGCCGCAGCACTCGGCGCCGCTGACTTGGTCGAAACGCTCAAAGGTACGGGGCCTTTCACCGTCTTCGCGCCCACTGACGAGGCGTTCAAGAAATTGCCCGAGGGCACCGTGGCCGAATTGCTGAAGCCCGAGAACAAAGCAGCTCTAGCGGGGATCCTGACTTACCATGTTGTGCCGGGCTCGGTGATGGCCGAACAGGTTGTCGAGCTTTCGGGGGCCACAACGGTAAACGGACAGCGAGTCGATATTAAAGTCACTGATGATGGAGTCATGGTTGACGGTGCAAAAGTCGTGACCACGGACATCCAATGCGACAACGGTGTGATCCATGTGATCGATTCCGTGATTCTTCCCGCCGACAAGACCATTCCCGAGACAGCGTCTGCGGCTGGTTCCTTCGGCACCTTACTTGCCGCAGTCGGTGCAGGTGGCTTAGCAGAGACCCTCGGTTCGGAAGGTCCATTCACTGTCTTTGCCCCAACTGACGAAGCTTTCGGAGCTCTACCAGCGGGGACGATCGAGACTTTGTTGAAGCCTGAGAACAAGCAGCAACTCGTCGATATTCTCACCTATCACGTGGTAGCCGGTCGCGTTTATTCACCGGATGCCTTGGCTGCGAAGAATGCGGAAACTCTGCAAGGGACAACAGTCGCGATTGCCGCATCCGAAGGTGGGGCTAATGTGAACAACGCGAGACTCTTGACCACGGACCTCGACGCTTCGAACGGCGTGATCCACGTCATCGACCGTGTACTCATTCCCAGTGGTAAAAAAGTCAACGCAAAGAAGATGATCTTCGACGCAATCTCGACCGGTGTGCCGATGTACAACGCTGGACACCACGCTCAGTGCGCCAGCCTCTACCAAAAGACGATGGAAACCGTCATGGCGAGCACCAATGACACCGAGATGCGGTCGCACATGAAAATGGTGCTCACCGCAGCGAAGCGGGAGACATGCCCGATGGAGCGTGCTTGGACTCTACGACGTGGGATGGATCAAATGTACGTCCGCTTGCCGTAACGCTGGCAGGTGCCCCGCCAATCAAGCGGCGACCGACTTTTTTTCTGAACAAATGCTGCGACTCTTTACCTAAGAGTCGCAGTTTTCTTTAGGTGGACCTGAGTCTCGACTTCCGCTTTTTGTTGGCCGAGTCAAGGTGCTGGTTTGCTGTTGGTTGTTTCAGCTGAGGCAGGATTAATGACCGTGAATCCTGAAAAACTGTTTCCATGCAGTTGGACATTGTTGTTTGACGGATCAACTAGGAGGTCGAAGGAGCCTGCCGGGGTTCCGCTGACACGACAGTTGGAAATCGTCGTGTTGTGGGTTTTGTTAAAAAGAATCCCCGAGTTACATTCGGAGATGATCAGCCCGCTTAATAAGCATCTGGAGCACTCAGTCAGTCTCACTCCGCCCCTATCTGTCGCAAGGCGGTACAGTGTCGAGTTTGCCAACATGCAATCGGTGCAGTAAGAGAATTGTATGGTCCCTGGGCGGACGAATTGTCGTGGGTTGAATGTGTTTGAGTTGACGACGACCCGCTGGCTGTGTTCGACCGTCAGATTGTTCGGCATGGGAGCGAAAAAAGTATTTCCAGTGACTGTTACGTCATGGCTGTAACGAATGTCGACCAGTGTGCTGGTATCGCTCAGGACATTGCCAGAAATGGTCACTGAATTGATAGGGTAAATTGCTTTGCCTGATAAGCGAATGTTGGCACCGCCTGGCGCGATGGTCTTCTCGTCTTTGGCGCCATAATTTGCAGAGTGTTGGATTGTATTGCCTGTGATCGCGATCTCTGCGATGGATTTTGATGCGTCTTGCTCAGAATTACTGACATCAATCCAAACATTAGCCGCCTTCGTTTCGGTAGTGTCCGCAGGCATGTTGCCTTCGATGTCACAACCCGTCACGTGCAAGTTGCGCACATTTCCATCTCGGACGACAACGCCACCTTCGCGGTTGTATGAGATATGTGAGTTGGAGACGTTGATCTGGTGCAGATTGACATCGTCCAAGTAGAGGCCGACGCCCGAGTTTTCATACAGGTGGCAGTTCGCAACGATGACGTTGCGATTGCGAGTCGTAAGATGAATGCCATGGTGGCACCAGCGGATCGACATTCGTTCAACGACCGCGCCTACGGTTTGTTGTAAATTGATCCCATCAGCTTCCGGATGTGCCCCAAGGATTTCGAATCCACTGAACGTTGGCATCCTTTCGTTCCAAGTTTTCGGTGAAAACGATTTCGGTGATGCCGTGCCAGTGTGGTTACCCCGAACTGAGATGGCAGGCCCCGGACCGGTCATGATCAGGGTGGAGCCACTCGTGGACGTAATGGATGTGGCACCATGTTTGCCGAGTTCTAAGATTAGCGGGCGATTGATACGGTAGAACTTTTCTGTAAGCACGACCACTCCGTTCTGGCTATCAATTAATGCTTGCAGTTTGTCGGTGGAATCCGGGATTGAGTCTAAGTTTGCTACCTGATCAGCGGTTTTGTGCCATTGTGCCTGTGTACGCCTTGGGGCGAGCGTCAACAAAGTCAGGGTAATGATGGTGAAGGTCAGGACCGTGTTGGAGTTCATCATGATTTTTGATGGCGGTAAGCAGAATGATTCGGGTAACGCGGATGTGTTGCAGACTGTTCGGGAAGGGTATGATAGATCAGGAAGGTGAAAGCGTGTGAAATTTACGTTCTCGCAGTTGGGGGACCGGTTACATGCTTTATTAAGTCCAAATAGTTGTAATCAGGGCGATGATCTAGAATGAAAGGTGTCCGTAACCCGATGAAGCCGGGGTTGAGAATTCGGGGGCTGCTCGGCTGTCTGCTGGCATGTGTCTGTTTTCTGTCCGGTGGCGGAGCACTTGAGGCGGCTGAACTAGGAAATGCGGTGAACACCTCCGAGAAGATGACTCCACGGAATCATGAGGAGACTGTTGAGAAAATCAACCAGCAGTTGCAGCGAGGTTATCAAGACAGGGGGCTGGAACCGACTAGGCCGTGTGATGATCAAGCGTTTGTACGGCGTGTGTATCTGGATTTGGTGGGTAGGATTCCAACGGTGGCCGAGCTCGAGAAATGGCTTGAAAATGGCACCGAGACAACGCAGCAACGCGGACGTTTGATTGAACAGTTATTGCAAAGTGAAGAATACGTCATTCATTGGGCTGATTTGTTCGATACTTTGTTGATGGGGCGAGCTGCCGAAACGGAGTACACGAAACGGCGGCAGTATCAATGGCGCGGATTCCTCGAAAACTCTATCCGTACGAATCAGCCATGGAATGAATTTGTCGAGGAAATTCTCTTGGCAAGACCTGCGGACGAAACCAAGCAGGGGGGTAATTGGTTTTTATTTGAACGAAATAATGATCACCAGAAAATTGCTGAGGCCATCGCTCCCGCAGTTTTTGGAATCCGCATCGAATGCGCCCAGTGTCACGACCACATGCTGGTGGATGAGATCAAGCAGTCTCACTACTGGGGATTGGTTGCCTTCTTCAATCGTGGGAAAAACGAGAATAGCAAAGCCGGCCCACAGGTCACGGAAAGTGCTATCGGCGGCTTTT
>Ga0315331_10003723_pt1 | contig 11520 bp, 22 predicted proteins | sample M160m34915metaG_FD_203456 | JGI IMG/M metagenome (GOLD analysis project Ga0315331, IMG submission 203456) | Ammonia-oxidizing marine archaeal communities from Monterey Bay, California, United States - M1 60m 34915 | ecosystem: Environmental > Aquatic > Marine > Intertidal zone | place: USA... | reverse complement strand
GCCTACTTTCCACCCACCAGAGTTTCGTATGTCACTACGAGTAAATAACTCTGGCATTGGTCTGTTGCGCCTATGCGTTTCTTCAATAATTTTTTCTACTTCACTCATTTGTAGCTCCTATTGGTTGATTAAGTGATGTACTCATCGTATCACGATAAGTGGGTTTTTGCACCTTTTTGTTTGGTTAAATTGAGAGGGGCGAGGAAGAAAGGATAACTAACCCCGCCCCTCTCTCTGTGCTGACTAGGTAACCACTCCTAGTCATTGGAGGCACGACCTTATAGCCTTTCCGCCCCAAAGTTGTCTATCCTGATAGCTTCCAAGAAGGACTCGGCTCTCGGACCAAGTACTAGTTCTGACGCTTCCTCAATGCTTAGGTGTTGTGAAAGCTGATGCAAGGACTGAAATAGTCGTAGCGACATTCTTTCTGAACCTGCGTCAGCCATTCTGTCCACATACCCTTTCCATGTGGAAGGGAACATATTTAGGGCTGATGGGTGTGGTCTATCAATCCTAATTCTGACTGGGAATCTATCTGTTAGTGCTGATGGCAATTCTTCAATCTGCTCAACGTTAGTAGTCATAATGACACTAAAGTTACGCTGAGGTCTGAACACTTCACCAGACACTGGGTGTTCCCATCTTGAGGAACCTTCTGAGTCAGTCATGTTCAACAGAGTAGCGAATACATCTCCACCTGCTTTGTCAATTTCGTCAATCACTAGACGATGCCCTCCCCATGCTTTAATGGCTGAACCTTCAATGTAGTCAAAGCCACCTTCTGCGGAAGGAAGGAACCCTCCTGTTACTTCCATGTTGGTCATATCATCTGTGCAAGTAATACGGAAGGACTCTTGATCTTCCCCTACGTTTTCATACAATGCGCTGTATGTCTTACCTGTGCCGGGTGGACCGTAAAGTATTACACGATCTACTCCTGCTTTTAGGACTGCATCAAATGTGTCCCAACATGTGTTATTGCTGTTTGTCATTTTGTACCTCCAGATACAATTTTTTGGTTAATGGTTGTGTGACTAAAAGAGCCACTGGGACCAGAGTACCCCAGTGGCTCCCACTTGTCAAGTGTGCGCATCTTCTTCATGGCTGTCATCTTCCCTCACTGGAAAAGAGAGAACCTCTGCGCTTTCTTTAGCTGAACTATCCCTTAGTTCTTCAGCGAATATAACCTCTGCGCCGAAAGCTAGGAGTAGTGTCAAACTTTGATTCATAGCATCTTTCATAGCTGAATAATGCTCTAAATCATTCTTTAGGATAGACGAGTCACCCCAATACTTCATGCCTCTGCCATCATCGTAATGCTCTCCGATAGGCAATTCGTCAATCTGCATGGTGTGGACCTCTACCCACCCTGAGCCGTGATACCAGACAGAAACTTTACCCCATGACTGAAAGTCATAGCTGTTTCGTCTTACCTCAGCTTTGAATGGACTGATTAGGCTCGTATCAATACGAACGCCCCTGATGTCCTTTTGGGGACCATCGTCAATCCAAATTTTAGTGTGCATATCCATTTAGTACCTCCAGTACTTATTTGGTTAAACCTCATTGTCTCACGAGGTTTTGGTTTTTGCAACCTTTTAGTGCTTATTATTTTTTTGAAAAAGACTATACCCGCCCTCTCCTCCCCCCAGTATACCCCAGTAGTCAAGCATTTTGAATTGCGAACAGCTTATTCTGAAAGATTAAAACTTTAGCTGATAATGTAATCGGCTGATTGCCCTTTAACGTAAAAAACGTGTCACTTTTGTAAGGATTGTAGGAAACCTGTTCCCAATTCAGGTTAAGGTTAGTCCAGTACAGCCACTCGGATTCAAAAGGTAAGTAGTCACCCTGTACATAGGCGTGAACGTTCTTACTCTGTTCCTGCAAGACTCGTTCCCTGCCTTTTTGACTGACTATGAACGTGGCATTAGTTAAGGCTATGTTTTGAGAGTAGCCGACTACCTTGTTGTAGGTAGCCGACTTGCTCTCCCAGTCCTTAATGCTGAACGTATCCTTGTGTAAGTTTTTATACACTCGGACTCGCATTAGGCTTTAGCTTCCTCTACTGCTAGTTGCCAGAGGCGATCTACTTCATCTTCTTGGCTAAACAAGCACTCTCCGTCATGGTAGGTGTCTGCTCCCCTGAAGTTCATGCCTTCTTCAACATAGCCGATAGCAAACTTTAGCTTAGGATACTCTTGTGACACTTTAATCCAAAAGTCTGCTTCAAATGGACCCCAAGCTGTTTCATACCAGCCTGAAACATAAGTTACGTCATTGTACTTATCTTTTTCATTCAGGTCTATATTAGTTTCGCAGTCACCCCACTTGGTTCCCCAGATTTCGTTTGCCCAGTCATACCAGTTGTCATACCCTGTTTCAGCTTTAGCTTTTAGAGACTTAGCGACTAAGGTATCGTGTTCTGCCTTACGTTCAGCATACGTTTCAGTAGTCCAGTGTTCATTGTCGTCATCTATGACAAGTTTTAACAGCTCTCCGTCAGGGTCAAACGCTCCGCTAGGTGATGGTGAGCGAGTACCTCTTAGTGAATCTGGCATAGGTAATAGATTAACTAACCTGACCTCTGCTTCATCATCATCAGCATCAGCATCAGGTGGTACTGCTTCCATGTCCTTTAACAGTTTTTTAAGCTGAGTTTTAGGACCGTGTATTTGTATGTTGTTTGAACACCAATTCGGCATTGCTTACTCCTTTTCAATAGGTTGTAAAACCACTATACCGTGAGTACACTAGGTGGACAACCTAACAAAAGGAGTAATTTATGACAAAGAAGGATACTGAGGTACCTTTTACAGTTAAGGTAACGTATGAAGATTCACTACAATGTGAAGTTTGGGGATTCTCTCAAGAAAACGTGATTGAATACGTTGAGGGTACTGATTGGAGTCCTGAACTGTTTGTGCGCACAGTAACTACAGAAGTGTACTATGATGAGCAAAAGGTTTATGAACGAATGGAGGTATTGAACTAATGGATAACAAAAGAGCAATAGCTATTATCTTTATAGCACTAGATAACCTTGCCTCAGACTTAATGCACGATAGCGATGCACACAAAGTGACTTTAGCAGAACTAGATGATCTAAGTATGCGAACGATAGATGTGTTCTCATAATGGATAATCAAGGAAAGACTTTTTATGCAGTAGTAGCCCAACGAACGTTTACGGTTGACTATCACGTTTCAGTATGGGCAAATAATGAGCATGATGCTCGTGTCATGGTTGAACAGCTCAACGATGATATTGATGGGTGGGAAGATAAAGATGAGTGCGTAGAGAATAACGGACACGAATTCGATGAACAAACACCTGAACTAATTGATATAAGGGAGATTTAATGACAGACATTAAGTACAGTGTTTTTGTGGGAGGGGCGGAGGTCAGTGATTACTGCCACGATTCTCTTACGACAGCAATACAGCAAGCTGATTCATGGCGATTACCCTCACCTGAAGATGGTGATAATGAAGGCTATGGAGATCAGGTAGCGATAAACGTAATGAAGTATAAGCGTAAGCCTTACTGGCTAGTGTGGTCAGAAACCTTAGGTTGGATTAAAGAAAGCTTGAGGGGCTTCTGATGGGGTGGGTTAGTCCGTACTTGTGCGATCAATGTGGAATAGCTTACCTAGAGAATGGCTCATTTCACGCCCACTATATAGAAGATGATGACAGGGTATGCACAGATTGTTACGAGGAACACCATAGGGACACCATAGGGAAGGTAAGAGCTTGACAACGAACGACCAGACACCCCCAGAGATTGAGAAAGTTTACGAAGTTGATCTTGATGTGATCTCAACTATTCGTACAAAAGTTAAGGCTAAGAATGCTGATGAGGCTAAAGAAATGGCTACAGGACAGGTTCTTCACGAAGTCTTAGCTGAAGTCAAGGTAGTAACAAGTTGTAAAATGACTAAAGGCGTGATACGCTGAGGGGTAACTAACAAAAGGAGACAAATATGCCGACTTACGGCGTTAGATTAGACTACGTTTTTCAAGCTAATTTGAACGTAGACGTTGAAGCTGATAGCGAAGAACAAGCTATAGCTCTTGCTAAAGAAAAGGGTGACATAGCTGAAGCTCATGCTGAGGCATCTCACTACGAGACAACAGTTTATGATGTGGAGGTAGTAGAAAATGCTTAACGATACTTTAGTCGGATATTGCGGAGTGGACAGCGGACAGATCATGCTGATTGACCCTTGCTATGTGTTCAAAGATCACTTTGATGGAGGCGACACACCTACTGGTGGTCCTTACGATGAAGCGTGCCGTGTTACTTTAGCTGAAGGAGCCGGACAGATTCAGAACGGTTTAGCAGTTGTTACCTCTACCTATATCGGAGATGGAAACTATCCGGTCTATGCAGACATGGAAGGTAAGCGAGTTAAGAGCGTCACTATCGTGTTTGACGATGAAGGTTGGGAAGAAGAAGACGACGACGACTGTGAAGATGAATGGTAGAGATAGAGTTTGAGACACAGAAGAAAAAGAAACCAGCTTACACTAAGCCTAAGTTTTGGGTTCGCTGTGGAGACTGTCGGGCGATCTACTCTGATCGGGTTTACAAAGACTATCCCACATGCAAGTTCTGTGGGGGAGCTAGCTGGTCCAACGACTGATGAAACAAATACTTGAGCCATACTATATTGGGTTGAGAATTGTGTCAGACAAAGTTGGGATAGACCTCTGGGATATTGACCGTAACCGGATACGAAGCTATCTAGGTAAAGAGATGGAGCCGTCTAGTAGATTCTGGTTCGGTTCTCCCTGTCGCTTTGTCAGGCGCATAGACATCTTGGTGCATGTTTACCTGCCTAACGCAGTTGAGCAGAAGTATCCAGAGCTAGCAGTTTACCTAAGATCAACCTCACCACGATGGGGCAAGAATTGGAGACAGTGGTAAAAACACGTTTAGCGTGATAAGATGAGCTTAACTCAAATGAAAGGAACCAAATGAAATACAATGTAACGTATGTTTATGAGCAAGGAGTCCTAATATTTTCTGTTGAAGGTAATTCAGCGACGGATATTGTAAGTGAAGCCCACAAAGTCATGGACCCAATGAGCCTAGATGATCTAGGTCCATTCATCTCAGTAGAAGTGGAGGAAGCATAATGGAGTGGTCATACAAAGGAGAGTTCTGGGATAACTACCGCAACACTGTAGTGTGTCTAGCTGAGGAGCTAGCTGAGATGGGCGCTGGTCCGGCTAAGGTGCAGGCAGTTGGGGTAGAGTTTGACCCTAGACTAGACGGAGGGTGTCATACCCGATCAGTCAAAGGTACTATAGCTAATGTTTATTGGGAAACTTATCACAAGAGAAGGAGTGAAGTATATGCAATGTCCACTGTGTGAAGCAGAGATGCACCGACCCAGAGTTGCTTTGAGTCGGGTAGACAACAAGACAGAGATATGTCCAGCTTGTGGCTTGATGGAAGGGCTACAGAGTTTTGCGGACAGAATTGAAAGAGGAGCTGAGTTATGAACAACTACTAGGAACACCATAGGGGAGTTAAGCGCTTGACAACTGGTAGGCGCAACTCTCACGAGTATCAGACTTTTCAAAATTGCGTTCGGTGTAGCTGAAGGCGATAAAACCTCACCTAACCTATTAGGAACTAGGGGTTGCGAAAAGTGATGAATGCGTGATACGATGAGGGTATCTCAAATGAGATGTACTGTTAATTGCTTAGGAGGCAATATGACCACAACAACTATTAATACAGCTAAGGTCAATGAGACTATCGCACAAGAGGTAGTCGCTCGTACCGTAGCTTTACAAGAGGCAAAAGCTAGCCTTGAACAAGCTAAAGATAAGTTCAAAGCTCTAGGAATTGACTCTCACGTTACAGATAACGGAGCTAAGATTTCCGTAGTTACAACGAATCCTCGCAAGTTAGATTCCGACAAACTACAAGAAATACTTTCCGATCAGAAATGGTACACAGTGAGCAAAAGAACAGCTCAACTATCCATGTTGGATAATGAGGTAAGCGCAAAGCGAATCTCACTTGAGCAAGTATCAGATGCCATCACCGTAGGCGAAACAGTATCCGTCAGGGTAACAGTACCCACTACAAAATAGTGGTAATGTGCCGGTAGGGTTAATCCCCTACCGGCTAACATTATCTAAACTTTACTTGGAGGTAAACATGTCAGGACCAATAGAAAGAGAAGATGCAACTATCTACTTTGATGCAAGTGATAGGTCGTTACTACTAAGAGAGGCAACTACTTGTTTCTTAGACGACTTCAATAATTTCATCGCTTTTACTTTAGATACGGCAAAGAAAGACGATATTGATTTCTTTGAAGATCAGGAATCGTTTGACATGCTCATGGAACATTTGGGCGGAGCTTTGTCTTTCTCTTTGAACACAATAGTGGGCTACTTTACAGACGGAACAGAAGGTGACGATGATTTCTTAGCTGAGAATTTAGAGAAACAAATGATGGAAGAAGGACTGCAAATTAATTCCCGAATCTTGGACATCGTACAAGACAACCCAGACCTTAAGCTATGGTTAGAAGATGACGAGGAGGAGGAGTGATACCGATAGAGTTTGACGGTAGCCCTATGGGATTGGTTTGGAGTGGGCTACTGATCTTAGTAACGATCTATGGAGTTAGGAGAATGTTCAAGATGTCTCGGTAGGTACACCATAGAGAGGTTAAGCTCTTGACACACACCACCGGACCTCTCACGAGATAGAGACTTTTTGATGTGGACAGGGAGCGATCAGGGTACAAAGTTTAGGTGAGTTATTGTGACGAATGGCACTTGACCCCTAGACCCCTCACGACTATTGTGGAACTTAGCCACTTAACCACATAAGGAGTAATTTCATGGCAGATATAAGAACCAATCAACCTAGTTTGATTCAGACAGTAATAGACGGCAAGGGGCGTAACGCTTTAGCTAGTAGTTGGGGCGCAGTTTATAGCCCTCATCAAAGATTAGCTGAGCTTTCATTCTCTGAGGGTAATGACTATTCAAGGTCAATAGCTACCGTTTACCACTACCGAACAGCGATGTTTAGCATCTTTAAGATGTCCGAAACTTTAGCTGATAGGTTGCCACTAGCTGATGACGGTAATCCGTTCACGCACATAATCGCCCCACTTTCTCTCGGTTGGGAATCCATGACCGACAAGACAGGGGTAGCCCGAATAGTGTCAGGTTGGCTAATGGGTGATTCCAGCGTGAACCTATACGGCATCAGGGGGCGTAAAGAGATTCACCGCTTTACCGGATTTTGGGACATTTACAGCGATAACCCTAAAGCTAGAAATAACTTAGATAAGTTCATTTATGAGATGGTAGTCCCCACAGAGATCTACACGGTTACGGTTAAGTAATCGTAAGGGCTAGGGGTTAGTGGCAGACCCCTAGCCCATCTCACCGCTACCCGGTTAGGGACACCATAGAGCTTCTAAGAACTTGACAAACAAACAACTAAATGCTTCACGCTATCCCAAAAAATCTTCTTTTTTTTAGCTTATTTTTTTTACTACCCTCCCCCCTTACCCACCAGTATACTCACGAATATGGCAAAAATCAAGTCTCTGAAAGTTAGGATTAGGTCAAGTTTCATCAAGAAATGAGATAGTCGTGAGGTGTCCGGCGAAACTTGCAAGAAAGATTAGCTCTAATATCCCTTGTAAACACTGGCTAATAAATAAACCCTTGACGGATAGGAATAAATGACCTAATCTATTTGTGAGTGCATGTAGCACTTTCCACAAACCTTTAAGGAGAAAATATGAGTGGATTTTTAACCAAAGTAAATTCAGATTCAAGCGTGATTGATTGCGCACTAGATTCGGGCGCACTGTTTGAACCTCAACGGATTCATACCTTGCTACCGAACGGCTCAAGCTGTGACAAGACATTCACCGTTTACCGTGAACTAGAAGATGGCTCTCAAGCTGTCCTAAATGCTGGCGTTACGAAACAATATCTAGCCTCAAGTTATCAGTTGCTATTTGATACAGCAGAAGAGATGTTTCCGAACTCTTGCAATCAGTTCTCACTATTCGGTAATGGCGAACGAGTTTGCTTTACCCAAACTATTGGCGATAGTACAGAATTTGAAGATGGCGATGAATTGTTTACCCATCTTATGTACACAGCATCAATGGACAGCACATGGAAGACAGCAGTCTTCGGATTCATGTACCGACCATCTTGCTCTAATGCGATTCCAATGGGTACTTTGCAACTAGCGCAGAAACGAACCACTAACCACGACTACCTACTGTTTCAAAAAGCTAAGGTTCTATCTGGTGCTTATGGCGTAGCGGAACAATTCGTAACTAGTGCCAGAGTTCTCAAGCAAATTGAACTGAGCAGAGTTCAACTATCTTTAGAAATTGATAAGGTTCTTCCGGTAGTAGACGAAGATTCTTCCACCAAGTCCATCAACACTAGAGACAAGATGGAACAAGGAATCCGCTACTACTATGACGAGGAATCAGAAACCTACGGAGAGAATGCTTGGTCACTCTTTCAAGCTGTTCAGTCCTACGAGTTCCACGTCAAGACTAAGGGCAACAAGTCCACAGAAGAAAAGCGTCAAGCTAAGAAAGTTGACCTAATCCGAAACCCTAGAGTCGGGCAAAGTATGACGGAGACTTTGAGAGATAATCTCTTGGTTCTCGCATAACGGTAAACCTACCGGATAGCTGTCGGGAAACTGGTAGCTGTCCGGTAGGAACACCATAGAGGTTCTAAGCTCTTGACAACAAAGGGTGAAACTCTCACGAGAATAGAAAAAAACGCAGACAACATTTTTGCCTGAACACTTGTTCGGTTTATGGTGTGACACATTTCACACCCTCAGATTTGACTTTAGGTAAGGTTTCGGACTACGCTTTGTGTTGAAAACACAAGCGGTTTTTAACCGGAAAGGCAATTATGACAACCACAAAAAACACTACCGAATCCCACCACTATGTTCTCCGTGCGGGATTTTTAGCTATGGCGCTTTGGCGTTCATGGGCGAATACTAAAGTCCGTATTGGGCGTTGGGCAGGGTGCTATCAAAGGAACGGAGTTTATGTAGGCGTTCAAGCTCACGTCTGGCGATACTTCTTTGGCGTTAAAGGAGATGCTATTTATGAAACCTCTCAAGGTCCGGTCTTCTTTCATGCACCAGAACCTAGCAAGACGAACGAGGGCAGAACGCAACCAATCATGCCAGTGATAAACGAATACCAAGACCCTAGCCGTGGGTTCTGGCTGTGCGATCACAACCATGATTTTGAGTATGTCTGGTCCGATGAAGATGGCGATGAAATCAAGCGTTACACATACACCCACAGTGATGCATGTGTAGACCTAGCGGACCCGATGGTGATGGGTCATTTAATAGCTAAGTATTATGTTTGGGTTGAGTCAATAGCAAAGGCAGAGGGAGAGCGTTCTGAGTGGACTCAAAAGCTAATAGACACAGCTGTAATTGATGGCGATGTTACGGATAATGAAATTGCTTTTGTGTTTAGCACAGTTGAAACATTCCTCAAGGAGTGCGGAAAAGCTAAGCAAGCATTTGAGCGTGCTGAAAAAGCTGTAGGGCGCAAAGCAGTTCCCGAACATCTCTATGGTTCACGCACGCTAATCACTGGTTCAATAACTGAGCTAAAAACAGAGTGGACCGATTACGGCGAACGTACCTCTATTTCTATTAGGGATGATAGGGGCTTTGACTTTATCGTAACCGCACCTAAAGCAATCAAAGAAGAATGCCAAGAGGGAGTACGGATCAGGCTAGAGGCTACTGTCAAAGAATGGAATAAAGTAGAGGGACTTGCTTACGGTCAGCGCCCATCTAAGGGGGTGATACTATGAACAGCATGTTCTGGTTCGGCATTATTGACAACGGATTATTAGTCGCCGGAATCCTTGCGGGTGTTGAGGTGGGTGACTACCTCATACCTAAGAGGCATCGTGGGAAAGGTGCGGGTATCGCAATCGGCGGGCTAATTGGTAACGCAGTCTCTGATGGTGTTGCCGGATTGTTTGCATCCAATTGGGTAGATGCTGTAAACGTAACCGTCGGGTGTCTAGCCTGTCTAGTATTCATGCCCTTGATCCTGATGAGGGTTAAGTAACCGCCAGTAGGGACACCATAGGAGCTTTAAGCTGTTGACAGGGCTTAGGCTTCGCCCCTCACGGGATGGCCTTTTTTTCGATGAGTGAGTTCGGGTAGAGCTAGTCTTGCGAGCGCCAGCGAGTAAATCTAGCTCGGTTGACTTATGCATAAGTAGGGGGTATAGTGGAGTCATAAGCACATAGGCGAGAGCCGGAAAGGTAAGAAATGACAACCACAAAGCTACTACAAGACATGGTGGACAAAGGAGAATCCTTCGGGTTTTCCTACTCCTGCAAAGGGTGCGGACAGCAAGGAGGGTCAAGTATTATTTCTTGGCAACCCGAAAGAAACACTGTTCTCCACTTTGCGAAATTAGCCGAAGAACAATACAAGTACCACAATCAAAATTACGAGTGTGACACTGAAGGGTGTACCTCATCGTCAGCATGGTTCGCTATTAACGGAGAGGACCACTGGCGATAGTCCGGTAGGGCGGGATTCGGACCTAGTACCGGCTAGGTTCGATCCCCGCCCGCCTTTCCAGATTGGAGATAATATGCCTAAGATACCTAAAGACAAACTACCTACAAAGTGTCTGAGTTGTTCAGCTAAATGGAGCAAGACCTTTCCTTACTTAGCTAGGGGTTTATGCAAGAAGTGCTATACAAACATTCATCGTTACGGATTGTTAGACAATTACCCTAAGCTAAGACAACCACCTAAACCACCTAAACCTAGAAAGGTTAAGACTGAAGCGACCTGCATCTCTGAGGGTTGCACGAGTACCCATTTGACCCATGAACGTTTCCATGATTCTTTTAGATGCAACCCATGCCGATTTGCAAAGCAGTCATACGGAGTTTACGACAAGACCGTATCACCAAGATATGATTCCACCCTACCTGCTAAAGAAAGGGTAGCGCATTGGCTCAATCCTGATAACAAAGCGTTCTATAAGGGTGAGCTAACTTCGTTTGTTAAGCGTGGAGGACCTGACGGTAAATGCCTAATATGGCAAAGAAGGTTGAAGGGGTCTCCTAAACAAGCAGAATCTCATAAGGATAATCCTGCTAAAGGGTTGTACCCTCAAGTTCACTTTCGTGATGGTTCAACGTCTTACTCCGCTCAGCGAGCGCATAGAGTTGTTTACGCAGTAACGCACGACATTCCCCTAGCAGAAGTGCTAGTAGTAGACCATCGCTGTGGGGTTAGAACATGTATCAATCCAGATCACTTAGGGCATGAAACGTATGCGTCTAATACAGCTGGAGCGATTATGGGAGTTCGCAAAGATAAGGAGATAGCTAAGCTAAAGAAAGAGATCAAGGAGCTTAGGAACACCATAGAGTCCTTAAGCTCACTAGAAAGAAAGTAAGAAGTAGTGAGTAGCTAACCCTA
>Ga0315331_10003718_pt1 | contig 11526 bp, 7 predicted proteins | sample M160m34915metaG_FD_203456 | JGI IMG/M metagenome (GOLD analysis project Ga0315331, IMG submission 203456) | Ammonia-oxidizing marine archaeal communities from Monterey Bay, California, United States - M1 60m 34915 | ecosystem: Environmental > Aquatic > Marine > Intertidal zone | place: USA... | reverse complement strand
TCGCAGATTGCGCCGATTCCGTCGGTGATCACCTTGCCGGAATAGTCGTCGAGTGAATAGTCCCCCAGCCATTCACTGTGCGTGAACGCGTTGTGATCGAGGGGAATCCCAATGCCGATTGGGATGTCGGTTCTTCCTGCGATCTCTAACAGTTTTGCCACGATTCGGGCGCGATAGTGGGTGTCTCCTGTCGTCGTTGTGATGAGCTTAACCTCGAACTCAGGGCATCGCAGTAAAAAGGCGAGGGCCCAAACGTCGTCTACGTCAAAGCCAATATCAGTGTCCAAAATCATAGGAATGGGCATCACTTAAGACCTCCGGTTGGGGGCGACGACGGGAATTACTGATTGTTACTACCCTAGGCGCACACAGACTCATTTCAAATGACTAAGGATAGTGACAGCTTCTGTTGTGGGGCTCAAGACTGTGGTGTTCCAGGCGATCTGCTGCAGGCAATGGCATACTGAGTTGATTCTTCAAGGTGGAGATTTAAGCCTGGTTGAGTCTAGGGGGTTCCAGAAACGCTGAGCCATCAGAATATTCGCGGCTCGGGTTCAAGCGGCGTCGGATCGTATTGAGGACGTCCTCTATTTTTGAGCTTCCTCAAGTTAGAGGGTTCAGCAGGAAATAGTTTGCATTTGAAGCTTTAAGTTTTAAGCCGTTGAGCAAGGAACCTTCGTCAAATTTTCGTGCTAGGGCTTTATCTAAAGCTTCCAGACAAGCGCTTCTTATCAAGCAATTCTTCGCAAACATTAGGCAAGCTTGAGTTTTCAAGCGTAAGGCTTTGATGCGCTGAGGGTCACCTCAATAGCGTTCTCGTCACCTGGGGTGGCTTAGAATCCAACTTGTTTGGTGTAGCCGCCATCGACGACGACATTTGCGCCATTGACCCAGCTCGCTCGGGGAGAGGCCAGAAAAGCAACCACATCAGCGATTTCATCACCCGTGCCCATCCTTTGAGTGGGGTGTTGCAAACGATCCCGTTCATAAAGTGCCGGCATGCGGTCTCTGATGTCGTCCCATCGGCCTTGCTCAATCATGATGGGTCCCGGTGACACGGTGTTGGCGCGAATACCTTCGGGTCCCCATCGCTGAGCTAATTGGGCAATCAAGTTAATGGTCGCTGCCTTGCTGGCACCATAGCTTGGACTGATGGGGACATCGTGATGCTCAATGGCGGTAATGGTTGCGATCTGAACGATTGCGGCCGCTTTCGATTGTGTCAGAAAGGGCTTGGCCGCCTCGTAAAACATGGCTGAGCCCAGGATATCGACCTCAAAGCTCTTTTGCCAAGGCTGAGGTCCTTCGCCGCGCTGACCGCTGGCGCTGGCGTTGCCCACACAAATATCGATGCCGCCGAGCGAGGATGCCGCGGTCTTAACCCAGTCTTTGATTTGGTCAACATCTGAACAGTCACAGACCTGTCCAATGACCGGGCCGACAGCCGACAAAGCGTCGATTGCCTGATCGAGCTCATCTTGGACACGGCAACAAATGCTAATTTGTGCGCCTTCCTCAAGTAAGCGTCGAGCAATGAATAGACCAATGCCCTTATGTCCCGCCGAAATTAGTACCTTTTTGCCTGTGAGTTCTAGATCCATAAAAGCCTCTTTATTTGTCGTTGATGAGGTTGCTGTTGGTGATGAGGTTCCAGTGGCTGGGCGGACTCTCTAGGACCGTATGAGGGAAAAAGCATCGAGCTCAAGCAACGCCCTGAACGTGTTTTTGACGATGGTTTCACCAAGCATGCGCCCGCGCTCGTTACCCAAATCGAGGGTGCCTGCGATCACGACAGCATAGCAAATCAAGTAAAGCGCGCAGACGACGTATCTTTGTCTGCATTGATCAAGATCATAATCAATGCCGTGCTGGGTCAGTTCGGCATGGTAGAAGGCGACGAGGTCTTCTTGGCCTCTAACCGCCTCGGGCACGCTCTGGGTCAGAAAGTACGCCAGGTCTTGCTCCGGCGCAGAAGTGCAGATCGACTGCCAATCTACGATCGTCACGCCGCCGTCTTTAAAAAAAATATTGTCGAGTCGCATATCAGCGTGGGTAACGCATACAGGAGGCTGACACATGGTGGCGAGTAGGTCAGCGATATGGGCTGGGATTTGGGCTGCCGCAAGGCGAATTGATTCGGGAATTTCTTCTCCAAATTGTTCGAGCACCACGGGCCAGCCAATAGGATAAGTCGCCGTCATGCCGTCGATCTGTTGCTGGCCGCCATGAGAAGGAAGGTCTTTAAAGCCTTCGGCCTGCCAGCCGCTGGCATGAAACCGCGCGAGTGCTCGAATCACTGCTTTGGCCTCTTCTAGGTTGCAACCTTTGATTTGATCGCCAATTTCCCATTCCACCAGATCCTCAAGTAAAACCACGAAACCTTTAGTCTCAGGATCAAACGCGCTGAAGTAGCAGTGGGGCGCCTCCACCGCGAGATCCTTCGCATAGCGCTGGTAAAATTTGACCTCTTTTTCATACATGTCATAGAGGTTGGCGCCATCTCGGTTGACCTCAGAAGGCGATGGAAACTTGGCTATCAAAGAGTTGGGCTCGCCGTCGGGCGTCTCGATATTAAGGCGCATCACCCAGGACATGACGCCAGTGCCTTCGCTGAAGAAAGCAATATTAAAGTTACTCACCGGTGTCCCGAGTATTTCGGTGAGCCATTCGTTCGTGAGTTGGTCTGGGTGTTGAGGGAAGTCGGTCGTCATAAGAGTCCAAGGGTGTCGAGGCGTGTCAGAAGATAACGCGTGGTGGCCAAGTCGGTCCAGACATTTTCCGAATAAAATGTACCGAGCAACCGCCGAGCACACACTGTTCATCTGGCCCGTTTACGAGCGACGTTAATAAGATCACTGCGATCTGATGAGCGCAGCCATGCGTTGCGTATCTGGCCCTTGTCCTTTGCCAATCCCCAATACCGACTGGCTGGATAACAGTGCTCAGGGTGAGCTATTTTTGCTAGGCTCGCTTCGTAGGGTTCGTTAGAACTCGTTGAATGTGGCGTTCGCCTCGGGCGAGGCTGCTCATTGTTTAGCGAGATGGCAGCATGTCCAGCCGCTCTCTCATCAGAAAGCAATGCGATAAGAAGCAGTGCGATAAGAAGCGAGACGACAAGAAACAAAGCTTTAAAAAAGCAAAGCGTTAAACAGTCAAGGGGTTAAAATGCTCACAGATCACGAAGGTTGGTCTACTGCCCTTGTCGTTGGTGGCGTGGCGAATCGACCATTGGCTGGGTCGGGTGCTCACCCGGGGCGGTTTTGCCGATCAAACGACACGAGGAGATAGGGATTTGGAGGCATTAAGCTTGTCGAACTCACTGTCGAGTCTTGTGCGCTTCTAAACCAGATCGCGAGCTAAGTGTTTGATTTCGCAGTGGATCCAATTCAGTTAGCGGCTTTTATCGAGGACCCCCGTCACGTGATGGTTTTGGCAGTCAAGGACCGCTGGGTTGTTGGGATGGAGTCTGCTGTTGAGTATTTCCATCCCGATAAACCTCCCCAGTTGTGGATTAATGAGATTGGGGTTGGCGTTGATTATCGGGGTCATCGGATTGGGGTTATGATTACTGAGTGGTTGATTCATCGAGCAAAAGCGCTGGAGTGCAGTGCAGTTTGGCTCGCGACTGAAGCGGATAATGCGTTCGCTGAGCGGTGCTACCAGCGGGTCCATCCACGGCCAACCAGCTCGTCGGTTGTCATGTATGATTTTAAACTTGATTAGGCGCAATAGCCGGTTCACAGAAAGTCAGGATTGGGTCACTGGAATCAGTGCATTTTAGAACTCACCGAAAGAGGGCGCTGGGTAGGTGCAGCTCGGTCGGAGCGATGGATTGGGGTCTAAGTGATTTAATTCGGCATTATCAGCAAGAGGATTTTTATGAGTCAACAAGATTTTGATGTGCATGCCCGTTTCAAAGGAGAGTCCTACCAGGACATTCTAGACCGAGACTCTCGTCCGGTCCCTGAGTGTCTGCGCTTGCAAGAGGCGCCTTATCTGGGCAGTGAATCGATTCCTGCCGAGCACTATACCGACCCCCAAAGATTCAAGCTCGAAGTCGAAAAAATGTGGATGAAGACTTGGCAAATGGCCTGTCGGCTTGAGGAAATTCCGAACGTTGGAGATTTTCAGATCTACGAGATCATCGACCAATCTGTGTTGGTGGTTCGGTCGGAATCTGACCGCGTGCAAGCATTTTATAATTCATGCCTGCACCGTGGCCGTAAACTCGCGACTCAGCCTGGCCATAAAGCGGAATTCCGTTGTCCGTTTCATGGGTTTTGCTGGCAATTGAACGGCGATTTCAAAGAGAGTCCCTCGCCTTGGGATTACCAGCACCTCACCGACGAGATGCTGCAGCTCCCTGAGCTTCAAGTGGGTACCTGGGGGGGGTTCGTCTTTGTTAATTTTGATGTATCTGCTAAGCCTTTGATGGAGGTGATTGGGCCGCTGGACTGGCACTTTAAAGACTGGCATTTAGAAGATCGTTTTATTAAATATCATGTGGCCAAGGTGGTGCCGTGCAATTGGAAAGTGATCGCCGAGGCTTTTATGGAATCCCAGCATGCACCAATAACGCATCCGCAGATCATGACCCATGTGACCGACGTCAATTCCCAGTACGATGTTTTTTCTGATTATGTCACGCGTCAAATCAGCGCTGGCGCCGAACCGAGTCCACTGCTTGATCGCAGGGATGTACCGGAATCACGAATCCTCGATGACATGATGTCTCGGCGGTACAAACAGTTCAGCGACGTCTCTGAATTGCCCGAAAATACAACGGCGCGGCGCTATGTCGCGCAAAGTGCGCGGGATAATTTGAATCAACAAACGGGCTATGACTATGAAGGGTATTCGGATGCCGAGATGCTCGATTCTATTCTCTATAATGTCTTCCCTAATTTTTCAGTATGGGGCGGAATGAAACCGACTCGAGTTTATCGTTGGCGCCCCAACGGTAACGATGTCGACAGTGCCATCATGGAAATCTACCAGCTTGATTTGGTTCCAAAGGGGCAGGATCGGCCCAAGCCCTCACCGCTTCGCACCCTGACCGATGCCCAGCGATGGTCAGATGCTGAGGAGCTTGGTGGTCTTGGCACCATTGCCGATCAGGACATGGGTAACCTGCCTTTTGTGCAAGAAGGGCTCAAGGCCTCGGGCAATCATCAGGTGCAATTCGCGAACTACCAAGATATGCGAATTCGGCAGCACCACATTATGATTCAGCGGTATATCGACGGGGACTTCTGATGTTCGCGAATGTCGCTTCTGGCTTTAATTCCCTTTGGGCTAAAGTCGAGGGTCATTGTCAGCTCCGAGTTATCAGATCGCTCGTGATGCTGGTATGGGTCGGGGCTGTTTTTCAAACTGCTTCAGCGGATGTCTTATCTCGAGACCCTGCCAGTGCTGAGCTGCATGCGCTGTTTGATGCCGCGTGGGAGTCGGATATGCGGGAAAACCCGGTCTGGGCTTCAATGCTTGGCGATCGCCGATTTAATCGGTCTTGGTCTGACTTGTCCAATGAAGGACAAGCCCGGCGCAGCGCTGCTGATGCCCGCTTTCTCAAAGGGCTTGAGCACATTGACCAAGAATTGTTATCTCCAGATGATCTACGCAACTACGCATTGTTTGCTCAGGAATATCAAGACCGCTTGGCAGAAAGTGCGTTTCATCAGGAAAGGATCCCCATCAGTCAGCGGGGCGGCATTCAAACATTGGATGAAACCGGTAATCGGTTGCGGATGGAAACTGTCCGCGATTTTGAGGATTGGCTGGCGAGACTTGCAACGCTCGATGGCTATATGTCGCAAACCATTGCGCTGATGGAGACCGGGATTCGCAGCGGTCATGTTCCGCCAAAAGTTACGATGCAACGAGTGCCTGGGCAAATCCAGAAACAATTGGTCGACACGCCTGAGAACACCCTGTTTTACGCGCCGTTCTCCAAGTTTCCGGAGCACTTTTCTGAGCAGGAGAAGCAGCGCCTGCAGGCTGAGGCTAAGGAGGTAATTAAGACCGTTGTTGTGCCAGCTTATCGCCGTCTAGATACCTTTTTTAATGAGACCTACCTGCCAGCCTGTCGAGGCGATATCGCGGCGTCGAATCTGCCTGATGGTCGGGCATTCTATGAGCATCGGGTGAAGCGCTACACAACAACGGATATGACGCCGAATGAGGTCCACGATATTGGGCTAAAGGAAGTCAAAAGAATCCGAGCTGAGATGCGTGAGGTGATGCGCTCGGTTGAGTTTGAAGGTGACTTACAGTCTTTCTTTACATTCTTAAGGGAGGATCCACAGTTTTATTTTTCGGATCCCTCGGATCTGTTGACCGCCTACGAGGCCACTTCAAAGCAAATCGATCCCAAGTTGGTTCAGCTCTTCACCAAGTTACCGCGAATGCCCTATGGTATCGCAGTGATTCCAGAATCGATCGCTCCAGATACCACAACAGCCTACTATACCCGCCCGGCAGCTGATGGGAGTCGTCCTGGTTACTATTGGGTGAATCTTTACAATCCTATGGCGCGACCCAAGTTTGAAATTGAAGTCTTGTCGGTTCATGAAGCCGTCCCGGGGCATCACTTACAAATTGCACTCCAGCAAGAACTCGAGGGCTTACCCAATTTTCGGCGCTACTCCGGATTCACCGTTTTCACAGAAGGCTGGGGTCTTTACAGTGAGCGTTTGGGGTATGACATTGGTCTGTACCAAGATCCTTACTCAAGATTCGGTCAGTTGTCTTACGATATGTGGCGGGCGGTTCGATTAGTGGTTGATACTGGCATGCACTACAAAGGATGGTCGCGAGATCGTGCGATTGCCTACTTCGAGGAGAATGCGCCGCGTAAAAAGCTCGATATCGTGAATGAGATCGATCGCTACATTTCCTGGCCAGGGCAAGCCCTCGCTTACAAAATTGGACAGTTAAAAATGTCTGAGCTTCGGGCGCGTGCGAGCGCTGCGCTGGGTGAAAACTTTGATTTGCGGCGTTTTCATGATCGGATGCTCTCCAATGGCGCCATTCCACTGTCACTCCTTGAAGCAGAGATTTCAGCCTGGATTGATGATGAGCAGCGACGACTGAGTGATCTGTAGTCTGCCTGAACAACTCAGACGACGCCGACTCTCCGGCTCACCGCAGTGGGTCATTAGGGTGCCTTGATTGTCAGATAATTAATCCTCATCTGATCGGCCTGGAAGGCTTAAGCAGGGGGTAGGTTTCAGTCCCACCTTGGATTCGTTAGACTTCCGTGGGATTGAAGCAACCTCTAACGGAAATCTGCGGGATTGAGGTTCAATCCGCGCTGTCCTTGGCTTCGCCCAATTGGTTCTATGAGAGGGGTTTTGTAAAAGGGTTTTTGTAAGAGGTTTTTTGTACAAGTTTTTTAACAACGATTTGTAGCAGTAAATTATGTCAGTAATGTGTGCTAATCGTTTTGGTCATGGATTTCGGAGTCGATCTTGAAAGATAAAAAAAAGCCTTCAGCGGCGGACTGGGCAGCGCTAGCAAGCAAGGAGCTTAAAGGGCGTTCTCCAGAGGATTTGACCTGGCAGACGCCGGAAGGGATCCCTGTAAAACCGCTCTATACTGCCGAGGATCTTGCGGGGCTCGAACATCTCGACAGCTTGCCTGGAATTAATCCCTACGCGCGAGGTCCCAAGGCCACGATGTACGCGGGTCGTCCTTGGACCGTGCGGCAGTATGCTGGATTTTCAACGGCTGAGGCTTCTAACGAATTTTATCGAAGTAACCTCGCTGCCGGTCAGCAGGGTCTTTCGGTTGCTTTCGATTTGCCGACCCATAGAGGATACGACTCCGATCATCCTCGGGTTGTTGGGGATGTGGGTAAAGCAGGCGTTGCAATCGATTCTGTCGAAGACATGAAGATTTTGTTTGATGGAATTCCTTTGGGCGATGTGTCGGTGTCCATGACCATGAATGGCGCCGTGTTACCTGTTATGGCCAATTACATTGTGGCTGCCGAAGAGCAGGGGGTAGGACCGGCGGCGCTTGCGGGAACACTACAAAACGATATTTTGAAAGAGTTCATGGTCCGTAATACCTACATCTACCCGCCAGAACCCTCAATGCGGATCGTGGCAGATATTATTGGCTATACCGCCGAGCACATGCCTAAATTTAATTCAATTTCTATTAGCGGCTATCACATGCAGGAAGCGGGTGGGACTGCGGTTCAAGAGCTTGCCTTTACCATTGCAGATGGTATTGAGTATGTCCGCACCGCCGTTGATCGAGGCCTGGATGTTGATGCGTTTGCGCCCAGGTTGTCTTTCTTTTTTGGTATTGGCATGAACTTTTTCATGGAGATTGCGAAGTTGCGTGCTGCGCGGATTTTGTGGTCAACCCTTATGGCTGAGAAGTTTTCCCCGAAGCAAGCCAACTCGTTGGTGCTGCGAACCCATTGCCAAACCTCTGGGGTGAGCTTGACCAGTCAAGATCCCTATAACAACATTGTTCGCACGACGATCGAAGCAATGTCGGCGGTTTTGGGCGGGACCCAGTCGCTGCACACCAACTCCTTCGATGAGGCTTTGGCGCTACCAACACCGTTTTCGTCCCGTATTGCCCGTAATACCCAACTCTTGATCCAAGAAGAAACGGGCATCAAGCATGTTGTCGACCCACTCGCGGGTTCTTACTACGTCGAATCCTTGACGGCCTCGCTGGTTCATGAAGCGCGGCTGATGATTGATGAAGTTGAGGCGCTTGGGGGTATGACCAAGGCGGTTGAAAGCGGTATGCCAAAATTGAGAATTGAGGAGGCGGCAGCGCTGCGCCAAGCCCGGATTGATCAAGGCGAAGAAGTCATCGTGGGGGTCAATAAATTTCAACTGGAAGTAGAGCCGGATGTTGATGTGCTCGATATCGACAATACTGCGGTTCGCGAATCTCAGGTCGAACGCTTGAGCCGTGTCCGAGAAAGTCGGGACCAAGCAGCTTGCGATGCGGCCCTAGCTGCCTTAGCGAGCGGCGCGCAAACCGAGTCAGCGAATTTGCTGGCTTTGGCGGTTGAGGCAGCCCGGGCCCGAGCAACGGTGGGGGAGATCTCTGATGCGCTCGAAGCCGAGTGGGGGCGACACAAGGCGCAGTACCGCTCGATCACAGGGGTCTATAGTGCTGCCTATGAGGGTGATGAAACATTTATGGGAATCAAAGCTGAAATCAGCGCATTTGCAGATCAGCACGGTCGACGTCCCCGGATGCTCGTGGTCAAAATGGGCCAGGACGGTCATGACCGAGGCGCTAAGGTCATTGCCACGGCCTTCGCTGATCTCGGGTTTGACGTTGATGTCGGACCAATGTTTCAGACACCCGAGGAGGCAGCGCAACAAGCGATCGAAAATGATGTTCATGTGATTGGCGTGTCCTCCCAAGCGGCGGGTCATAAAACGTTAGTGCCGCAGCTGATCAAGTCTCTAGCTGCCCAAGGTGCAGAGGACATCTTGGTGATTTGTGGGGGCGTCATTCCCCCTAAAGATTACGATGACCTTAAGGCCTGCGGCGTCTCTGCAATCTTTGGTCCAGGCACTAATATTCCGGAGGCTGCCGCTTCGGTGCTCGCTTTGGTTGACTCGGCCCTCGGCGGCAACTGATGCTGTTGCAGGCCTTTAGCGATTGTTCGATTTGGCGCATGACGCCGACTCGGCACCGCTGATGCAAGCGCTCGCTCGAGAGGTCTGCGCGGGTGACCGACGTGCTCTGGCTAAGGCGATCACTTTGGTTGAGTCTACAAAGCTTACCCACCAAGATCAGGCCGCCGAGTTATTGTCCCTGGTAATGCCCAAAACAGGGGGGGCGCTTCGAGTGGGAATCTCAGGTGCACCAGGTGTCGGAAAATCAACGTTCATTGAGGTGCTGGGTAACGCGCTCACCCAACAGGGCCTAAAAACAGCCGTGCTTGCTGTGGACCCCACGTCGGCTTTAAGCGGCGGGTCGATCTTGGGTGATAAAACACGAATGCCGAGCTTGGCCGTAAACCCAGATGCGTTTGTCAGGCCATCACCCGCAGGCAGCACCCTTGGCGGTGTTACTCGGCGAACTCGCGAGACGCTGCTGCTGTGCGAAGCCGCAGGTTATGAGGTGGTGCTGATTGAAACCGTCGGTGTTGGTCAATCCGAGACGGCTGTCGCAGGAATGACAGACCTGTTCGTGCTGCTGTTGTCTCCTGGAGGTGGCGACGATTTACAAGGAATAAAACGCGGCATTATGGAGCTGGCGGATTTAGTGCTCGTCAACAAAGCCGACGGAACCCAGCAGGACTTGGCGCGCCAAACCGTTGCAGATTATCGCTCAGCGCTGCAGTTTATGCGCTCGAGGACTCAGCAATTTGCGCCCAGAGTTATGGCTTGCTCCGCCCTGCAGGGGGATGGCATTGATCAAGTCTGGGACTGCTTAGCCGAGTTCAAAACGCAGCTCCAGTCGTCAGGAGAATTTGAGGCCAATCGGTCGGAACAAGCTAAAACCTGGATGTGGGCCGAGACGGCAGAGATTCTAATGGATGCCTTAAAACGTCATCCCAAGGTACAGGCACAGGTTGCCTCACTTGAGGCCGGGGTTCTTGCCGGCGAACTGCCTGCAACGGTAGCAGCGAAGCGGCTGGCGCAGATCTATCAAGCGGTCTCTAGCTCCAATACGCGGCCTTGAAGATTTCTTAAGTAAGGCTTGCGTGCTGTTCTTGCTTTACTTTTGAGCGGTCGAGCCGAGGCGATCAAAGGTGCCGTAAAGTAAAAAGTGACGGGTTTGATCAGCCACTTGCCCTGAGTGGGGTAGGAGTGGGTGAGACACTTTAATTTCAATGTGATCGGTCATGCCTTCGACCTTGGTGCGGCTAACGGCCACTTTGCCATCGTCTGGTCCTGGAATGATGAGCGATGAAATTGGATCTAAAGAACGCGTGCCCGCAATGATACCGAGATCAAACTTGGACCGGTGTGGGCTTGCCTTGGCTACTCGATCAAAGGTTGTCAGTTGCTGCCCGGCGGGGCCGTAAAATTTTTTAAACAGGGGATTGTCTTTAAGACGATCCGCCACTTCGCTACCGCCATTCGGCGAGCCAAGTTGAACGATCCGGCCAGGGCGGTAGTGCTCGAGGGATTGCGCCAGGGAACGTGCTAACAGGCCGCCCATTGAGTGTCCCACAAAGTGTATCAAGGTGCCCTCAGTGACTGTTTCGCTAATTGTCCTCGAGAGCTGCTGTTCGAGGTCTTCAAGGGTAAATCCTCTGGAATCATAGTCCAAGTTCAAGACCTCGAAACCTGATCTCTGTAGCTGCTCGGTGATAAAGCCCATAGACCGGCTGCTTTTAGCGATGCCATGCAGGGCGATCACAGTCCCAGGTGACTCAGCAAATAAGGTGGGGGTGATGCCGAGCATCAAAAAGATCATGCAGCTGAGGCTAAGGCGCAGCGCGGCTAGACGCTGTCTACGCGAGGTTGGGTGTTGTAGTTCTCTTAACCCGGGGCGCAAGGCCATCGATTTGCGGCGATCATTCATCGA
>Ga0315331_10003717_pt1 | contig 11526 bp, 6 predicted proteins | sample M160m34915metaG_FD_203456 | JGI IMG/M metagenome (GOLD analysis project Ga0315331, IMG submission 203456) | Ammonia-oxidizing marine archaeal communities from Monterey Bay, California, United States - M1 60m 34915 | ecosystem: Environmental > Aquatic > Marine > Intertidal zone | place: USA... | reverse complement strand
CTTGCCTCATGGGGGCAATTTTCATTGTCCCTCTGATGAGAACTCAAGACACCAAGTAATTGCATCATGCGAAAGCAGTATCCATTTGACATCATAGAACCAAAGCGCCAGCGAATCTGGGATGAGATAGCAGCCTTCAAGGCCTGGAATCCAGGCGAAACCATCCCTAAACACCATCCATTCGCTGAACGTCATGGATTAGCAGGGGAAGTGGCTGCTTCTCAACTACCTCCCAAATACTACATCCTCGACATGTTTCCATACCCTTCTGGCTCCGGGCTGCATGTTGGGCACCCTGAGGGGTATACCGCAACAGACATTCTTGCCAGGTACAAACGGTCCAGAGGGTTCAATGTGCTGCATCCAATGGGGTGGGATGCTTTTGGCCTTCCTGCGGAACAATACGCGATCAAGACTGGTCAACATCCGCGTGTCACCACTGAAGCCAACATCAGTAATTTCAAAAGGCAGATCAAGTCACTTGGCTTCAGCTATGATTGGTCGCGAGAAGTGGATACAACCGATTCGGATTATTTTTGCTGGACCCAATGGATATTTCTCAAGCTTTACCACTCGTGGTTTAACCAAGAGACAAATAAAGCTGAATCCATCGAAACTCTGACGATACCCTCCGGGCTCGAAACAGAAGAAGCGCGCGCCTCATACAAAGATGAACGACGACTTGCCTTTGTAGCAGAAGCACCCGTCAACTGGTGCCCGGAACTTGGAACGGTTCTCGCCAATGAAGAGGTTGTTGATGGTAAAAGTGAGGTCGGTGGCTTTCCGGTCGTCAGAAAGCCCATGCGCCAATGGATGCTTCGTATTACCGCTTTCGCAGGGAAATTATTGGATGGGCTCGATGAGATCGAGTGGAGCGATTCCTTGAAAGAAATGCAGCGTAACTGGATCGGGAAATCCGAGGGAGCTGAAGTTCATTTTCAGGTGGCTGATCAGGAAGAGGTCATTACTGTGTTCACCACTCGCCCTGATACCCTGTTTGGGGCAACTTATATGGTGCTTGCACCCGAGCATGCTTTGGTTGATCAACTGGTCACTGAAGAACAGAAGGATGCGGTTGAGGAATACAGAACCTTTTCATCCCGGAAAAGTGATCTTGAACGCACTGAATTGGCAAAGGAAAAGACGGGTATCTTCATCGGGGCCTATGCCATCAACCCGGTCAACAAAGAGCGCATCCCCATCTGGATTGCCGACTATGTTCTTTCAACATATGGGACCGGTGCCATCATGGCTGTACCTGCTCACGACTCAAGGGATTTGGAATTCGCTGAGAAATTCAACCTCCCGGTATTAAAGGTAGTCAAAGCGCCGGAAGGACAGGACTCCATCGGCTTTGTCGGTGAAGGTGTCAGTGTTAATTCTGATTTCCTCAATGACCTCCCAACCTGCGAGGCCAAGCCGAAGATGATTGACTGGCTTTCCGAAAACAAGGCCGGATGTCGTCGTACCAATTTTAAGCTCAGGGATTGGTTGTTCAGTCGCCAAAGATTCTGGGGTGAACCGTTTCCGATACTGTGGAAAGACGGACAGCATCGAGCCGTTGGTGCTCATGAGCTGCCCGTCATGCCGCCTGATTTGAAAGATTTCAAGCCAACGTCCGACGGTGAACCTCCACTGGCGCGTGCCGCTGAGTGGGCGAATCTGAAGGACGGTTCCATTCGTGAGACCAATACCATGCCGCAATGGGCCGGCAGTTGCTGGTATTATCTTCGCTACTTGGACGCTTCAAACAAGGGTATGTTTTGTGGTAAGGAGGCGGAGGCTTACTGGATGGGATCTGCGGATGAGAAAGCCAACCCCGGCGTTGATCTTTACGTTGGTGGAACAGAGCATGCAGTATTGCACCTGCTCTACGCGCGGTTCTGGCACAAAGTTCTATATGACCTCGAATTAGTTTCTACAACGGAACCTTTCTATAAACTGGTCAATCAGGGGATCATTCTTGGAGAAGACGGGCAGAAAATGTCCAAATCGCGGGGGAATGTGGTCAATCCAGATGAAATTGTCACAGCGTATGGAGCGGATGCGTTTCGTTTATATGAAATGTTCATGGGACCATTAGAAATGTCCAAGCCATGGAACACCAAGGGGGTTGAGGGTGTTTACCGTTTTCTTGGTCGCGTCTGGCGCATGATCGTTAATGAACAGAGTGAGGTAGCCTTCGAGCAAGCGATGGCTGTTGATGCGCAGAAAGACGAAGCCAACCTGAGCAAACTGACTTTAAACTCCACGATAAAATTTGACATTGAACCGACGCCGGATCAACTCAAGTCTCTGCATGCTTGCATAAAGAAGGTCACCGAGGATCTTGATGGGATGCGTTTCAATACTGCGATTTCTGCAATGATGGTTTTCGTCAACGAAGCTGTTAATTGGAAAGTTCGGCCGGCCGAATGCATGCGCACGTTCCTGACCTTGCTGCAGCCATTCGCACCGCACCTTGCCGAGGAACTTCATGGAATGTTGCAGGAAGAAAATGCTGGAGTGATTGCCTACCAGCCCTGGCCTGTATTCGACCCCGCTCTTTTGATTGAAGAGAGTGTTGAGATGCCCGTGCAAGTAAATGGGAAATTGCGAGATCGACTCAAGGTCTCAAGGGATGCTGACCGGCAGTCCATTGAAAAACTGGTATTAGCTTCCGAAAAAATCAAAGCCAACATCGAAGGTAAATCAATCAAGAAACTCATCGTGGTTCCGGGGAAATTGGTTAATATCGTTGTCAAATAAACCTGAACAAAGATATAAATTAAAATTATGATGCATCGTAGAACGTTCCTAAGTCGCACCCTGATTGCTGCTGCAGGTGCTGGCGCAACCTGGTTTGATGTTCCTTCCGTGATCGCGGATACACGTGAGCAGTCGCTGAAAAAATATGGGGGTTTCCCCATGGGAATTCAGAGCTACTCATTGCGAGCTTTTGGTATCGACGGGGCACTCGAGAAAATAGAAGAATTGGAATTGCACTTTGTGGAATTATTCCGAATGCATTACCCCCCCATTCCGGATCCTCTTAAGATAGCGGAAATGAATGCCAAGTTGAGAAAACATGATCTTTCAATCAGTGCTCATGGGGTTCAGTCCTTCACCAAGGATCATCAAAAAAACAAAGCGTTTTTTGAGTTTGCCAAAAAAGCAGGCATCCGAAATATCAGTGCGAATCCGGAAAAGGATTCCTTTGAAAGTCTCAATCGTTTGGTTGCCGAATATGATATTCGTATAGCGATCCATAATCATGGGCCAGGTGCACTTTACGATGCTCCATTGGATGCCTTGAAAGCTGTTGCAGGCTATGACAAGCGCATAGGGTTTTGCGCTGATCTTGGGCATTACATCCGCTCAGGAGTTGATCCCGTTGAAGTGATCTATCAGCTCGGTGACCGGTTGTACGGCGTCCATCTTAAAGATTTTGCGGAGCAAAAGAAAAAAACGGAGGGAGTCATCATCGGTCGGGGTCATCTGGATGTGGAAGGTGTATTCAAGGCATTGAAAAAAATAGGTTTCCCTGCCGATGGAGCTCTTTCGCTCGAGTATGAAGAAAATCCAAAGGATCCCATGGAGGACATTCGAGCTTGCCTGAATGTTGCGGCCGAAGCTGCTCAGCGAGCGGCTCGATCGTAGTTCAAACGATCGCCGCGGAGATCTCTTCGTACATCAACGGTCTCCGACATATCAGGCTTTTTTTGCTTAACCCCCGCTTCTTTGAGGAGCGGGGTGTTTGCAACGGCCTTTAAAAGTCATTTCAGAACGTGTTGTAAGGAGTTTTCATAGGGCGTGCAAAGTCCACGAACAAGACGACCTTGAATCCGTTCGTATCATTGCATACCTCATGATTATAGGTATCACCAATTAGAAGACTCATGCCTTCTTCCCAGTGTTTGGTTTGAGGTCCAATCCTAATCCGACGCGCTGCGGATGTCCCTCCACCCCTTTTCTATTTTTTGAGCCCACGAACAAGTGCTGAATTCATAAATCGCGTAATCTCCAACAGATCCTCGTTTGGAAATAAATCCCTCGATTTTATCCGCAATGATGCGTCCTAGTTTAACTCCTGCATGACTGGTTGGCTTGAGCCGGTATCTTCTGCTTGTCAATGGATCATCAAAATCGATACCCGTTTTTACTTTTGGGTTCATGCTGATTTTTTAGTTGATGATGTGGATCTTATCCGCTGGAATCATCACTTCAACCAGTCTTAAATGGTAATTAGCAGCAGAAAGATTGACAAATTCTAACTGAATTCGGTGGAGCATATCTGATCATGCTTTGCCTAGCTATCATGCATCTTATTGCCCTATAAATGTCTCGCGATCACATGATCACGTTTTCAATGACTATGGCGAGCCCAGGTGCTCTGGAAATATAAAAATGAGTATCCGATTGGAGATGATCCAGGTGGCACGACTTGCTCCTGAGCTTTTAGGTGATGCCGCAGGGTTAGTGCGTTCCTTCATGATCAAACAGCTTCATGATAATGGAGGTTTTGTTGATCGCAGGGGGCATCCGGATCTTTATTACACTGTATTTGGATTGGATGGGCTGCAAAGCCTTGGTGCCTTGCCTGAGCCATCACGATGGCAACCTTTTCTTGAATCAAAATTGTCCATTGATGATTCAGATTTTGTGCATCTTTGTTGTCTGATTCGATGTCTGTCGATTGTCCCAGAGAAGGGCGCTTTCAGAGATAAACTTCTAAAAAAACTCCTTGAATTCCAATGCGCAGATGGAGGTTTTCAACCTGAAAAAGATGCCGCGCATGGTACTGCTTATGGTGCATTTCTGGCTGTAGGTGCCTTTCAGGATTTAGGGGTGAACCTTCGTGCCTGTCAGGATGGGATCCTCGCATCACTCAACAATCTTCGGACACCTGATGGGGGGTGGGGAAATGATAGTCAGCAACGCTCTGCGGCAACCAATGCAACTGCAGCTGTCATGACCACTCTGCGCCAATTTGGAATGAACCCTGATTCTGAGGCAGTTCATTGGCTGGCCTCAAATTGTCATCCTATGGGGGGGTTTCTAGCCAATCCATTGGCTCCTGTTCCGGATTTGCTCTCCACTGCGACGGCGTTGCATGCACTCTCTGGAGTTCAATATGAACTCGGTGAAGACATGCGAGAACGTTGCCTTGATTTCATAGATACTCTTTGGACAAATGTAGGCTCTTTCCACGGTCATTGGCATGAGGATGAGCTGGATACCGAATATACATTTTACGGTCTCTTGGCTTTAGGGCATCTGAGCGTTTAAAATTTGAATTCGACTTTGCGGGTGTTTCGTCGTCAAATTTGATCATGTTCTCCGAATATCAGCCCAAGCTCCCATTACCTTCGATGTTTCCCTTGAAACAGGCTTTTCCGGGGAGAGCCGTTCCTTTGGACCTCAGTTTGGCTGTCAGTAATGCCATGGAACCACTTCAATTTCGTATCAAATCAGGTATGCGCATTGGTTTAGCTGTTGGAAGTCGAGGTATATCGGGACTGAGCGTCATGGTTCAAGAGGTTGTCACTCAGTTAATTGCTTTTGGAGCAATGCCTGTGATTCTGCCTGCCATGGGAAGTCACGGAGGAGCAACTTCCGAAGGGCAAGCTTCTGTGCTCGCGACTTATGGTGTCGATGCACAATCCCTAGGTATCCCCGTAGAATGTTCAATGGAGACTATTGCAGTGGCTGATTCGGAATGGGGGACGCCTGTTTTCTGGAGTCGATCCGCTTCTCAATTGGATGGGGTGCTGGTGCTCAATCGTATTAAACCTCATACAGATTTCAAGGGTGGGTTGGGCAGTGGTATCTTGAAAATGCTTGTTGTAGGTCTGGGGAAGCGTGATGGAGCCTCAGCATTTCATCGAGCTGCGATACAATTTGGCTACGAAAACGTTCTTCGTCAGTATGCTTCCATTCTGATCGATAAAATGCCTGTGATAGGTGGATTGGGAATCATTGAGAATGCCTTGCATGAAACGGATCAGGTCGCTTTTGTGCCTGTCGAAACTGCAATTGAAGATGAAGGCAGACTACTCGCCAAAGCCAAGGACTTAATGCCACGACTGCCCTTTGATGATCTAGATTTATTGATTGTGGATCGGATTGGGAAGGATATCAGTGGATCTGGCATGGATCCAAACATTGTTGGCCGTAGTGTTCATGGTTTTTCCACTGATTTCTCACTGCAAAAGGATTTCCCTCGAATCAAGAGAATCATGGTGAGGAGTTTAACGCCAGATTCACATGGAAATGCCATTGGCGTTGGTATGGCAGACTTTACCACCTCCCGACTTGTAAGGAGCATGAACCCGAAGATTTCATTTGTGAATGCGGTTACCGCAATGACCATGAATGGCGCCAAGGTGCCTATTCATTTTGAAACGGATCAGGAAGTGATTCAGTGGGCCCTGAGTTCTTTAGTGGTCCCGGATACGCGTCAATCGAGGGTGTTAAGAATCAAGGATACGCTCCATCTTGATGTCATGGAAGCATCGGAACATCTACTAAACGATGCAAGGACGAACCCGCAAGTTACTCTGGAGGGAGAACCTGCGGTGATGGAATTTGATTCAAACAGAAATTTGATGGATCTTGGTGGAAGCTGATTCCTGTTCGGCTCTTATTGCATTCAGATGGCCATGTGCTCAAGGATTAATCATGTTGTTTTTCCTGGCGAAATTGAACAACCCTCCTTCATCAATGACATTCCTGACATCTCCAAGAGGGTTGATCGAATAGGTTTTTCCTGTGGCCTCTACTGTGACTGTCAGGGAGTCAAGATCTACGGATACAATATCTCCTGTTTTCAGTATATCACAGAGACGGTCTTGAGATTCACAAGGATAAAGCTCACCTGTTGCTACGCAGTTACGGAAGAAAATGCGGGCAAAGCTTTCAGCTAGAACCAGCTGACACTCTGCTGCCCCCATTGCGATGGGTGCATGTTCTCTGGAACTGCCACACCCGAAATTGCGGCCACCGACAACAATGGGATATTTACTGTCCATTTCGCCATCCTCGACATAGCGTTCCGAATACAGAGAATCCGGTAAACCGCATAAAGCGTAACTGCCCAGTTTGTCATACTCCTCCTTTACGGTAGGAATCAGGTTCAAATACTGTGCAGGAATGATTTGATCAGTGTCGATGTTGTCTCTGACGACGTAAACGGATCCCGTAATAACCTTACTCATATGCGATGTCATTCTGCTAACATCGAGCTAATTTGGCAAACTTTTACTGATCAATGATTGCTGGCCTGCGCTGATAGCTGTGGATTGTCAGCTTTATCGGCTTTATTCAATTCATCGATGTAATCTTTTAAAATTTCGATACTCTCGCGAGTGTAGGGATCGAGGCGTTTGTCCATTTCATCCTGATCATCGCCAACATACGAATTTTCGTCTATTTCTGGAAGGCTCCCATCCTTTGGTTTCTCCTCTTCTTCATCCTCTTCGACATCGTAGTCCTCTTCGTTGTCTCCGTTGAAAAGAAGCTTGGCCGGCTTTTGCCCCCGAACCTCATCCATCGTCAAACGAAATATTTTCAAACCTGGGTAACGCCTCGCTTTTCGTTCAGCATCACGTTTTTCAATTCTAGCCTTGTCCTCTTCTTTTTCAGGAGCGCGTTTTTCTTCGTTGAGGCTGACGGTCTTGCGCTCCTTGGTCTCCTGATAGCGCTTGATGTCATCCATGATATACTGGAAATCTGTCACGGTTTTGATTCTCTCAGCCGAGGTTTTCTTCAATGTATTTACAGTGTCCCTCACACGATGCATGATTTCGTAATCCGCGGGATCAATGGAATCAGGCTCCAGACTCTGGGGTAGGTGGGCCTCCCCCAATTCCATATAATCGTAGATGGATGGAAGGATGATGTCAGGGGTGACACCATTTCGCTGAGTCGTGCTTCCCTCGACTCTATAAAATTTTGAGATTGTATATTTGAGCAAACCGCTCTCTTTTGGGGTATTCCGGATTTTGTTGAGTTCCACCAGTGTCTGCACGGTACCTTTTCCGTGCGTGGTTTTATCTCCCACAATCAAGGCCCTGCCGTAATCCTGCAGGGCTGCAGCCGTGATCTCTGCTGCAGAGGCACTTAAATTGCTCACCATCACCACAAGAGGCCCATCATACACAGTGGACGGATCTTCATCCTTCAGAACCTGTTTCTGCTTGACGTAATTTTGAACCTGAACCACGGGTCCCTCAGGGAAAAATAGTCCGGTCAGCTCAACCGCTTCCGGCAATATTCCTCCACCATTTCTTCGTAGGTCCAAAGCGACACCCTCAATGTCTTCCTTGCCGAGCCGCTTCAAGATGAGGGCGGTATCGGCGGCTACGTTTTCGTAGTATTGAGGGACAGTCAGCACGGCTAAACGTCTTTTCTTTCCCAACTTGGAGGGTAGCTCCACGATGCGGGCTTTGGCAAACTGTTCCTTCAGTTCGATTTTCTCACGCACGAGGGTCAATTCTCGTGTTTCCGACCCGTCCACTGACTTGGCTGGAATGATGGTGAGTTTGACTTTGCTCTTCAGTTTACCTCGGATGAGTTGAACAACCTTGTTCAATTTCATTTCCACCACATCCACAGGCTCATCATCATCCTGAGCCACGGCAATGATTTTGTCGCCGGGCTTGATCTTCTTGCTCTTATCTGCCGGCCCGCCAGGAACAAGACTGACTATCTGGCAATAACCTTCATTGCTCCTGAGTAGTGCCCCAATGCCAGTCAATTCGTTGTGGACATTCTTGATGTAGAAATCATCTGCAGTTGTGGGGCTCATGTAGTTTGAGTGCGGATCATAAGCATTGGACAAAGCTGTGAGATAAATTTGTAAAACCTCATCTGGCTCCAACGTGACAAAGTCCTTGACCAAGCGGTCATAGCGCTTTGACAAGCGCTCCTTGACTTCAGAAATTTCCTCTTTGCCCAGCCGTCCTTGCAAAAGATCGTATTTGATGCGCAAACGCCACAGCTCTCTGGCCTCAGCCTCGGTTTTTGGCCATGGCTCCTCCGAGCGCTTGATCATGATTTCATCATCAACATCGAACTTGTATTCTTGATCCAACAATTCTCCAATCACTTTTCGACGCTCTTGAATGCGTTCTTTGAACCGCTCGAAAATTTCGAAAGCCGGTGCTGCGTTGGGAACACGATTGTTCTCCAATATACCGAATGTGTAATCATCAAGAAGATCCTGATATTTCTCGCGGAATTCATCCACGTCAGATTGGAGGAAGATCTGGTGGTTGAGGTCCAGAGAATCAAGGTAGTTATCGAAGAAAATATTTGAAATATCATTGTCCAGCCACTTTTGGCGAAGGTGACTTTGACTCAAAATATGGCCGACTACCTCGGTGATTTTCCCACTTTGCCGCATGCTCAGCTCCAGGGCCTGAGCACATGTCACCATCATTAAGAGCAAGCAAAGCGCAATACGAAATTTAGTCTTCATAGTTATACAAAATAGATTGCACTGATTTAGGCTAGTTTCAACAATGTTTCATTGATTTTTTCTTAGTTATAGCAAACAGTTTAAGCAATTGCTCCGCGTTCCGATTAGTAAGGATGACGCTTGTGTTTTACCCCAAGGTGAATCTCAATCCGTCAGAAATCCATTGTAATGACATATCAAGCATCCAACCAAATCAAGCAATTGAAACAATGGCAGCGCTGGACATACCTGCTTCTTGTATTGACCATTTCCCATGGGCCTCATTTCTTGGAAGCTGCAAACTCGCTGACCTTTGGGCGCACGTTTGAATGTGATTTCAATCCTGGTTCAACGAATAACCTGCCGCTTTTTCAATTAGAAACAGAAAACGCTGAAGGATCACAAATCGCAGGGGTGGTTCTGCTTCCAGAATTTTTACCCGGCATTGAAGGGCTTGCGTTGCGGTCTCGGGAACCGGCAGATGGAATAATTTTTGATTTATCTTCTGACAAGGGTGCAACCCTGCCTCTAGCAAGCGGAAGCATGCGTTTCTGGTTCAAGCCTGATTGGAGTTCAGGGGAAGGTCCCGGTGGTTACGGAACCTTGATGAGCTTTGGGAAATGGAAAGCGCCTCCAGGTATGAGTGGGTATTGGGGGCTCAGTCTGGATCCCAAAGGCGAACGTATCGCGTTTGGTGCTCAATCAGAAGATAAGGGGATGACCTTCATTGCGACTTCGGTTTCTTTCAAGAAGGATAATTGGTATGAGATTGTTTTAACATATGATGCCAATGCCACCTGGGTTTATATCGATGGAAAGGCACATGGGCCGGGACAAGGGGTTTCGTTCATTCCTCCTGAATCAGCTCTTGAATCGACCGGGTTTGCCCTGGGGAATACGCCAGAAGGTCATCAACCAGTAAAAGGTTTGATTGATGGGTTTGAAATTTTCAATTACCCACTCAGCCAGGTGGAGCACCAGTTCAAACACTTCGCGGTGAGTGCACAAGTCTCCAAGGACCCTCTGAGCATCCGTCTCCAATGGCCAACCTTCAAAGATCGAACCTATGAAGTCAATCGGCGTTTATCGACCCGCGAACTATGGGAACCTTTGCTCGATGATGTTCAAGGAATTGAACTGGTCGATTCTTCGTCTGATTTGATGGATGGCCGAGTTTACGAATATTCAATAGCCCCAAAACAAACCCAAGGAGGGATCCGTCAAATTGAAGTCGCAGCATACACACTCCCAAAGCACAACAAAGGTAAAGTGCTTTTACTGGTTGATCAGACTCATTGGAGAGCACTAGAAACCAATCTGAATCATTTCGTAGAAGATTTGCAGATGGATGGGTGGCAGGTTGACATGGTGAAGGCTCCCAGGCACTCAGATTCCAGATGGTCACCTAACGTAAAGCGAATAGCCAAACTCAAAGCATTGATCCAGGAGCACTTGGGTGCACCTGTCAAGGGGTTGAAAATGGCTATTTTAATAGGGCATGTAGCTGTTCCCTATTCTGGTTACGTTGCATTAGATGGGCACACGCTTCGAGGGGATGATCATCGCGGCGCCTGGCCCTGTGATGCCTATTATGGCGATATAGATGGAATTTGGCATGATAGTGCGGTGGATCACATCAACAGAACCCATGCTCCCGCGTCGAACATTCCGGGTGATGGTAAGTTTGATGAAAATCAATTGCCGACTCGGCTCGAAATAGCAATAGGCCGCATTGATTTTGCCAATTTGCCCAGTTTGAACAATGGAGTTTTGCACAATCGATCGGTAAGAAAATCCAAGATGGAGGTTGAGTTGATTCGTCAGTATCTCAACAAAAACCATGCATTCAGGTTTGGCTCGCTTCATTTCGAGCCAGAAACACTGATCAAATCTCACTTGCCAGACAATATGAGCCGACCCTTCAACCAATCTGCTATCGAAAACGCTTCCAGATGGTTTACGCTTGTCCCTGGGGAAATAAGGACAGGTGACGGTTTTCAGGATGCAGGTCGTAGTTTGTGGGCATTCATGGCTGGCCGCAGTGGGAGTGCCTCTTTTGCAAGTGGTATTCGTCGAACTCGCGATTT
>Ga0315331_10003712_pt1 | contig 11533 bp, 9 predicted proteins | sample M160m34915metaG_FD_203456 | JGI IMG/M metagenome (GOLD analysis project Ga0315331, IMG submission 203456) | Ammonia-oxidizing marine archaeal communities from Monterey Bay, California, United States - M1 60m 34915 | ecosystem: Environmental > Aquatic > Marine > Intertidal zone | place: USA... | reverse complement strand
ATCGTGTTCTGCATGAATCGAGCGAGGACCCTCTGGGGTGGGCGTTCGAATTAGCCTATAGTCGTCCTCCGCTTGACGCGGAACGAGAAACTCTGGAAGCGTTTATGCAGAAGCAGCAAGCTTTACACTTGGCGACCAACGGAGTCAAGGAAGTGTGGGCCTACGGTTACGGTACGATCGACAGTAAGGATTCTAGGAAAGTGAACTACAAGGCCTTTCCTGCCTACGAGAAAGCAAAGTCGCTGTACGTGAACGAGAGTGTCCAACGTAATGTCTGGCAGTGGCAATTGGGGCCCGATTACCCGTTTAAGGGATCTTTTTGGGCAGGAATTAATGCGACCAGTGGTCATCCGGGAGTTGGTAAGCCGGTTATCCTGAAATGGACGTCACCAGTTACCGGTAAGATCAGGATCAATGGGATAGTGCATCATCCGTCCCCGGCGGGCAATGGTGTCCGCGCCACAATTACCTCCAATCAGCAAGGTCAGGCGGGGCAATGGATCGTTGCTCACAAACGGCAAGAGATTAATCTGGCGGCCAGGGAAGTACAGGAGGGTGAGGAGATTTTTGTCGTGCTCGACATGAACGGTGAATTAACCTCCGATAATTTCAACTGGGCGTTTACGTTCACGGAAGTCGATAGCAACGGACAGTTGGTGCAGGCCTGGGATTCAGTCAGTGGATTCCATGGACCGCTTGATGAGAATGGTGTGAACCACAAGAACGCGCGCAAGCAATCGATCGTCGATCTTTGCCATGTGCTACTGTCGAGTAATGAATTCGCGTACGTGGACTAACTGAGAGACAGATTTAACGAAGGCCTAGTTATGGACCATACATCTAAGGAACGATACGAAATCTCCCGCCGAGAGACGCTGCAGCGATTGGGGTCAGGTTTCGGTGGGCTGGCACTGGCGACCCTCTTGAATGAAGGCTCGTCGGCTGCGCGACGGATTCATGACTTGCAGCCTCGTCAGCCTGTTTATCCGTCCAAAGCCAAGGCCGTGATCCAGTTGTTTATGCACGGTGGTCCCAGCCAAGTTGACTTGCTGGATCCCAAACCGATGCTCAACAAGTACGACGGGCAGAACCCGCCGGCCCAAGTATTGGACGATGAGAATCGGACGAAATATTTACTAGGTACGCCGTTTAAGTTCCGTAAATATGGAGAAAGCGGGGTCGAGTTTTCTGACCGCCTACCCAATATTGCTAAACACGCCGATAAAATCGCTGTGATTAGGTCGATGTTTACAGAACATCGAAATCACGAACAGGCAATTTGGATGGCTCAAACCGGTCTAATCACACCAGGGCGTCCCACACTTGGCGCTTGGTCAGCTTATGGATTGGGTACCGTTAACCAGAACCTTCCTGCATATATTGTATTACCGGATCCAACTGGGCAGTCGGTCGATGGAGTACGCAACTGGTCTAACGGTTGGTTGCCACCGGTTTATCAAGGCACTCCATTTCGCAGTGAAGGAACGCCGGTTTTGAACTTGAAGCCAAAACGCATGCAAATAGAAGAAGTGCGTCACGCTAAGATGGATTTATTGCGGTCCCTCAATGCACGTCATAAGATAAATCATCCGCATGAGTTGGAGTTAGATGCTCGTATTTCTAACTTAGAGTTGGCCGCTCGTATGCAATTGGCTGCCACCGATGCAATGGATGTATCGCAGGAAACAGCAGGTACTCAAAAAGCGTATGGACTAGAGGATAAGGTGACTATGTCTTACGGGAAACGGTGTCTAATGGCACGACGGTTAGTGGAACGTGGCGTGCGGTTTGTGCAAATTCTGATGAGTGGTCAACCGTGGGATACACATTCCGATAATGTGAAAAATACGAGTGCTTGTTGTCAACGCACCGACGGACCGATCGGCGCCTTGTTGCAAGACCTGCAGCAGCGAGGGTTGCTGGATTCAACCTTAGTACTTTGGGGCGGTGAATTTGGTCGCACACCAGGCGCCGAGTTGCGCGGTGGTAAAGTATCGATGGGATCCGAGGGGCGCGATCACCATCCTTATGGATTTAGTGTATGGATGGCCGGCGGTGGTGTTCAAGGTGGGCAAACGTATGGAGAAACCGATGACTTTGGCTATCGTTCGGTCGTCAATCGCACCAAGATGTCTGACTATCATGCCACGATTTTACACTTAATGGGACTTAATCATGAAGAGCTAGTGCATGAGAAAAACGGTCGTGATGAAAAGTTGACCGATGTTTATGACGCTCGGGTGATTCGTGAATTAGTAAGTTAAAAGCAGCTTGTTTTAAGTGACACGTAACAATAAATACCAACTTAGATTTGCAGGCGTCAGAACCACTCGCGGCGGTTCAACATGTAAATCTGATAGAACTCTTCGTCTGTTTTGGTGAGGTAGATGACGCCTTCGATTAAGGAAATTATCCCCATAATTGGAGCCGAAAGAACGATAAACGGAAAGAAACATGAGGTCATGACGCCGCCGATGAGTAAACCGAGATAGACCCATCCGGCACCCTGATAACCCAAAATGAATTTATGGACTCCTAGGCCGCCAAGTAATATCGCGCAGAGTCCGGCCGCCATTTTTTTGGAATTGGCTTCTGAAAGATGTGAGACGGGTTGTTGTTGATAAACGGGTTGCGGTTGATAAGGGGACTGTTGATAAGCGGGGTGTCCTTCAGTAGGTGCTGCCACTTGTTGAACAAACGGTACTCCGCATGACGGGCAAGCTGGAACTCCATGCGCAACGGGAGTTGCACATTTCGGACAATATAGAGAATCTGCAGACATAGATCACTTTTGCATGATTGAAGAAATATTAGATAAACAATTATTGATTCGTTTATGATGACAGAATATTAGAAGTTTATCTACCAAATGTTACTAATTATTGTGAGTCCGCATGTTTTTGCTTCCGCACTTGATTTGTACTACGAATACGGTTTATCCTACTAGCTTAGATTTACATAAGTACAGCAGTGCCCCACAAACTTCGAACTGAGCATATTTTCCAATGTCGACCACTAACGCCCTAAAGCATCGCAAGGCCTGTTTGTATATAACGCTCGCTATATTAGGAATTTGGTTCTTGGTAAGCCTGGGGTGTAGCATTTTGTTTCGAGAATGGATGGACCTGAATATGCCAAAGGTCGGTAATGCCCCATTCGGGTTTTGGATGGCGCAACAAGGGTCGATTATTTGCTTTGTCTTATTGTTAGTTGTCTATGCCGTGGTGATGTACCGACTTGATTCGAAATATGGATACCTTGATTCTCAACATGAATCCAGTGATGCAGTTGATTCGATAGAATAGATGCAACAGTAATAACAACGTGAAAGCATAACTGATGATGGAACAGAGCAACCTTAATTTTATTTTTATTGGGATTTCGTTTGCCATCTACATCGGCATTGCTTTTAAATCGCGCGCAAGTTCTACAAAAGAATACTACACTGCTGGTGGTGGTGTTTCACCACTAGCCAATGGCATGGCAACAGCCGCGGACTGGATGTCTGCGGCGACGTTTATATCGATGGCTGGATCGTTAGCCATTGGTGGCTATGATGGTTCACGATTTTTAATGGGCTGGACGGGTGGTTTTGTCCTGCTAACGGTGCTGATGGTTCCCTACCTCAGGAAATTTGGGAAAGCGACCGTTCCTGACTTTATTGGTGACCGCTATTATTCAAAAATTGCTCGCGGAGTAGCAGTCGTTTGCGCTATTTTCATTTGCATGACCTATATCATGGGACAAATGCGAGGCGTGGGAGTTGTGTTTTCACAATTGTTTGGAATTGGGATTCCGGCTGGAGTTTTAATTGGCGCTGCGATTGTGTTCTTTTATGCCGGTATGGGGGGCATGAAAGGGATTACGTATACCCAAGTCGCCCAATATTGTGTGATGGCCTTTGCTTACACGATTCCGGCAATTTATATTGCTATTGCACTCACAGATAATTTTATTCCACAGCTCGGCCTGATAGGTGACTATGTTGCTGGTGGAGAGCATATACCGTTTTTGGAGAAACTTAATGCGATCAACGAGGAGCTTGGTTTTAGCCATTATACATCCGGTTCAATATCGAAAGTTGATATGTTTTTTATTACCGCAGCATTGATGTGCGGTACGGCCGGCCTTCCTCATGTAATTGTAAGATTCTTTACTGTGAAAGATGTGCTTGCGGTTCGAAAGTCGGCCTGCTGGACATTAGCATTCATCGCCGTCGTATATTTAACAGCCCCAACGATCGGCGCTTTCTCCAGAGTTAATTTGATAGAAAAACTGAACAATACGAACTATGCTGATGCTCCCAAGTGGTTTAAGGACTTTGAATTAACCGGCCAGATGGCGTGGGTCGACAAAAATGGCGATGGTATTATTCAGTATTTTGGGCCGGCCAAGTCGGATACGAATTCTAATGATGTCTTTGCTGGTAAAGCTCCCACGTATCCGCCTACTCAACTTGCAGGAGAGTATCAGCAGCGGTTGCTAACAAATGAAGTTATTACTTCAAACCCCAATGAATTGTGGTTTGGCAATGACATTATGGTGATGGCAAATCCGTATATGGCTGGACTGCCACCATGGGTGATTGCATTGTTGATGGCCGGTTGTATTGCCGCTGCGTTATCCACCGCGGCCGGATTGCTATTAGTACTATCCACGTCGATTTCGCACGACCTGATGAAGAAAATTATCAAACCTGATTTATCCGACAAGGAAGAGGTTGCCTATGCCCGTGTTGCAGCGCTGGTATCACTAATTGTCGCGTCTTATTTCGGTATCAATCCGCCGTCGGCTTTCATTGCCAAAACTGTTGCGTTTGCGTTTGGTTTAGCTGCTTCGTCTTTTTTTCCTACGTTATTATTGGGTATTTTTTCCAAACGGATGAGTCGCGAAGGTGCAATTGCTGGCATGATATGTGGAATTGGCTTTACAATGGGGTATATTATCTATTTTCAGTTTTTCGGTGGGACCAAGGAACAATACTTATTTGGTATTTCACCAGAAGGAATTGGGACGCTCGGTATGGTGATTAATTTTGCCACAGCGTTGCTGGTAAATACAGTGAGTCGTCCGCCACCGCTAGAAGTTCAGGAGATGGTCGAAAATATCCATATTCCCAGTGGCGCAGGGGAAGCTAGTGAACATTAGAGCATTACAACTCGTCCGGGAATTGGCTTGTTACTCGGCAATGCTTTTTCTGGCATGTTCGCTGTGTTGCACAGTAGAGCAAGTCGCCGGAAATGAACTGCTGAGTGAGGCAGTCAATGTTTACCGAAGTCGAATTGACAATGGAAAACTGCCCAATGTTGTTTTGCATGTGATTCACGATGGTGAGGTCGTGTTGTCCGAGGCGTTGGGTTGGCGCGACAAAGCGGCTCAAGCTGAAATGCGAACAGATACCCTGCTGCGAATGGCTTCCAATACGAAGGCAGTGGTGGCAACGGCCGTGTTAATTCTTCAGCAGCGTCGATTGTTATCGATTGACGATCGAGTGTCACAACACCTGCCAGCTTTTGATAACGACGCACATCGCGATATTACGATCAAGCAGATGCTCTCGCATACCAGTGGGTGGCGTTTTAAGTCGTTGTTTGTTTTTCCGCTGCAGGAGCCGAGCGATGATTTCCCGCGGCGTCCGAATTTACAGTCGGAAGTGGATCGCCTAGCAGGAATTGTTCCTCCAAAGGAACCAGGCGTAAGTTATAGCTACAATAATGCGGCTTATAACACTATTGGTGCACTGATTGAAAAAGTGTCGGGACAGTCGCTAGAACAGTTCCTGATTTCAAATATCTATGAACCTCTGCAGATGGCGGATTCAAGGAACCATCCGCAGGTAGGACGCATTGAAGAAATGTCAGTTGTATACGGGATTCCCACAGAAAACGATAGTGAACAATGGTCGATACGATTTAAGCGAGAAGCACGTATGCGTGTACCGTTTGTACGAGCTTCGGGCGGAATGGTATCGACGGCCAGTGATTACGCTAAATTTTGTCAAATGTTCCTTGGATACGGTAAGTATCAGGGCGTACGCATTCTTTCGAGGCGGAGCGTTCAACAAGCGACGTTTCCGATCACGAAGCAAATTTACACTGCAGCGGAACGCCTAGAACGGACAAGCTACTATGGCCTTGGTTGGAAAGTACATGACGACAAGTCGTATTCACACACCGGTAGTGAAGGAACATTTGTGTGGGTGGATCCATCGAGAAAAGTCATTGGAATGGCATTGTCACAATCTGCTGGATTCGATAATCCACGAGAAGAATTCAGGAGAGCCGTTACCAAGGCAATTGATTCTTCCAAGTAATTTGTTGAACTGTCTGGTCCCGATTTTTAAAAGTAGCTATTTCATCGGGTCGGAGTCTTCGCTTAGTATGAATGAAACACAAATAAGTTGCCCACATTGCACCCAGTTGCTAGCTCATATTGCGCAACTCGCAGGTCAACAAGCAATTTGTCCCGCTTGCCAGAAAGCATTCACGATGCCGCAAGCGGTAGTGAGACCCGATGGCGCAAAACCACTGCCCGCTCGATACGCTAACATGCGTCGCGAACGTAGTCCCAAGATGCGTTGGGTTATTCTGTATCTCGTGGTGATTGTTGGTGGCACGTTGTTTTGCGCTTTTGGCGAGTTGGCACTGCAATTTCTCCTGCGTTAGCTATGCAAAAGATTCATTCGCGGTAAAAGAGAAAATCACTTTTAAGCGTTTTAGTTTTCCAAATAGTCTTTACGGTGATTCAACGCTGGCTCGTTTGGGTGGGGCGGCGGATAAAACGATAATCCCTGCGATGATTGGCAAGCACATAAATAAAATCATTGCCGGTACGAGAGTTCCGAAAATGTCCTGAGAGATGGCCAATGCTAGTGGTCCCAATGCCGATCCTGCTACGGCGACACTGAATGCTGCACCCGCCACTGCTCCTTGGTGCTTGCGGCCATAGTAATTGACCCATACTACGCTGCCTACGGTGCGAATAATTCCACCATGGACGCCAAGCAAAATTGCAAAAGGCAGAGCCATCCAAGGGCTGGATCCCGAAATTAGGATGGCCAAGGCCACAGCTAGTAGCAGCATAGCGGTTGCCAATAAATAACGCGCTTGGAACTTTGATGTGAAATGCCCTGCTGCGATACACGTAATCGTCGCAAGCAATGCCTGCAAAGCTAAGACGTAATAGGGTTTGTTGCCGGACATTCCCACTCGCGCAAAGACGCGATCGGCATAAAACATCAATCCCGTCCCGACCAGCGAGGTACAGGTGACGCACATGACTAATTTCCAAAAAGTAGGGTTCCGTAAAGCTTCACTGCGCGTCCAGATTTCCCGAGTGATATGAGGAGAATACTCCGTAGCGAGTGTCGGGTTTATTTCGGAGTCGTGGCGTTGCCAATCGGGAAAAAGCCCTTCTTCTTCCGGACGGTTACGGACGGCAAACCATGGTGGGATCACGAACGTGACTAACAGAATAGCAGCTAGTACTAACCAAGCCGTTTGCCAATCGTAGTTCAATATAAAATAACGATTAAGCAACGGAAATGTCATAACACTGAGAGCACCACCGACCCCCATCAGTCCCATCACCATTCCTCGCTTTTCTTGAAACCATTCACCAACTAGCCAAGTAGCTAATAGGCACATCAAGCCTTGTCCAAATAGCCGCAGCATTCCCAAACCGAGATAAAGTAAAGGTAAATGTTCAACATATGACATTAATATGCAGGATGCAGCGAGTAGCGTAGATGTTAGTGGGAGTAGTACACGGGCGCCAAAACGATCGATCAGTGGCCCTAAAAACGGTAGTGCAAATCCACTCAAAAGTGTACCAACTAGATATGCTGTGGAAAACTGAGTGTCGTTAACATTTTGCATTCCAAGGATCATCATACTGCGAAAAGTACCGATGGAATGCGTTTGTCCGGGTGCTGACATGAAAATGGCGGCGAAGGCCACTGTTAGAATCCACCACCCTCGATGAATACCGTTACCCGTTGTATCTCGAGGAAGTGTTGCAGCCGTAGTTGAGGAGGACATGGGGGGAGGTAATCGTCTGGAGGCAGGGTATCTAGAATAAATGGTTACAAGAAATCTAATTATGCACATTTTTACGCTGAACGATACAGGATCTAATTAGATGCCCCCGTCGCGGTTAGTTGTTAGAAGCAATAGTAATTGACAAGTAATAAAGGGCATCAGCAAAGCTCTATTGGGCTATAATGGGCGGATGCTCAACTTGTTTGAAAAATCGAATCAACCCACACTAAGTCGCCGTCGGTGTTTGCAATTGGCGTCCGCTGCGATGTTGGGCATAACAGGAGAAGCAAAAAGTAGTGAAAGGGTTGGATTTGGTCGTGCTAAAAGTGTGCTTACCATTTTTGCCAGTGGTGGCCAAAGTCAAATCGACATGTGGGATCCCAAACCACTTGCCCCGGAACACATCCGAGGAGCATTCTCGCCGTTGCAAACTAAATTACCAGGCGTTCATTTTACAGAGGATATGCACGGACTCGCGTCAATTGCCGATCGATTCACGTTGGTAAGAAGCATGGCGCACGAGGATTTAGACCACGGCAGTGCGACCTATTTAACCATGACAGGTCGCTATTACCCAGTGTTGTCGACGAACCCGTTGCCTAAAACGACAGATTTACCGTCACTCGGTTCCATTTTAAATCACTTACCGATCGAATCACGGTTTCCCTATGACTCCATATATGTAAACGGCCCAGCGCTGATCCCTATAAATATCGCGCCGGGCATGTATGGTGGAATTTTGGGTAAATCCTATGATCCACTCATGGTGGGTAATCCGACAAGCAATGAAATTGCAATTCCCGGGCTTAGTTATGAATCACGCATGAGTGAAACTCGGATGCGAAAATTGATTCAGCTTAAAAAGTCCTTAGATCGTAATCAAACAGCCTTGGATGCTAACACGCAAGTTCGCAATAACAATCGGTTTTACGGACAAGCAATCGATATGCTGTCTTCGCCACAAGTGGTCTCGGCTTTTGACCTCAACAAAGAGACGGACAAAACTCGTGATGCCTACGGCAGGTATCGGTCCGGACAGGCTTGCTTGTTGGGGCGGCGGTTGGTACAGGCCCAAGTGCCGTATGTGAATGTTATATTTAATCACACAAACAGGGGGCAAGACCTAGCACCGGATGCTATTGAGGAATATGGCTGGGATACTCATAACGACATCTTCCCAGCGTTGAAACAGCATCTAATTCCGAGGTTTGACAAGACGATTACGGCGTTAATTAAAGACCTTGATGATCGTGGATTGTTGGAAACAACGTTGGTAGTTGTGATGGGGGAATTTGGTAGAGCACCGGTGGTAGCTTTCGAAGAGAATTTTGCCGGCGCCAGTGCGGGGCGAAAGCATTGGGCAAGTGCTTACTCTATATTGTTAGCAGGCGCTGGAGTTACACGTGGAGCGGTGCTAGGCAAGACAGATCGCTTTGGCGGGGAAGTTGTTGATCAACGATACGCTCCCTGGGACGTAGCGGCGACAATGTTTCACGCGTTAGGTATCGAACCACACTCGCATTTCTATGATGAACTGGAAAGGCCTTTTCCTGTTTCGGTCGGAAAGCCCATGATGGCGCTTTATGGGTAGGGGTTAGGAGGCAATTATGAGTGGTGTTGTTGGCCACACAATGTATGCAATTTTGGCGGGGAAGAAAGCAATTCAAAGGCGGATGCCCGTCGGTGGTTTGATTCATAGACACTTCGACAGCTTTCTGTCCGGTGCGTACTTAGGTTCAGATATTCAAACACTTCCCGAAGCTGTTTGTGTTGATACAGGAAAACCAGTTGGTTATGGAACGGTTGCCTTGGAGCGAAGCCCATTAACTGGAGGAGGCGTTGTACCGTGGAAGTTAAGGTACCAAGGAGCGGCGTTTCGCCCGCGGGAAATTGCGGATTTGTTTTACGGTCGCTCGCATTTGATTTTTGGGTGGAAAGGTACCCAAACAAAGCACACGCTACCGTGGGATCATTTACACGACTATGTGGCGGTTGTTTGTGAGGATGTGATTCAGCGGTATGGAAAAGGTGAACGAAAGTTAGCATACATTTTTGGCTGGCTAGCACACATCGTGGGTGATTGCTTGATTAAGTCCATTCAGCCTGGAATCGACATGCATTTGCTTGATGGGAAATATACAAAAGCAAATAGACCCATCCAGGATTTAGTGTCCGTTCATGAAATAGGCATTAAAGAACTAGGACTAGATTGGAAGCGAGTGCTAGGTTCTGTTTCACGAGCGCCTGTAGAAATGTCGCAAATTCACTACATGCGGATTGGCCAACCTTATGGGTTGCTCGGACAGATGTACCCTTACGCATGGGACCCAAGCACGGAAGGATTATTGCGCGAGGTCCTTAAACAAAATCGAGTTTATCAAAAAGTCCGTAATCAACGTCTGCTCGACAAATACAAATTGATCTATGTTAATGGTGATTGGAATTGTGATTTGGGATTATCCGAGATTGCCAATCACCTTGCCTATTCACAAATGGTGGAACTAGCTGAGCAAGCACAATTTCGCAGTCATCTGGATGCGATCGCAGGGATTATTTGTGAGTTGTTTGATCAGGTTTTTCAATTGAGCACATCCTTGGCATCCGTCCAACCAGCGGAATATTCCTGGGCGCGGATGATACGTAAATGGCTTGTTCGAGGGCGATCATCCTAGGGAGTCGCTTTAAAACAGATCGGCTTGGCGACCTGTGAATTACCACAATCAGGAAATTTGGATTACAATATACCCGAAAGCAGACGGCCACCGAGGTTCGTCCCTACCAATATCGATGAAAGAAATACCAAACGATATGACAAAACTAGTGATTTTTGATATGGCCGGCACAATTATTGACCATGGTTGTTTTGCTCCGATTTCAGCATTTGTACAAGCGTTCGCATCCATGGGAGTGGAGATTTCGGTCGCTGAAGCTCGTGGTCCCATGGGGTTGCATAAACGAGACCATATTCAGACGTTGTTGGAAGTTCCAGAAATTGCCAGTCGTTGGGAAGCGTCTCAGGGTCGCACATGGACTGATGACGATGTTCAGCATGTTTACGACACTTTTATGCCGCTGCAGATTAAAGTTGCTCGGGAACACGTAGACATTATCCCTGGTGTGTTGGAACTATTTGAAACACTACGTAGTCGTGATATCAAAATTGCCGCAACAACGGGTTATCCACGAGTTGTCGCAGATCCCGTATGGGAAGATTTAACGGCCTCTGGTTTGGTCGTTGACTTTCGTGCTTGTTCAGATGAAGTCCCCACCGGTCGCCCTGCTCCGTGGTTGATTTTCAAGTGTATGCAGCAACTTAATGTTCAATCCGTCTCTGATGTGGTCAAAGTGGGTGACACGATGCCGGATATTTTGGCAGGACTAAACGCCGGCGTACGCAGTGTTGCCATTACCCTAACGGGTAACGATGTAGGATTGACTTATGATGAATTGCAAGCTTTAAGCGAAGATGAACGAACCGAAAAACACGAATCTGC
>Ga0315331_10003710_pt1 | contig 11539 bp, 6 predicted proteins | sample M160m34915metaG_FD_203456 | JGI IMG/M metagenome (GOLD analysis project Ga0315331, IMG submission 203456) | Ammonia-oxidizing marine archaeal communities from Monterey Bay, California, United States - M1 60m 34915 | ecosystem: Environmental > Aquatic > Marine > Intertidal zone | place: USA... | reverse complement strand
GTGGATTCTACGGCTTTATGAATACGCATCACCGGGAGGTTGCGCCAAAGACCTATGATGGCCCGCTTTGCTGGATTCCGCACAGGGTGGATAATTCATGTGGCGGCCAGAGCTGGGTGGAGGGCAGCAAATGGGGCCCCTTTGAGGGCATGATGGTGCACACCTCCTACGGCAAGTGCCGGCTTTTCATGGTGCTGGCCGAGAATATCAGCGGGGTGGACCAGGCCGGAGTTGTGCAGTTCCCCGGGGTGAAGTTCCAGTCAGGGGCGATGCGCGCGCGCTTCAGCCCGCATGATGGCCAGCTCTATGTCAGCGGGCTCAAGGGTTGGCAGACCAGTGGCGCCAAGGACGGTTGTTTTCAGCGCATTCGCTTTACCGGCAAGCCGGTGCGCATGCCCACGGCGCTGAACATTCACAGCAACGGCATCCGGGTCATGTTCAGTGAGAAGCTCGACAGGGAGCTGGCCGAGGACAAGGACAGCTGGAAGCTTGAGCGCTGGAACTATCGCTGGGCCAGGCAATACGGGTCGAAGGACTGGTCGGTCGCCGACCCGAACAAGCAGGGTCGTGACAAGGTTGCCGTAAGCTCAGCGCGTTTGCTTCCTGGCGGGCAGGGAGTGTTCCTTGAGGTTGCCGACATGCAGAAAGTCATGCAGATGGGCATCAGCTACGACCTTGAGGATACCAAGGGTGGCGAGATTATCGGCGCGATCCACAACACGGTACACGCCATGGCACCGGCTTTTAAACCCTGACCGATTCGCTATCCGGTTATTGCCCTGCTGCAAGTGAGACCCTGATCAGCTCGGTGTCGTTGCGCACGAAGCAGGAGCGCATTGCGTAGGCAGGGTGGGACCAGACGATCTTGCGTTGCCGCATGTCGAGCCCGTTGGGCTCGATGATGTTTGCGCGGCTGGTTTCCCTGTAGCCTTTTGGCGAGAGCTCGGCGATTGCCAGGTCACCGTTTTCGCTGAAGAGGAAGTAGCGGTCCTGATGCGGGGTCACGAACACCGTGCCCCAGCGCGTCGGCCTTTTCAGCCCGACAGGGGCTAGGGATTCCCAGAGCCTTTTACCTGATTGGAGCTCAAGGCAGCGAAACTCCCCGTAACTGCATGCGCCGTAGAGATGTCCGTCGGCGATCACCGCGGTGTTCATGATGCCGTGCAAATGCTCAGTGCGCTTTTCACTCTCCTTGGCCGTGCGCCAGAGGATTTCCGGGGCTCCCTCCTTCTTGAGTCCCAGTGCCATTGAGCCGTTGTAGAAGGAGGAGAAGTAGAGGATATCGCCGACCAGCTGCGGGGTTGAGACACTCAGCCCGAAGCGCAGTTTCCAGGGTATCGTCCAGATCAGCTTGCCTGTCTCCGGGTCAAGGGCGTTGGCTGCCTCCGGATGCCAGATGATGAGTTGCTGCCTTGCGCCGCGATTGACGATCACCGGCGGGGCGTAGCCCGGCTCCTTGGCACTCAGTGCGCGCCATTTTTCCTTACCGGTCATTTTATCCAGTGCTAGTGCGACCGATCCATCGCCGGCTGCAAGGCAGATGAGCAGCTTGCCGTGGATTATCGGCGCGGCAGTGAAACCCCAGGTCGGGGTCTTGGCTCCGGTTATCTCGTTGAAGTCCCTGGTCCAGATTTCCTGGCCGTCAGCCACCCTGTGGCAGGTGAGATTGCCCTCGGCACCGAGTGTGTAGACGCGATCCCCCTCGATGAGTGGCGTGGCACGGGGGCCTGCGGCATAGCTGATGGTGTAGGGGCAGTCGTAGGTTTTTTCCCATAACACCTTGCCGGATCCGGCATCGATGCAGGCCAGCCGTTCATTGCCCGGGATTTGGCCGCGGGCAAAGGGATTGTCCGGGTTTGCGGAGGGATCAGCTACCTGGCGGTCCATGATGAATACCCTGCCGCCGGCAACTGCCGGTCCGGCGTAGCCGCGGTTGACCTTGGTGCGCCAGAGCACTTTCGGGCCCTCTTTTGGGAAGCTCTTCACGATGCCCTTCTCCCGCCAGACCCCGTCGCGTTGCGGACCGAACCAGCCTGGCCAGTCATCGGCCCTTGATGTCAAGTGGCCCAGCATGAGGCCGATGAGGATGAGCAGGATTGGTTTCATTTTTTTGATTGTCGATGCAGGCAATGTGTCTAGGCAACGATGTCGTGCAGGACCCTGCCGGCAACGTCGGTCAGGCGGAAGCGCCGCCCGCTGTGCAGGTAGGTCAATTCCTCGTGGTTAAGCCCGAGAAGGTGCAGGATGGTGGCGTGGATGTCGTGGATCTCGACCGTGTTAACGGCGGCCTTGTGACCGACCTCGTCAGTCTCCCCGTAGGAGGTTCCGCCGCGGGTTCCTCCGCCGGCCATCCAGTAGCATCCCGCGTGCGGGTTGTGATCGCGGCCGGTGGGCTTGCCCCCGGAGAGCTGGGAAACCGGCAGGCGGCCGAATTCCCCACCCCAGATCACCAGCGTATCCTCAAGCATTCCACGCTGCTCGAGGTCGGCGAGCAGCCCGGCAATCGGCCGGTCGGTCTCGCCGGCAAACTGGCTGTGGTTTTTCTGGATGTTTCCGTGGCCGTCCCAGCTGCGGGCGTTTTCCATGCCGCCGGAGTAAATCTGCACGAAGCGCACGCCGCGCTCGACCATGCGGCGTGCCATCAGGCACTGGCGGGCGAAGTGTGAACAGCGTTTCTCTTCCAGCCCGTAAAGGGACTTGATATTCTCGGGCTCGCTGTCGATCTCGAAGCATTCAGGAGCCTCCTGCTGCATTCGGTAAGCGAGCTCAAAGCTCCTGATCCGCGCAGTGAGCTCCATCTCACCGGGGTGGCGCTTCTCGTGTTCCGCGTTGAGCTTGCCGACAAAGTCGAGTTGTGCCCGCTGCTGCATGTCCGTGAGGCCGCCGATGCGCTTGAGGTTGGGGATCGGCTCCCCCTTGGAGCGCACCCAGGTTCCCTGATATGCCCCGGGCAGAAAGCCGCTGCCCCAGTTGGCGGCATGGCCCTTGGGCAGGCCGCGGTTGAGCGGATCGGACATGACCACGAAGGCGGGCAGGTTCTGGTTCTCGGTTCCCAGCCCGTAGGTGACCCAACTGCCGACGCAGGGGTTGCTCATGCGCGGAACACCGGTGTTGGCCATGAACAGCGCCGGGCTGTGGTTGTTGGACTGGGTGTGGAAGGACTTGATGAAGGCCATCTTGTCGACGTGCTGCGAGAGGTGGGGGAACAGGGAGGATGCCCACATGCCGCTCGCACCGTGTTGTTTAAACTCGAAGGGCGACTTGAGCAGCGGGCCGACCGCCTTGTCAAAGAAGCCGGTGGTGTTGTCGAATCCCTCAAGTTTCTGGCCGTCAGCCTTGTCGAGTCCCGGCTTGTAGTCCCAGGTGTCGACATGGCTTGGGCCGCCGTTGATGAAGAGCCAGATAACCCGCTTGGCGCGGCCGAAGCCGTGCGGGTGCCGGGTAGCCATGGGGTTGGCCCCGATGCCCGCGGCCCCCAGCCCCTGGTCAAGGAGCAGGGAATTGAGTGCCAGCATGCCAATGCCACCGCCTGCTCGCTGCAGCAACTGGCGGCGGGTAAAGGTGCTCTCGATGCGTCCGCAGTGGTTGTTGTTGGTCATTCGATGTAGATGAATTCGTTGGCACTCATGATTGCCCCGCAGAAGTCGGCCAGCGCCTTGTGCTTGTCGCCGTTATGGGATTGCTGCTGCCCGGCCAGGAAGTCACGTGCCCTGATAAGCTCTTCTCCCGAGGGCAGCCTGCCATAGGCGATGCGGTAAGCTTCGGTTAAGGGGTCGGCGGCCCCGGAGAGCCGCTTGGCAAAGCCCTCGGCCATGCGCCGCATGTTGGGATCGTTGATAAAGATGAGCGCCTGGCTCGAGGTGGTGGTGACCGATCGTCTACCGAGGCTGGTCAGCGAGTCCGGCCAGTCGAATGACTGCATGATGGGTACCAGCTTGGTGCGCTTGATCATGAAGTAGATACTGCGCCGCAGCATGCCCTCGTTGAGTGTTCCGGCGCCATACATCCTCTCATCAAGCAGCTCACTGACCGCCAGCGCGTTGTCACGGATGACCTCGGCCTCCAGGCGGCGCGGCTTGCGCACTGCCTTGTAGGCATCGCTGTTGAGGATGAGGCGGTGGATGTGCTTGAGGCTCCAGTCGTTTTGGATCAGCTCGAGGGCGAGCCAGTCCAGCAGCCCGGGGTGACTGGGTTCCTCACCCTGTAGGCCAAAGTCGTTTGGCGTGGCAACGATGCCCTCGCCGAGATAGTGCTGCCAGATGCGGTTAACGATCACCCGCGCCAGCAGGTGCCCGGCACCGGCTTCCGTGTCCGTGATCCAGTCGGCGATTGCGCTGCGTCCTTTTTCCGGGCGTGGCACCTCACCGCGGCTGAGGACCTGCAGAAAGCCCAGCGGTGCGACTTCGCCCTTCTGCCGGGTGTCGCCGCGCTTCAGGAAGTGGGTCTGCTTGTAGAAGTTGGGGATACTGCCACTACTGGTGTGGTGGCGCATCGGCTTGACCTTGTTGCCGTCGCTGCAGACCATGACCTTGGTGACGGCCTTTTTGCGTCCGTCCTCAAGCTTGGTGAGGTTGCCCTCAAGTTCATTCCATTTCTTGTCCAGTGGCTTGTAGAGCTCCAGAAGCCGGGCGCGCAGCTGGTTATCGAATTTACCCTTGGCGGAGCGGATCAGGGTATCAATCTTGCGGGTTGCCAGTTGCGCCGGGCTGGCTTTGCCCTCGAGTGAAAGGCCGGCCGGGTCATGGCCGGAGACGGACAGTCGCAACCGGCCGATGTTGTGCCCGGTGTTGTTGCCGAAAGTAAGGGTGAATACCAGCTTCTGCCCGGCCTTGCAGTCGGACGGATTGGCCAACTCGAAGATGGCCGCGTGGTCCTTGCCGAACTGTGGGTCAAGTGCCCAGGCAGACTTGGCGTTGTTATCGATGGCGGCGGCAATCGGCAGCCCCCCCTGCTGAAAAGTTGCCCTGGGGTTGGCGAGCTTGATGGCCCGCCCGCCGCAGCTAAGCTTCAGGTCACTGAGGGCAATGTTGCCGTTTATTGCCCGCCCGGGCCCACCGCGATTCATGGACGGGTCGGCCAGGGCCTCCAGCTTGATGGCACTGAGGTTGTCCGCGGGTGCGGGTGCGCTGAAGGTATAGGTGTCGAGTGCCGGGTTCTTGCCGCCTGCCAGGTGCGAGCCGTCGGGCTGCGCGGTGAAGGTAGCTCCTCCCTTTGAGGTGAGGGAATCCGGACTCAGGATGGTCCACTCAGGGTTCTTCGCCGTTTCTTGTGAGGATTTCAGGCGCGCCTTATTCCAGCTGCGGAAGGCGGTGATGAGCTCTTCCTTTTGGTAGCCGTCGAGTGCGGCCTGCGCGTCGGCGATTTTTTTCTCAAGGTCGGCATTGCCCCCCGCATCAAGGGCGGCCATGTCGATATTGACATCACTGCGCACCGTGGTGGTGAAGGCGGAGAGCATCCGGTAGTAGTCGCGGGTCGGGATCGGGTCATACTTGTGGTCGTGGCAACGTGCGCAACCGATGGTGGTTGCCAGCATGCCGCTGCCGATAGTTGCCAGCATGTCGTCCATGGCATCGTAGCGCACTCGCTCCGCCTCGCTGATGGTGATCTGTGTCGGGAAGACCCCGGCACCGAGGAACCCTGTTGCCATCATGGCCATGGGGTTCTTGGGCTCAAGTTCATCGCCGGCGATCTGCCATTGCACGAACCGGTCATAGGGCATGTCGTCGTTGAAGGCACGGATCACGAAGTCACGATAGTGAAAGGCAAACTTGCGGTCGTAGTCCTGCTCAAAGCCGTGGCTCTCGGCGAAGCGTGCGATGTCCAGCCAGTGCCGCGCCCATCGCTCACCGAATTGCGGGGATTCGAGGAGTTGGTCGACGAGCTTTTCATGGGCACCGGGTGAGGTGTCGCCCGCGAAGCGGTCAACCTCCTGCGGGGAGGGAGGCAGTCCGGTCAAATCGAAATAGAGGCGGCGGGCAAGGACCTTCGGAGTAGCTGGCTCACCGGCCTTGAGGAAGTGATCGGTTGCGGCATTTTGCGGGAAGTTGTCTTTCAGTGGGGCAAAGGCCCAATACGCGCGGTCATTGTCGGTGACCTGCATCGGTCCCTGTTCCGTCCCGGACTTCTCGACCAGGGGAGCATCGTAGGCGGCACCGAGGCTGATCCATTTCTCGATTGCCGAGATGTCCTTTGCGGCCAGCTTGGGTTTTTTCAACGGCATGAAGGGTTTCTCGGCGTGTCGCAGGTGGGCCAGGAGCGGACTCTCATCGGGCTTGCCGGGCACGACGGCAATTCCTAACTCACCACCGGCCAGCATTCCCCGGCGGGTGGCCAAATCAAAGTCCGAGCGGGTCTTTTCACCGCCGTGGCACCGCACGCAGTGCTCACTGAAGATGGTGCGCACCTGCCCGGTGAAGAGCTTGAGACCTTGCGCCATCTTTTGCGCATGGTCGGCGCCCTGTTGCGCGGAGGTGTCCTTAAGGTTCATACCGAGAAGGACAATCAGGGCAGGCAGTGTCAGGAGGCGTGTTGGCATCAGGATTCTCATGGAAATGAGGTTGCAGGATAACCTTGCTTGTTGCTGGCGGGTTGAGTCAAGCAAAGTGTCACGCCCTGAGGCGCTTTTGCGCATTGGGAGGCCCTTATGGGCCGGGACTCGCGCTGGGATTTTTGTTTCCGTCGCCGGTAAGGATATACTGCGCCTTACTCAAACTCGGTGAGGGGAATACGTGCCAGGTAGATGGCACTCTTGCCCTCGTGGCTGGCATAGTAGGAGGCCCAAAGCCGGTCGCCGTAAATGAGCATGCCCGGGTAGCTGGTGTCGCCGGCGCTGGGTACTAATACCCGCGGCTCGAAGTGGCCGTCTTCGCCGAGCAACCCGAACACGGTGCGGGTCGGGCTGGTGTAGCGTCGTGAGCCCAGGATCCATTTGCCGCCCGGTGTGCGCACGAGGTCGGGGCCGCCGAGCCGAAGGTCAACCTGCCTCCAGCTGAAATCGGTGAAGGGGGCGGCCGCGGTGCCGAGGTAGCCCCGGCGGTTGCCGCCTCCGTTGCGGATGACAACATGCATCCGGTCATCCTTAGAAAATCGAATGGTTGCCTCGTTGGGACTATCGGGGATATCCAGGGCACTGAGCAGCTCATAGGAAATCCCGTCCAGAGTCTTTACCAGGAATGCTTTTGAGGAGTCTCTTGCCGGCTGATAGGTGACACCGTATCCGGTATCCCCGTGCCAGGTGACTCGCCACAGCCAGTCCTTTTTAGCGGCAATTTTTTGGTCGATCTTGACGGCATTGAGCGCACCGAACTTGGTTTCTGACTTTGTCATGAAGGCCACCCTTGGCAACTGGCCGAGCAGGGTGTTGCCATCGTAGTGGGAGCCGCCCATCAGGCACATGAGGCGGTTATCCGGCGTAACCGAGAGCTTCGGGTCGCGCAGGTCGATTCCTTTAAGCTCGAGCAGGTCAACGGACTGCCACTTCTCGCCCTCACTTGAGGAGATGATCCTGATCCTGCCGTTGTCCCCGCCGCCGGCGTGGCCCCTGCCCTCACGGAAAGTGCAGTAGAACTTCTCCTGCCAGCGAACCAGTCCGGTGAAGGCACTGTGCGCTGCCTCTGCCCAGATCCTTGTTGCCGGGTGCTCGGTGACGGTGCGCGCGATTGCCTTCGAGTCCGCACTCAAACGGATGCGCGGTGCCTTCGCCGCGCGCGCATCCAGTTCCTCAGCCTTGAGGCGTACTGAGAGGATATAGGGCTGCTCACCGGCTTCCCAGTGGCCGTAGGTGGTGGTCAGGATGGTGCCATCAGGGAGCAGCTCAACGCCCGGGTAGGTGGTGTCCCAGCTTTTCTTGTTGTCGGCGATGCGGATCAGGTATTGGCCGGAGCGCCCCTCGACGATGTCCCGGTAGCTGCCGACCCACGCGACCCAGTCACCCTCGCAGGGTACCGGGCTCTTGGCGATGCCGACCCTTGAGCCGATGGCGGTGCGGCAGCGGAAGGAAATAAAGAGCCTGCCGTCAGGCAGGTACTTGGCAGTATGCCGGTCACCGCAAAGTGTGATGGGCAACTCACGCGGTTCACTCCAGTTCTTGCCCTCATCATCGGAGAAGATCACGTGCGAGTTCTTGCGCCGCGCATTTTCGCGCAGCAGGACCGCGACCTGTTTGCCGTCCGGGGAGCGTACTGCGCCCGGCTCACAGAGGTGGACGGCTGTCGAGGACTGGATGGTTTCTGGAGCACCCCAGCTCACGCCGCCGTCGGTGGAAAGCGAGCTAAAGAGAGTGAAGCGCACCGGGTTGGCGCGCCGGGGTTGTGCGCCAATGAAACGTCCATCATCGTGAAACAGCGTGCGGTAATGACCGGGCTTGCCGCGTACGGCCATCATGGTGCCCATGGCGACAATGCCGCCGAAATCACCGATGGACTCAAGCTCGCCCCAGCTGGTGCCCTCATCCTCGCTGACCGCCATGCGGATCGGGTAGAGCCCGGAAAACATGATGATGCGCTTCTTGCCCGCCGCGTCCTTTACCCGGAACAGGGTTGGCACCTCCCTTGAGCTTGCCCAGCTTGCCGGGGTCGGCAGGCGCTCACTCCAGGTCCTGCCGCCGTCAGTGCTGCGCTTATAGAGGATGGCGCCCCTGCCGTGGCCTTTCGGGTAAACGCAGAGCACGGTTTTGCCGTCATCAAGGAGGGCCGTGGTCGGGTGGCCAAGATACTGGCCTTTTTCGCGGTCAACGATGATCTGGCGCTGCTGCTCGCCGGCGAGATCAATGTAGGTGATCTCGTTTGCGGATGCTGCGCAGAGTAAGGCAATGAATAGGAGAATTCGCATGGCCATCACGCTCCTTGGTATACCGGCAAGAAACAAGTGACGGAAAGCAAAGACTGGATGGGACAATATGTCGCGACATTTTGTCATCGGGATTCTTGTTATCGTGCCACTATGTCCCATATATACAAATTTATCACTTCTTCTATATATGTATATATCGTTTGTTATTAATACATAGAGTCATAACAGACACTACTTGGCATGCTTTAAGCTCTATAAAGAACCGAGAACATGCTCTGACTGGCATCGTTCCAACAATAATCCAACAAACAAAATAAGGAGGACACATAGAAATGACGAATTTAATCCACTGGAACCCGCTTCGTGAGATCAGCGAGATCAGCAATTGCTTCTCGAGCCTGATGAACCGGAGTTCCTCTTTTCACGATGAAGGTGATGAGGCGACCCATGCCCGTGCAGACTGGATGCCGGTTGTCGATATCTTCGAGGATGATTACACCTATCGCATTGAGGCCGAAGTGCCGGGTGTGACCAGGGAGGACATCAGCGTAACGGTTGACAAGGGCACTCTCTCACTGTGCGGCGAGCGCAGGAGTAAAGCAGGTGACCACAAGGGGCAGGTGCATCGCACGGAGCGTTGCCACGGAAGCTTCCGGCGCAGTTTCCGCATTCCGGAAGATGTCGAGGCGGACACGGTGAAGGCCGAGTTCAAGAACGGGGTGCTCAGTGTCACTTTGTCGAAAGTCGAGCAACCCCAGCCCAAGCAGGTTGAGGTAAAGGTTTCCTAGGAATTTGTAGAGAGGGAACCAGCGGCCGGATTGATTTTCGGCTGCTTAATAGAGAGACGCGCGCTTCGTGTCCGGCTTAATCTAGCCGGTGCGGGGCGTGCGTTGCTTTGGGGCGACAAGGAGATTAAGATTCCTTTCCCCATGGACGGGAATGACAACGTGGGTATAGCAAGGAAGAATGGAGTTTCAGGATTATTATGAGCTGCTGGGTGTCCCCAAGGATGCTTCACAGGCTGACCTCAAGAAGGCTTTCCGCAGGCTGGCGCGGAAGTATCACCCGGACGTGGCGGAGGAAAAGGTGGCTGCGGAGGAAAAATTCAAGAAGATCAACGAGGCTTACGAGGTTCTCAGTGACCCGGACAAGCGCCGTAAGTATGACCAACTGGGTGCAAACTGGGACGGCAGGAGCGGCGGGTTCACGCCGCCGCCCGGCTTTGACTTTGGCGGTGGGGGTGCGGGGTTTAACAATTTTGACTTTGGCGGGACGGGATTCAGCGATTTTTTCGGGGCTTTTTTCGGTGGTGGTGGTCGTCCCAGCGGCGGCGGCGGTTTTGGCGCCTCAATGGCGGGAGGGGTGCCTTCGCCGAGGCGGGGCAGCGATATTGAGGGACAGATACTTGTCAGCCTTGATGAGGTGAACAATGGCTCGGTGCGAGAGATTACCCTTTCACGGCCTGATGGCGGGGGGCGTGAGAAATTGAAGGTAAGAATTCCCAAGGGAGTTGAAAAAGGCCAGCGCCTGAGGGTATCGGGGCGGGGCAATCAGGGAGTGGCGGGGGGCGCGCCCGGCGACCTTTACCTGGCAATTACCCTGCAGAGGCACCCGGACTTTGAGGTTGAGGGGGCAGACCTTGTGCATGACCTGGAACTGGATGTCCATGAGCTGGTGCTCGGTGCAACGGCGCAGGTGCCGACCCCCGGGGGAAGGGTGAAGCTGCGTATTCCGGAATGCTCCGGCCCCGGTGACCGGTTGCGGCTTGCCGGTAAGGGCCTTGCTCTGGCCGGGGGTGGCCACGGCGACCTTTATGTCGAGCTGGCGGCAAGATTTCCTGAACAGCTCGATGCCAGTGCCCGGGATAGGTGGCGCGGCCTGGCAGCAGGGGACGGGCAGGATTGAGCCGGCTCCGCCTGCCGGTGAATGGTGATATCGGAAACGCTCAATCGGGGCTTTCCGGGACACTGCAATCGGCTGTTGCTTGCGGGGTTTCCTGCTCCATTCTATAGTCCCCTTTTCCACTTCCGTTATCCCAGTGATGGCCAATTCATCAACTCCAGCAGTCCAGATCGAGGGATTGACCAAGGTATTTCGCTTGCCGTTCAAAAAGGAACAGGTGGTTGCCGTTGATAACCTGTCGCTGAAGGTCGGGGCCGGGGAGGTGTATGGGCTGATTGGCCCGAACGGCTCGGGGAAAAGCACCACCATGAAGGTGCTGCTTGGGCTCATCTCTCCCAGCGCGGGCAAGGCTTCAATTTTCGGCCTTGATAGCGGAGATACCGCGAGTCGCGGCTCGGTCGGCTTTCTTCCCGAGAATCCCTACTTCTACAAGTACCTGACCGGCAGCGAGACCCTTGCCTTCTATGGAAAACTCTGCGGGCTTTCACGCAGGAAAATCCGTGTACGCAGCGAGGAGTTGCTGGAAATGGTGGACCTCACCGGGGCCCGGGACCGTCGGCTGGGTGGCTACTCGAAAGGGATGCTGCAGCGTATCGGCCTGGCGCAGGCACTGGTGGGTGACCCGAGGCTCGTGGTCCTGGATGAGCCAACTGCCGGTGTTGATCCTGCGGGATCACGGAAGATCAGGGACCTGGTACTGGAACTGAAACACCGCGGCATCAGCGTGATCCTCAGTTCCCACCTGCTTGAGCAGGTGCAGGAGGTATGTGATGAGGTCGGCATTATTTTCAGGGGCAAGCTTGTCCGCGAGGGCAAGCTTGATGAGCTCATTGCCATCGAGGACCAG
>Ga0315331_10003709_pt1 | contig 11541 bp, 6 predicted proteins | sample M160m34915metaG_FD_203456 | JGI IMG/M metagenome (GOLD analysis project Ga0315331, IMG submission 203456) | Ammonia-oxidizing marine archaeal communities from Monterey Bay, California, United States - M1 60m 34915 | ecosystem: Environmental > Aquatic > Marine > Intertidal zone | place: USA... | reverse complement strand
AATTACTAATTTTATAGAAGTATCAAAGAATTAAAGTTTTATTTTATCTTTAGCATTTACAATTTTATTTTGTATTATCATTATCATCATCATCTTCAGGGCTTAATGGACTAGCATATGGTAAATCATCTCCAGGTAAATATGTAGGAGAGTATGGTCTTGGAGGTTCTCCCTGATAACTGAATAGTTTATAAACGTTGTCTATTTCAAGTCCAGCATCAATACTATATCCAACAAGGTTTATAGGAGTATAATATCTACCTTCAATAACTCTATCGTCATTTTCTGGTATAATCTTGAACATGAGACTACGGTCGAAATCTTCATCAACAACAACTACATACAAGTTTTCAATTAAATTTAATTTTCTAAGTTCGGCTTCATTATAACTTGTAATGAGGGTTGCCATCTTTTGTAATTCTTCTTCGCTGTATGTTCTAAGGAACAATTCTTTCCATACTTCTACATGGCTTTCAATATCGTCTCTTAATTCCTGTTTTTCTTCAACAACTTGTGGTGGTAATGTAGGTGTCTTTGGCTCTGGTTCCTTCAATTCACTTTCATCTAATTCTAATTCAGTTTCTGGCATACCAGGTTCAACTATTTTTACTTTGTATCCCTTGTCTCCAGTCTTTTCCAATACTTCTGCAAGTAATCCATTTAATTCTCCACGTTTTGAAACCATTACACGTTGGCCTAAGTAAAACTTATCTGTATTTAAATCAGTCTTATCAAATGTGAATACATCAGTTGGTCCTTCTCCTGGTGGTAGTGGTGGGCTCTTTGGACTGTAACGAGCAAATCCTCCTCCTGGTGGTAGTGGTGGGCTCTTTGGACTGTAAGGAGCGGGTCCTCCTCCTGGTGGTAGTGGTGGGCTCTTTGGGCTGTAAGGAGCATATCCTGTAGGTGATTGTGGTTGATAAGAGAACATCTTTTCTCTTAAGTAATATTCTTCAATTTGGAATATTGAACCTGTGCGACCCTGTCCCGATGTATCCAATTCTATTACTTGTAATTCATATTTCTTTGTATATCCTTCTCCTACTTTACCTATAATCTTACATAATAAGTTGTCAAACATAAAACCTGGTTTGCTTACGTTGACTTCATCACCAATTCTAAAACGTTCAAAAACCTGGTTGTATGATTGTGCGGTTCCGTAAGTAGTGAGAGGAGGAGGAGCTACAGCCTTTTTGTCTTTACCTTTACCAGCCTTAGCAGCCTTGTCGGCAGTCTTAGCAGTCTTGTCAGCTGCCTTAACTTTTTGACGGATTTGAGGTATAAATTGTGTAGGTTTCTTTAATACCATATCTTCACGCTCGGCTTGTCCATTAACTATAATTCTCATACTAATACCCATAGCTTCACATTCCTGGCTCATCATCTTAACATTATATGGAACTTCAACCTTAACTATATCTGTAGTCTTACTATTGAGTGATTCTAACTCTAGTGTATCCTCATTAAATTCTAATGGACCATCAACATTAGGACAGACATATCTATTTTTACTAGGGTTAGCAATAGCAATTTGACCACTATTTTCAGACAAATACATTTCATATTTATCACTACGTTCCATAGTACTTTCCTTTAAGAACTGAAGTGCACCGTGAGCAATAACGGCATCACGTTCCATCTCACCTATTCTTAAACCGCCACCAGCAGAACGACCACTTGGAGGCTGTCTATTCTTGAGTGTCATTTTACCTCTGGCTCTTGAATTTACCTTATCTTTAACCATATGTTTCAAACGTTGATAATAGGTAGGACCCATAAAGATGCTACATTCTATCTGTGTACCAAAAATACCATTATAGAGCACTTCATTTCCATATTTCTCGTAATTATATTTGTCTTCTAGTATTTGTGCGAAAGGTTCAATATCTACTTCTGTGAAGGGTGTTCCATCACTATAGAAGCCGTGATTAGCGCAAGTTTTTCCAATAACACTTTCAAGGAACTGACCGAGTGTCATACGACTAGGGAAAGCATGTGGATTAACAATAATGTCTGGAACAATACCATCCTTACTGAAAGGCATATCTTCTTCTCTTAATACCATACCTACAGTTCCCTTTTGACCGTGGCGACTTGCGAATTTATCACCCAAGGCTGGTTCACGAGTAGAAACTACACGCACTTTACACATACGTAAATTATTAGTATTCATATAGTCTGAGAATACCTTGTCTACTACTCCTGTTCCATCAGGTTTTACAACCTCGGATTCATCCATATTCTCCATTCCATTACTAGTGTATTTACTAATTAATACATCATTATCAGTAACCTGTATTCCTTCTTTAACAAAACCATTACTATCTACCTTAGTATAGTTATATTCACTCTTAACATTAACATCTTTTTCTGTTTCTTCAGGCGAGAAGAAACTACTGAAACTCTGGTCTCTTGTATCGGCAGTTTCCATAGAACTATATGTTTTAAAGTAGAAACTACGGAATAATCCACGTTCCATACTACTCTTGTTAAAAATTACAGAGTCTTCCTGGTTATATCCTGAGTAGCAGGCAATAGCTACAATAGCATTTATACCAGTAGGTAAATCATTTACCATAGTATATTTTGAAAGTCTAGTTTGAATGAGTGGTTTTTGAGGACACATAAGAACATTTGCTGTGCCATCCATACGATTTCTGTAGTTTGAAACATAAACTCCTACACTCTGTTTAGTCTGTCCTGTTCCATATACATTTCTAGGAGCTTGACTCATATTACTAAAAGGAATTGTGAAACCTAAGGCACCTAAAATGAGACAAGGGTGTAATTCACAATATTCATATTTAAAATCAGGGTCTATTTCTTTTGGAGTATTAACAATATGGCAATTTATAAGTTCATCCGTGTCTAAAAAGTCAATAATACCAGCACCACTCATTAATTTGTCTAATGAATATTCTACTACTGCTTCCTTTGTTTTATCTTTTCCACTACTTCTTGCTACAACAGTATTTACATCAGTATCATCCTCTCCAGGACAGATATAATTACAGTTGTAGTAGTCAATTGTACCTTCTTCGCGATTTACACCACTTACAAGATTATTCCATTTCAATTGGCCGCTTTTAATGGCGGTAATGAGCTCAGGTGTAGCGCGTATTTTATTGTCTTCGAGAACATACATAGGACGACAGAGACGCCCACTATCAGTTAAGAAGTGTATTTCCATCATTTGAATATTCCAAGAAATACTGGTGAAAATGTTAATTACACCATTTCTTCTGTAGAGTTTCATTAAATCTACAAATCTCGCAGGGTCTTCATGAATACCTATCCAATTACCATTAACAAATACCTTAACTTTCTTAAAAACATCAGTAGGAGGAAGACTTGAGAGTGGAACAACTCCCATTTCATAACAGAGTTTAATTACAGGTTTTGCGCTACAGCCAAAAGTAATGTGTGCTAACATAGTCATATGCTTTTTAATACCAATATTACTGCCATCAGGAGTTTCAGCCGCGCAAATAAATCCATATTGGGTGCTATGTAATTTACGTTGCCCTATCATTACATTTGTGTCTGGCGTATTGATACGGCGCAAGTGGGAAACTGCGCCTACACTACTAAGTCTATTTAATGCCTGAACTAAACCTACTTTGTTTAAAATTGTTCCTATTTTGAATGACTTCATAAAAGTTTTCTCGATTACCATAGGGTCAAACATCTTTACTAAGTTATCACCGTTGATAATATTACTATAGCTATCACCTTGGTATTGATTTGTGTTGAAACGGTATTCTGTATCTATAGCAATCTTAGAATCACGTTGGAATTGTTTATAACTTTCACGAAAGAGATTTGCTAGGAGGAAACCCGATAGGTCTACACGTTTATAGAGGAATGAATCACGGTCAGTAGGAGGTTCAATATTATGTTTTACGCAAAGTATCTTATTAATGAGATAACCGAGATAGTATGCCTTATCTACAAAGTTGTTGCCTATATGTGGGAATAAATCGGTGCGAATTACATCGAGAATGTGTGAAATAGAGTTTCCATTTGAAAGGTTAGCACAGTATTTTATAGCAGCTACTTGTGTAAAAATAGGACCTGTATCTAATACAGACTGTTGGAGGTCATCGATGAATAACTTACTTTCGCTAGTTCCTAGATTTCCTAGGATATATTCGAAAATTTCCTGATCGCTTTCAATTCCCAAAAGACGGAAAACGATAAATATTGGTATCTGTCGTTTCATCATAGGAAGTCTTACAGTCATAGGACCACAATTGTCGGATTTAATTCCCTCGCGACGTTCAAAGTTATTCTGGACGTATCTATTTACATTAACTACTGTAGTTCTTGCGAATTTGAAAGAATCATCGGGAACACTCTTAATTTGTGCTGAATATTGGACTGTATTATCCATATCGTTGCTTTTGAGAATATACAACTTATTTTCAGCCTTTCTTTCGTGTGATACAATTACTTTTTCGGCACCATCAATAATGAAATATCCACCTTGGTCGAAAGTGCACTCACCCATTTCTCTTCTTAATTTTGATGGTAAATCACGTAATATACAGGCTTTACTTTGAAGCATAATAGGGATTTTACCAATTACTACCTTTTCAAATGTTTTAGTTATTTCGCGAGGTTCTTCTTCTAAATCATCTGGGTCTCTTACTAAATATTTAATGTATACATTACAGAGGATATGAGCGGCATAAGTTAAATTCTTAAGGCGGGCTTCGTTTGGATACATTTGTTTTAACTCTGGGCGACCAGTAGTTTCACTATAAACAATAGGTTTTCCTATGAAGACTTCACTACCATCTTCACCACCGAAATACACGTGTGTTTCATATTTATATAAATCAGTTTCGGGAATAAGTTCCTTTACGTGAACTTGTGGGTTATATTGTTGGAGAATTAAGGGAATTTTATTACCGATAAAATCGTTGAAACTATCGAGGTGGTGTTTTACTAGATAGTTCTTATTGTCTCGAAAATAACTATCAATAATTGTCCATGTGTCTTTATCAAAGTCCATTAGTTTTTTATAATATCAAAATATTTTATTTTTTTAAATCTAAGACAAAGAAATACTATTAGTATAAGTATATTATGAATAAGTTATTAAAGGTAAAAGACCCCAAGCTCTTTAATATTATTAAGAAGGAGTATCAAAGGCAAAAACGTAGTTTAGAATTAATTGCTAGTGAGAATTTCACATCTGCGAGTGTAATGGAATGTTTGGGTAGTGTTCTTACTAACAAATACTCAGAGGGACAGATTGGTGCTAGGTATTATGGTGGATGCGAACATATTGATGAGGTAGAACAGTTATGTAAAGAACGAGCACTAGCTGCGTATAGTTTAAATTGTAATGAATGGCGAGTAAACGTCCAACCCTATAGTGGTTCCCCAGCCAATATGGCGGTGTATTTAGGTCTTCTTAAACCACACGACCGCATTATGGGTTTGGATTTACCTAGTGGAGGTCATTTAACACACGGTTTTTATACAGGTAAAAAGAAAATTAGTGCTACTAGTATTGTTTTCGAGAGTTTCCCATACAAAGTAAATACTGATGGATATATCGATTATGACTCATTAGAAAGAACTGCACGAGATTACAAGCCACAGATGATTATTTGTGGTGCTAGTGCTTATCCTAGAGACTTTGATTACAAGAGATTTCGCGAGATTGCCGACATTAATGGAAGTTATTTAATGTGCGATATGGCCCATATTAGTGGTTTGGTAGCTACAAGTGAAATGAATAGCCCATTTGAGTATTGTGATGTAGTAACAAGCACTACTCATAAAACACTTCGTGGTCCAAGGAGTGGCATTATTTTTTCAAAACAACACTTAAGCGAACAGATTGACTTCTCGGTTTTCCCAGGATTACAGGGAGGACCACACAATCATCAAATTGCTGGACTAGCGACACAGCTTAAAGAAGTATGTACTGATGATTTTCGCGATTACATTCGCCAGGTTAAGAGTAATGCTAGAGTGTTAGCGGGTCATCTATTATCTAATGGATACGAGCTAGTAACAGGAGGGACAGATAACCATATAGTATTGGTTAACCTTAAGAATAAGGGAATTACAGGGAGTAAAGTAGAATATATTGCTGAATTGGTAGATATTAGTATTAATAAGAATAGTGTTCCAGGAGATACTTCAGCAAGTAATCCTAGTGGTATACGTTTGGGAACTCCGGCCCTTACAACAAGAGGATTAACCGAGGATGATTTCCGTCGTGTAGGAGATTTGATTATTGAAACAGTAGAATTATCGCGATTAATTCAGGGTGAAAGTGGAAAGCGTTTAGTTGATTTTAAACGTGTAGCGAATGAAAAATATATGGGTGAAATCGAGAGACTAAAGAGTTTGGTAAATGAATTCGCTGAGCCTTTTGAATTTGTAGATTTCCCTGAATAAAATGTAAATTCATTTATTATTTCATTCATTCATGCGAAGTCTCCAATAAGTCTCAAGAATGTTTGAGTGTCGGCGCCTTCTAATTTGTAGAGTATCTGTTTGTTTTTAATAAAATGTAATGTAGGCATACAACTAATTTCGTTATTGCTAGCGAGTTCTTCACATTCATCTACATCTACCTTAACAATTGTAATATTTGGGGTTGAACCTGCTACTTTTTCGCATAGTGGACTCATAATAGTTTTACAAGGACCACACCAACTTGCTGTGTAGCATACTACTAAGAGTTTATTATCAGGTTGATTATTAAATACATTTTCATAGTCTTGGGTATCAGTTATATATCTAGTCATTTGTATTATTATTCTTAGACTAATATTTTTAACAATTTTAACGCATTCCAATTAAATTTCGAAAATAACCAGACCATTATCCAATTTTTGTAATTTACGATTTCCTATGTTTGGGCCTCTAGGTTTACTAGGTTCCGTAATTTCAATCTTAATGCTAGATTCAGGTGCTTCAGGTGGTGGATAGTCTGGTATATTTGGAAAATCGGGAGGTAAGGTGTCTTCTTCTTCTTCTTCTTCTTCTTCTTCTCCTGCTTTAGGAGATGGAGGTTCAGTCTCTACTTCGCTATCACTATAACCATCTTGTAATTCCGTGCTGGTCTTTTGTCTTACATATTTCAACCTATGGTGGTCTTCGTCCTCATAATTAAGGATTGACATAGGACGATGGTTCCGTGTTATAGGTGCCGATGATATCATACTACAACTACTCATAACATTTCCAGGTATTCCTGGTGATGATATCTCTCTTCTAGGCATGCTTGTAGCCGTCAAAAAATTATTATTGTAATCTTCAATATTCCTGGAATTTAAAAGTTTAAAGTAAAGTTCCTGGTTTGTTCTTTGTGCTGCCTTCTTTTTTGCTAATTTATCAGTATTTTTGGAGTCATATAACCTAATAAATTTATTATAATCAAACTTTCTCCATCCAAAAACATTACTTTTTTTTAATTGAGAATGGGGCATATGGTTAAAGTTTAAAATAGTATTCAACTCATTCTCTAAAAACTTCTCTCGTAAAAAGAACTTAGCGTATTTGTTTTGATAATAGAGAGATTCTTTATATGATAGGTTGTTATCAAATGACTCTTTTATGCTAATATACGATATAAGTGTCTCGTTTGTATAACTATTTGAAATAATAGCCCATTCTTCAGTATTATCACTTTTAATTACCATATTTTTCATAGTATTTTTTACTCTTTGTAGTTTATTCAAAATAAGATTATAACTCTCTAAAATATTACCAGTTCTCTCTTTGTTGTTTTCTAGTTTTAAGAACCTGTAGAGTGTCATAATAATACCTATAAATGATGTGAAAAGGATAGCAGTAATATCAATTGCTTCATTTTCGGTGTTATAATATGTTTTAATAGACTCCATTAGTGTCAAAGATGCCGAAATTAAAATAATTAAGATTTGCATCAGGTTAATAAGAAAGTTTAGATAGTCATATTTGAAAGATAAAATGGCGCGATTTTTACAACCATTTTCAATTAAAACTTTAATATCATCTATATAGTTCTTTCTAATAGAGTTGTAGTAAATAACAAGGCTCATTTCATCCTGTTCGGTCATAATTATATTCTAGTTTAGAACAGGGTTTAAGTAAACAAAAAGGGAAAAATTATTATCATTATGTATCTCATTCTTACTCGATAGTAGAGTTTTTTCCGTTGAGTATATTCCAGCATATTTTACGCATATTATCAACCCATTTACCTGGCTGTGTATTAAATTGAATATTTTTATAATTAATAGTGAAAAGGTCGCACATATTTCTATGTCTTAATAGAATAGGTTCATTAATGTCTGTTGTATTTAGGAAATCGGTAAAATAAAATGCCAGGTCGTTAGTCATTAGTATGCTTCTTTTATTACAGTAAAACCCAATTAAGTTATCGGTGTAGTCATTTCCTCTATTATAAACCTGTAGTCTATCATTATCGGATAATTCATTAGGTATATCCCAAACAATTCCAGTATTTATTTTATGGCGTTTATTGATTGCTTTAACTGCTGTGTTGGCATCTGCGAAGTTTTGCGATACACTAACAATATCGGCAATACAACCTGCTGCCAATAATTGTTTTTCTACTATTTCAGTTTTATTACCAAGAAGTAGGTGGTCAAATAACGCAAAGTTTTTTTCATTTGCCAATTTTTTAAGTAAAGTTGCTTTTTCCTGATTAAAGTCAGTAATAATACTAGAGTTATATATTAATATTGCTATACTTCCTCCAACTCTCCCTACAATATCAAGTAATTTGAAAAAGTCGGTTTCAAAATATGAGAAGCATATATTACTCTGTTTACTAATTATTTTATCGGATATTTTTAGTTTCATAGGAGTATCGAAGTGTTCTCTTATGAAAGTAATATCTCTAGTATTCTTTACTGGACTAGAATTTATAATGAATGAATATACTTCAAGGAACGTTTCACGACTTATCTTTTCATTACGATATAATACAGTTAGTAAATCATGAATAGTGAAAAGACTATGTATTTTATAGTCATTCAAATCATTTTGATGATGTAATCTTCTATCACAAATAACTAGGATGTCTTGTATTTTTAGTTTTTGTCTTATAAGTTTTGTAGCAAATTCTATAATACTCTTACCTGTGCTAATAATATCTTCAACTAATACTATAGTTTCTCCTTCTTTATATTCGCCTTCTATTAGTTTTTTCATACCATATTTCTTTGCTTCTTTGCGAACAATAAGCATAGGTTTTCCTGTAGATTGAGAAAGTAAACTAGTGAATACAATTCCACCATATGGAACTCCACAAAGTCGCGAGTATAATAGGTTAAGTGTCTTCATTCTCTCGCCGAATAAATTAACAATATCATTTACTATTTCTGGATATGATACTACTGCTTTAAAGTCGATATAGATAGGAGATACAACACGACTTTTTAATGTGAATTTTCCAAATTGAATACATCCAGTATCAAATAGATTTAAAATTAATTGTTCCATTTAATCATTAGGATTTAATTTTTTTTTAAATTATAATAATAATTAAAGTATGGAAAATAATCTAGAAGAAGCAGCAGCAGTGCAAATAAACAAATCAATTACTTCAGCTGAAAAAGCACAACCAGCAGCAGAAACACCACCAGCCAAAGCAGCAAAACCACCAGCCGAAGAAGCAGCAGCAGCAGAAACGCCAGCAGCAGCCAAAAAAGCAGCAACAGCAGCAAAAGAAGCAGCAGCAGTAGCAGCAGCAGCAGCACCACAACCAGCAGCTGAAGCACCAAAACCAGCAGAACCAGCAGCAGAAGAACCAGCAGCTGAAGCACCAGCAGCAGCAGCACCACAACCAGCAGCTGAAGCACCAAAACCAGCAGAACCAGCAGAACCAGCAGCAGAAGAACCAGCAGCAGAAGCACCAACAACAGCACCAGTAGCTGAAGAACAAGATTTACAAGCCTTAGCAAATAAATTGTTTAATGAAAAAAAATTTTTAATAGAAAAGGAAGAAGAATTATTCAAAGAAAAAAAATTATTAGAATATTCGAGAAAAGATAAACATCTAAGATTTACAAAAATTCCAAAGTCTATAGAAAACAAGATAAAAAGATTAGAAGTTGTTGTCAACGGAAAAAGGGAAGTATTTGAAAGTTCAAAATCGTCGATAACTGAAGGAATGTCAGAAGAACAAAAAAATGAACTTTTTAAACTATTACAAGATAAATTAAGGGAATTGTACTTAAAAAAGGCTATAGATGAAAATGGAATAATATCACAAAATAAAAAATCATTAAGAGAATATAAATTAAATAAAATTTCTATAGGGGAACAAATAAGGAAACTCAAAGCTAAAAACACACTTTCAGATGTTGAACGTGAAGCCTTAGAAAATTTAGAATATAAAAACAATTTTGATGAAGAACAATTCTCAATATTAAATCATTCCCTTACAGAAGCACGAGAATTGTTTTATTACTTTTTGCAGAAAGCAGATGAATACAACAAAACAACAGAACCAGTAGTAGCAAAATTGCCTATTAAAAGAGTTGAAAACTCTCAAACTGTAGCAGAACTTTACGCTGGCTTAATTTAAAGAAACTTCCCTATTTTTTTTAATTTAAATGTAAAGTAGAATGACTATACATGAATCACTCATTTCACTATTTTCCAAATGCGGTAAGTTTCGACCGTCTAAATAATAATATACTCGACAAACGTAGTGGAGTATTAGTGATTAAACTATGTAATCTTTGTAATTTTTCAGGCGTCTATAAACCTGTATTGGAAAAAACTATGATAAAAAAGAAAAGTCTTGTTAATTATAAGAAATGGTTTGGATTTCGGGAAATAAGTGGTGATACAGCCTACAATTACAAAATCCGTGTCGATATTAATTATAACAAAATACGCGAATATATACAATCTGGATATGAAATACCCCAACGCAATTTCTTATTCAAACTCCTTAGAAGGAATTTTAAATCACAAGACGAACTCATACATCAAATAGAACCTAGCAATAAATCCCTAGAAAAAGGAGAATTAATTACATACTTTAGTGATAACATAATAGAATGTGAAGGGCTCTTTTTTGATATCGAATTAGAGAGAGTGTACCTGTCGGCGAATGATATAGTTCGTAATAAACATAACATAATTGCTAAAACTAGTTTTTGGTTCTATAATTCAATCGATAATCTACACGACTTTTTCAATAATAACAAAAACTTTATACTACTTACCAGTAATATTGCTGATTATAAAAGTATTATTGATAAACATTCATTAAAAAAGATAGATACAACCAGAAACTTTTTAGTGAATGAATTAGATAAATGTAATGGCTATATTCTAAGCATAAATGATATTAGCTTTGATGAAGATATTATTAATTATGTAGAAAGAAAACGCTATGAATACTCATTTTTAAAGAGTGATGAATTGAATAAAAAGATTGTAATTCCGCAACTTCTTAACTACTCTACTGTAGTTTTAGATGATTCATGTTTGAATGAAAATATAAAACCAGAAATAATTAAAAGTTTTATAGACGCCAAACAAGTAGAA
>Ga0315331_10003708_pt1 | contig 11541 bp, 5 predicted proteins | sample M160m34915metaG_FD_203456 | JGI IMG/M metagenome (GOLD analysis project Ga0315331, IMG submission 203456) | Ammonia-oxidizing marine archaeal communities from Monterey Bay, California, United States - M1 60m 34915 | ecosystem: Environmental > Aquatic > Marine > Intertidal zone | place: USA... | reverse complement strand
TATCTTAATGCCATTAAATCATTTCGCACAATCCTGGCATCCGTTGAATAGCTTCACGTTAACTATAACGAACGTGCATAACGTTTTGCGAAACATGACGAGAAAATCACCGGAATCCAATTCTGGGATTGGTTGTAATAATACTTGGCCCAATTGACCGAATCCCTTTCATTCTTTTATTACAATGATCTGGTCGCAAAGTACAAGATCATCTTTTTTACCGCTGAAATTCTTGGGGAATTTGAGAGACACCCAAGTGTCCCATTTCTGTGTAGTATCTGTGAAATCATAGAGAGAACTGGCCTCCAGGTGCGTACTCCAGCTCCGCGAAGAAAACCATACCATACAGTTTGTTTCGCTCGGCTGTATTTTACCGAGATGATAGAGTTTGTATTTTCCAGGTTCAATATCCGATTCTTCCAAGGTTACTTTCGGACCGTGTTCCTTTCTGTCCGTTGAATAGTATCCGAAATGGAAAGGCAAATCAGGCTTATCTATCGAAGCGGCGTATCCGAAGGCAGCTTCGGAATCGCTCACTATTTTTGCAACGGTAAGCGGCCACCCTTTGTTTTTCGGGACAAGTCTTTTGATGTTGTCGGAGGAAATGCCTTGAAATTGCTCCGGCAGCGGTTTTTCCCCATATTTGATCCGCATTTCGGCACGTAACAGGAAATCCACCAGTAGCTTGCCATAAGAAGGATGTGTCGAAGGATTACCGATGCGTTTCCTGATCATAACGGGATCAGTAAAGTAATTCGGATACTTTTTAGTGCATTCCGCCCAAAGCTCGTAAACAGCCGTATCAAGCGGCTTGCGGAGCAGTTTCACTCGTTCCAGAATTTCCGGATGTTTGTCCCCGAGAGTTCTTTCCATTTCGTCGCAGAGTTTTTCCCAGCGGTACACGTTTTCAGGAGAAAGATATTTAAGTTCCTTTTCAAAATTATATCCTTCAAGAGGCATAGGGAAGGGGTTACCTTCCGTCCCGGCGTACTGAAGTTCGTCATGATACTGTTTGGCGAGTTTGGCAACGGGCCCGTACGCATGCTCCATATAATCCGTAACTTCCGTTTCGTAATCAAGAGACGGATTTTTGGCAAAACGGAAAAAAAGGTATTTGTCGAGGTTGGAAAAGTTTCTCACATCCAGGCCGGCAGGACTCTGGTCGGGTGGAAAGGTCGAATAGGTTGCGAACTCAAAGAACATACCCATCAGACCGAGTTTGGCCACTTCCTGAATATATTCAACCACTATCTTGTCTGCTGCGTAGGGAATAGACATCATATCCCCGTAAAGAGAGTAATAAGCCCAAACATACATATTTTTGCTTATTTTACTCCACTGAACCAGATCATCGTATGCCTTCTTATTGACGGGATCCTTAATGCTGCGGTTGGTTTTGAAAGATATACCCGCATAGCAAAAAAGGACATTGTCCGGGAAGCGCCTGCCGTCTTCAAGGGCGGGGGGAAACTGCGTCTGGGTCTCACGATATAGAGGCACCATGATGGTAGTTTGAGGATGCTTTGTTTTGAACTCTTCCGCCAGTTCAAAAATGTATTCAAAAAGAGCTGCGCCGGGAGTTCCGTATTTCTCTTCCAGTTGTTCGCAGTCTTTGCAGAAACAGGGCTTGCCGGGCTCATCCTTAAAACTTACGGTTATTAAAACATTGTCGGTACCGAGTACCTTCAGGTGTTTTCCGATATTCCTGGTAAATTCTTTCTTGAGTTCGGCGTTACTGAAGCACAAGTGTGCAGTATGCGGAGAACGGGCGCCCGTTTTATCCATGCCGAAAAACTCGGGGTTCGTCTCGAAATAGTTCTTGTTCTCAATGAAGGCGTATTCGGGCGACCGGGGATGCTTGCAGGGAATATAGCTGAATGCAGTATGACACAGGTTCGCCATGATCTTTTTCGGCACAATCTCTGGATAAACTCCGCCTTGCAGTAAGAAAGTCTGAGTTTTAGCCGGACCTTTGGGCTTTCTCAATATGCCACCGGTATTTCCAAGTGTCTCACCCGCGTTGATGTTCGAGTTCGGAAATCGGACGTTCTCTCCCTGAAGATAGTCGGTGAACGAGCTTTGCAGCATCCGCCAGCGAAGCGCGTAATGCAATTTACGGTTCATCGGCTTCAATGCTGTCAAAGACTGTTTTTCGATCTCCGGCCATTCCCAATAAAGCCGAAAAGAGAATTCATGGTCGAGGAAATCCATGAGGGCATAGAAATCAGCATCGTATCCTTCGCCGTATAAGAGAATATCTCTGCCGATACTGCGGACGACGTGATCCTGATCTTTCATTCCCGCATACGGTGACTCGCCGAGGAGTTTTTTTACCGGTTCGCTTACGCCGATATAAATTGCCGGTTTCGTTGCGTCGAGTTTATCCGCCGTAACGACGGGAAACTCCGCTCCCGTTTTTTGCTTGAGGAACCACGCTAGAAATCTTGCGTTCCATTCGTCTTTGCGGTTTTTATGATATTCCGACCAAACCGGCGGATGAATTTGTTCACCGGAGGAATCTTGCGTTTCATTTGTCTTTAGGATCGGGATTACAATTTGATAATCCGTCTTCGCGTCGTTGGCGATAACGAGGTCTTCGACAAACGCCGGCAGAGCGGCAAACACAGGAAGGATAGTGGTGAGGACAGTAATTAGAACCATAGCTGATTTGCATGTATTACCCATAACGTTATTCCTCTTGAAAAAGTTATTGAATTTTGATCGAGGTTCTATGCTGGCGAAGTTCATGGTTTCACCTTGGCTTCAGTATGCTCGATGGGCAGGCGCGGCTTCATAGTATCGGTGGTCTAGTGGTTACTATACTTTTGTTTGACGATCACTTAAAGGCTGGTGGTGGGCTAACGCAGACCACCAGCCTTTAAGTGATTTTCAGGTGATATTTGTCCAAATGTTATTCGGCGTGACCAATCGGCGTTGCAAAGTGGTAAAGTAAGGGCTTATTAATACGCTGCCTAATTTAAACTATTAAAATGAAGACCCCGCTTTACCTCCTGATATTTTATGTTATCGTCGTCGCGAGCGAATTCAGTGGAGGTAACGACCTTTATGCTGCTGACAATGCAGTCGATTTTCGTCGCGACGTGGCGCCGATTTTGCAGCAACGTTGTCTTACCTGCCACAACGATCGCAATCAACGCGGTGGCCTGTCATTGCATTCCGCCAAGGCGGCCGACAAGGGCGGCGATAGCGGGCAAGTGATCGTGTCAGGCAAGCCCGATTCCAGCTATCTGCTCGATCTGGTGACTCCGTCCGAAGGAACGGCTGAGATGCCGAAGGAGGCACCACCGCTGAAGGCCAAGGAAGTGGCGACGCTTCGGCGATGGATTGCGGATGGCGCCACATGGCCCGCTGATGCTCGGCTTAAACCGCCAACGCACTGGTCACTGGAAGCTCTCACTTGTCCGGTTGTGCCGACGAAAGCGAAGGTTTCGGCTGCATTTCCGAATCGTAATCCGATTGATGCATTTATTGCCGCCAGGCACCACGACGCGAACCTTACGGCGGCGCCTCAGGCGGATCGCCGCATACTCATTCGACGACTGTCTCTCGATATCACAGGCTTGCCGCCCTCAACCTCTGCCGTGGATGCCTTTGTCGCGAACGACAAACCGGAGGCCTACGAACAACTCGTGGACGACTTGCTGAAGTCGCCACACTACGGCGAACGCTGGGGGCGGTATTGGCTGGATTTGGCGCGATACGCAGACAGTGAAGGGTATCTGGGAGATGCCCTGCGGCCGCACGCATGGGTTTATCGCGAGTGGGTAATTGAGGCGATCAATCGTGATTTGCCTTTCGACCAGTTCACGGTCGAACAGATCGCGGGCGACCTGCTTGAAAAGCCGACGCTCGACCAGCGAATCGCAACGGGCTTCCACCGCAACACACTGAGGAATACCGAGGCCGGCGTGGACCTTGAGTTGTACCGCACCAAGGAGATCGTCGATCGAGTCAATACGACGGGCATGGTCTGGCTGGGGCTTACACTTGGCTGTGCGGAATGTCACGATCACAAGAACGATCCAATCAGCCAGAGCGAGTTCTATCAGTTCTACGCCTTTTTCAATAACGCCGACGAAGTTGGTGTCGGCGTGACTCGCCCGTGGGAAATCGCCGATTACGAAGCAAGCTTGCAAAGCTGGAAGCCGGCCTGGAGTGAGCTCGTTGCTGAGTTGCAGCCGTACCAGAAAGAGGATCTGACCGAGGGTCAGCAGGCGACGCTTTCCAAAGTGCTGGTTGCAAGCAACAATTCATTCGACTGGAAGATGATTCTTGACTTCTACGACACAAAAGCTGGCGGCTGGGACAAGTTGCAGATCCGAGTGGACGCTCACGCTAAGAAGAAACCGTTGCCACCCGCGACAATGGCGCGCGGATTTGCCAGACGAACGGAGGACCGCCGAGACACCTTTGTGCATGTCCGCGGCGTCTACACTCGGCACGGAGACAAAGTCCACCCTGACACGCCATCCGTCTTACCAGCTCTGAACGTGCGCAGCGAAGAACCCGATCGGCTGGATCTAGCGAAGTGGCTGTTTCACGAGAACAACCCACTGACTGCTCGCGTGGCGGTGAATCGAATCTGGCAGCACTTGTTCGGCCAGGGATTGGTTTCAACGCCGAATGACTTCGGGAGCGAGGGCGCCCAGCCGACGCATCCACAACTGCTGGATTGGCTGGCGACGGAATACCGCCAGCTTGGCTGGAGCCGGAAGGCGATGATTCGATTGATAGTCACGTCGTCGACATACCGACTTTCGTCTCGCTCGAACGCAGTCCCAACACAGACCCAGACCAGCAACCAGTTGTTGTGGCGACAGAACAGCTATCGCGTCAGTGCTGAGATCGTGCGAGATCTGCATTTGACAGTCAGCGGTTTGCTCGATCGGACGATCGGCCGCCGTGGGATTCGGCCGCCGTTGCCAGCCTTCGTGACTGAAGTGGGCCGCAGCGTTAAGTGGCCGGTCAGCCAGGGAAGCGAGCGATACCGGCGCGGCATGTACATCTTTTTCAAACGCACGGTACCGTACCCGATGCTGATGACGTTCGATACACCGGACTCGACCATGTCCTGCAGTCGTCGCGAGCGATCCAACACCCCACTGCAGGCACTTACACTGCTAAATGACCCGGTCTTCTTTGAATGTGCTCACACACTCGCGAAGCAACTGTGTGAGCAGCACGGCGACGACATCACCGCAGCAGTTGACGATCTCTTTCAGAGTTGCCTCGGCAGACGACCCGCTAGTCAGGAACGCAGCTACCTGACGGCGGCGTTTCATGATGTGCAACGCCTCGAACAAAAGGAACAGGGCAAGGACGGGTCGTCAGAACAAATAAAGGTCGCGGCCATGACGGCTGTCGCAAGAATTGTCATGAATCTTGATGAATTCATCACCCGAGACTGAGCAGAGTTCAAGATGCACCACCATCCAAGCCAATACGAATTGGAACTCGCTGCCGCGAGCAGACGACGCTTCTTGACATCGGGCGCCAGCGGTCTGGGTACACTCGCCTTGGCGTCCCTGCTCAATGACGACGGTGCGTTGGCGGACGAAGTTTCGCCGCAATTCGCGCATTTTGCGCCCACGGCCAAACGGTGTATCTACCTCTTCATGGAGGGTGGGCCAAGCCAGATGGACCTCTTTGACGAGAAGCCGAAACTCAAGGAACTCGACGGCCAGCCGATGCCCGAGTCGGTACTCAAAGAGATCAAGTTCGCGTTCATTCAAAAACAAAGCGCCCAACTGATGGGCAGCCCCCGCACATTTCGACGCTATGGCGAATGCGGTATGGCGTTATCAGATCTGCTGCCACATCTGAGCACGTGCGTTGATGACATCGCACTAGTACGTTCGATGCATGGCGACCAGTTCAACCATTTGCCGGGGCAGTTAATGATGTTGTCTGGATCTCCGTTGCAAGGTCGTCCAACCATGGGCTCCTGGCTCAACTACGGGTTGGGCAGCGAGTCGAAAGACCTCCCGAGCTACGTTGTGCTAACGACACTGGGACGCGGCCTGCCGGGCGGCGCATCCAGTTGGTCGAGCGGTTTTCTGCCGTCGCAATTTTCGGGCACTTTATTCCGCAATCAGGGAAGTCCGGTTCTCAATCTGGCGAATCCCGTTTCCATCTCACGCGATGTTCAAGCACGAAGTTTGCAGGCGATCAATGAACTGAATTTGTTGCGCCTCGACCAGACTGGAAACCAGGAAGTCGCCAGTCGGATCAAGGCGTACGAGCTTGCCTTTCGGATGCAGCATACGGCGCCAGAACTGTTGGATTTGTCCGGCGAAACGCAAGCCACACTTGATGCGTACGGAGTCGACCGGAAGGACAAACCGACCGGTACCACCGCTGGCTTTTCTGGCTCCTACGCGCGGAATTGCCTGCTGGCTCGACGAATGATCGAGCGTGGGGTTCGCTTCGTGACATTGTTCCTCTCGACGTGGGATCACCACAGTAACCTGGACAGCGGCCTGAAACGCTATACTCAAATCGCCGATCAGCCCGTCACCGCGTTACTGAAAGACTTGAAGCAACGTGGCCTGTTGGACGAAACGTTGGTCGTCTGGGGTGGCGAGTTCGGTCGCACTCCACTCGGCGAAAACCGAGTAAACTTCAAGACGGTCACGGGCCGAGACCATCATCCGCATTCCTTCAGCATGTGGCTAGCGGGAGGTGGCGTGAAAGGCGGCCAGGTTATTGGCGAGACAGACGAGATCGGCTGGGGTGTCGCGAAGGATCCCGTCCACGTGCACGACATGCACGCCACAATCCTGAGGCTCTTCGGCCTAGACCACGAGCGGTTGACATACAGATTCCAAGGCCGCGACTTCCGACTCACCGACGTATCGGGTCAGCTTGTCAGCAAGCTCTTGCCGTTTAGTTAATCCAAGGCCCCAACCGGAACAAACGGATGACGACGGCAAGACCTGGAGTGGAGGCGTAAAGATCGGCGAACGTGAGCACGTCACCTGTTCCGGCGGCGTGCAGGCGGCCGATGGGATCGTAGAACGGCTTGGAATCGAGACTTCTCTTCTATTCACCGTGAGTTCTCACACTTCTTGCTCCACAACCCATGGAGAGCGATACGTTCGGCTCAACATCGCCTGTGCTTTGTCGTTGCCGTTGATTCCTTCCCTCGCTGAGTTAATTAATAACTTTTCGCCACCAAGTCGGTAGCTAATGGTGGCGTAATGCACCAGCAGCGTGCTGATATGGCCCGACTCAATGTCGGCGTTGGGTGTTTTTCGACTACGGACGCAATCGACGAAATTCTGCTGGTGTGGTGCATCGGGAAAGCGGCCATACATCTCGTCGCGGACAACTGGATGACGATTTTGTGGACGAATATAAACCTGCCACCCTGAACCCATACGCCCCACAATCATCCTCGGCCTCTGCAACTCTGAACTCTGAAAGGAATATTTCCTTGCCCGCCGGCCGCGGTGGTGGGGACTAACCAAGCACTTCGTGTAGTGATTTGGTAAGCTGGTGGAAGTTGGCCCCCAATTTGCTTGCTCGGCGGCGGGGAGTTATCAAGCAATTGCGTTACGTTTCACGAGTGACAAGCACAATAATAAAAGCGACATCAATCGCTAGAACACACACTACAAGGACAATCATCCAACATCTCACGATCTGTATTTCACTGCCCTTGCATGCCGTTTATAATAAACCGTATTCTTTCTTAGTTCCTGAGGAGACAGGCTAATGCCTATTGGTGTCAAATCGTATTTTAATAATGAGTTAAAGAAGGGATATAGAAATTCCTGCTCGTACACTCCGGGCCTTTGCGCAAACTTCACTACGGCTGTCGCCTTATTAATACTGTTCGCGGGAACGCACCACGTTTTCGGCATCGAACCGTTTGAACAGTTTCTTACGAATCATTGTGTTCGCTGTCATGGCTCTAACAAAGAAGAGGGCGATATAAGATTCGACCAATTGTCTCGCAACTTCAAGGATGGCCTAGACACTCAACACTGGGCGGAAGCTCTAGATAAGCTCAATAGTGGCGAAATGCCCCCCGATGACGAACCACAGCCAACTCAGGACGAAATTTCCGCCTTTGTTCTAACGCTTGATGCACGAATCAAGCAGGGGCGAGCTACGCGAATGGCGGCGAGGCCAGCCGTTTCACACTATCGCCTAAGCCGAACAGAATATCAAAACACGGTTTATGACCTACTAGGAGTCCGTTATGATCCGGCGAAGCCTGGCGAATTGAATGAGGACACTTTATGGCATGGTTATGAACGCATTGGTTCACGGTTGTCCCTATCTCCATCGCATGTGGACCGTTACTACCGTGCGGCGAAAATCGTTTTAGACCGAGCCTTTTCTCAAACATCCGGCGGATCGCGTAAAGTACGCAAAACCGCCGCAGACCTTCGCTATGGAGGAGGTCAGGTGCAACAGGAAGCCCTAGACCGTTTTGGCATCAATCGCCCTCTACGTTACCTCCTATTCCCTGGTCGAGTCCAAACAGGACTTTCCCCCTCTTGGCTCGGTCCAACGGGCCCAGAGCATAGCGGACTCTACAAGCTGAGGCTTCAGTTAAGTGGTATTCGCCCACCGGGAGGCCAGCCAGCCCACCTAAGCATTGGTAAACAGACAAGCGAGGAAACTGTTGAGGGGATTATTGAATTCGACATCACCGCTCCTGAAGACGAGCCGCAAGTGTATGAATTCGAAGTATTTCTGGAGATGCCAACCCAGCTTCATTTATGCGTCGTCGCGACGGACGTAGTGGACCGTCGAGGGGGAGCCGCATTTCGAAATGCACTGACTAGCCGGGACAACTACATCTTCACCCATAGTAGCGAAACTGTTTTATTAAATCCCAATGCACCTCAAATGTTTGATGATAAAGGTAACGGTATTTTTTCAACGGTCATTCTAGATTGGATTGAATGGGAGGGCCCGATCGTGACCGATGCCGAAAGGGCGCTCCGGCAAAATGTGATTCCACCACAAGATGCGACCAAGGAACTCATCACCAAACATTTACATGATTTCGCTGCGCGCGCTTGGCGGCGTCCTGTCTCCAAGCCGGATCTGGCCAATTACCTCCAAACCTACGAAGAAGAATTGCAGGTAGGCGAGTCACCCGAAAGTGCTTTTCGGATTGCCTTGCAAGGAATCCTCACATCCAGAAACTTCATCTATTTAGTGGAGGGAGCCCCAGAAAGCCGCGGATTGCTGACTGACAATGAACTGGCTTCTCGCCTCTCTTATTTCCTGTGGAGTTCAATGCCCGACCGTGAACTTTCCAAACTAGGCAACGAGCAAAGATTGAAAGGAGAAATCTTGGGGCAAGAAATTGACAGGCTTCTTACCCACGAAAAAATTAGTCGGTTCGTCAAGGATTTTTCTAGGCAGTGGTTGCAACTGCATCGAGTAGGCATGTTTCCACCAGACAAATCGCTTTACCCCAACTATGACGATTGGCTAGAGGCCAGCCTGCGAGCAGAACCGGTTGAATATTTCCGTGAAATGCTAGAGAGCAACGCGAGCCTTGATGAGTTCATTCATTCCAACTGGACCATGGCCAATGCGCGAATAAGCGAGTTTTACGGTCTCCCCGAACCGAAAGTAGACGGATTCCAACGTGTTTTGTTGAGGCCCGAGGATCACCGTGGTGGTTTGCTGACGATGGGGGCCATACTTGGTTTGACATCCGATGGCACGAGGCACCGTCCGGTGCACCGCGGCGTTTGGCTGAGTGAAACTGTTTTTAATAATACACCGCCATCGGCGCCAGCCAATGTCGACCCCATTGAGCCTGTGCCCCCCGAGGGAAACAAGATTACCGTCCGTCAGCGTATTGAAGCTCATGCTGTTAATAACAGCTGTGCTGCGTGCCACCGTCATATCGATCCACTAGGCCTAGCGTTCGATCAGTATGACGCCATCGGGCAGTGGCGTACTCACGAACGAGTCCTTACAGGGATTGGTCCAGATCCGACTGTCGATTCCTCGGGGAGTTTACCCGACGGCCGACAATTTACAAACTCCGATCAGTTCAAACAACTGCTGCGTGATGATCGGGACAAGTTCGCCACGGCGTTCATCGAGCATCTGTGCACCTATGGACTTCGCCGCGTCCTGACGGTTGACGACCAAAATGACATTCTCACAATTGTCGAAGAGGCTAAAAAACACAATTACGGTTTACGAGACACCATCCGTGCTGTTGCTTTATCAGACTTGATGAAGAAGCGATAACGTCTCTTATCATTAAACGGCCGCTAACCCAAAATACAACTCTTTTTAAGGCAAAGCTTTATCATGGGCAATTTCCTCTCTCAATCATGGCTAATCGATCGTCGCCATGCGCTACGAGCAATGGGCACCTTTATTCCGTTACCAATGCTTGAATGTATGGTTCCGCTTAACGGGACGGAAGAAACCCCATCTCCCCGGCGCAGCGCGTTCATTTATCTGGCAAACGGCGTGCACTCGCTGAATTATCAGATCACCACTCCAGGAAAGGAGTACGGTTTCTCACGTTCGCTAAAGCCTCTAGAAAAATACCGCCATTCCATTACTCCGATTAGTGGCTTATATCACCCGGGCAGTCTGGGCCACCACCACAACTGTATCAACATTTGGCTGACTGGTGCGAAAATCGGCCCCTCCGAAAGAAATACGATTTCACTGGATCAGCAAATCGCCAAAGTTACCGGCGAACATACACGATATCGCTCGTTGGAGATTGCCCTCACCCAAGGCTCGCTTGCCTGGACGGCAGACGGAGTGCAACTTCCGGCGATGCGAAGGTGTAGCCAGATTTTCAGCTCTCTATTCGAAGAGCCAAAAGGGGGGATCGAAGCACAACGCCGAGCCCTAAGAAGAAAAGCAAGTGTTCTCGATGACAATTTGGCGGAAGTACGTCGACTCGAGAAACTGATAAGTTCAACGGACAAAGGTCGACTGGACCAATATCTAACATCGGTTCGAGAAGCGGAAATCCGCACTCGACGTGCTGACGCCTGGCTAGATACACCGCTTCCGGAAATCTCTGCTGCGGATCGCCAACGCACAAACCGGGACATTCCAAAAACTCAGGCCGGGGACTACTTCCGAACAGTATACGATTTAATGGTTCTTGCGTTCCAATCCGATGTCACGCGCGTAGCAACATTTAGCATGGGTGGAGAAGGAGATGCATTCGCCATTCCTGAAATCGGAATCACAGAATCACGCCATCAACTCAGTCACCATGGCGGTGATATGGGTTACATGGAAAAGCTAACGAATTACGACACATTTGTAATTGAGCAGTTCAGCTATTTCCTTTCTAGACTCGAGGAAACGAAAGACATCAATGGGAATTCACTACTCGGATCAACCATGTCTCTGTTCGGTAGCGGAATGTCTTATGGGCATAGCCACGGCAATGCCAATTTACCCTTAGTTTTAGCTGGGGGGTCAGAAATGGGACTGAAACACGGTAGTCACCTAGACTTCAATCAGGGGCATTTCGATGGGTACCAACTGGATACACCCGCT
>Ga0315331_10003704_pt1 | contig 11547 bp, 10 predicted proteins | sample M160m34915metaG_FD_203456 | JGI IMG/M metagenome (GOLD analysis project Ga0315331, IMG submission 203456) | Ammonia-oxidizing marine archaeal communities from Monterey Bay, California, United States - M1 60m 34915 | ecosystem: Environmental > Aquatic > Marine > Intertidal zone | place: USA... | reverse complement strand
TGCCGAAGTAGTATGCCGCCAGCGGTCGCGGATTGGCATTGATGAAGTGGATGGTCTCATCAAAATCTTTGTAGGTGCGGATCGGCAGCAAAGGACCAAAGATCTCCTCTTCCATGCACAGCGCATCGGTCTCGGGCGACACAATCAGGGTCGGCGGGATCTTACTGGTGCCAGCACTGAAATCCTCGTTGGCAGGGTTGAGCGGAACGATGCGACAGCCGCGTTGCTCGGCGTCTTCAAGATAGCCGCTCAGGCGCTTGTGGTGGCGCTCATTAATAACCGCTGTGTACTGGTTATTGTCGCGCAGGCTGGTGTACATCTGGCCCACCAGTTTGGTGGCCAGGCTGATTGCTTCCTCGAGCTGCTCTTCCGGTACCAACAGGTAGTCGGGTGCCAGGCAGATCTGGCCGGCATTTAGCGTTTTGCCGACCATAACCCGCTCAATGGCCTGCTCGAGGTCAGCAGATCGGGAAATCACCACCGGAGATTTACCGCCTAGCTCGAGTGTTACAGGCACCAGGTTCCGTGCCGCCGCGGTGAGGACATGGCGGGCGATGTTGGTTGCGCCAGTGAAGATCATGTGGTCAAAGGGCAGAGCAGAAAAAGCCTGGCCGACTTCGGGCCCGCCGGAGAAGGTGGTGACCTCACTAGGATCAAAGGCCTCGGCCACAATTTCTTCAATGACCTTAGAGGTTTCGGGCGTGAATTCTGAGGGCTTGATCATCGCCCGGTTGCCCGCGGCGAGGATGCCGGCGAGGGGTTGGAATACCATGGCCACCGGAAAATTCCAGGGAGCGACGATACCCACAACGCCCTTGGGCTGGTATTGAATATGTGAGCGCCCGCCCAGCAGTCCCAAGGGGAACGTTGAGGGTCGCTTTTCGTTCTTCATCCATTTTTTCAGGTGTTTGCGGCAGTGCTTCATCGAGCCAATCGAGGCCGCGACATCGGTCATCAGATTGATCTGATCAGGCCGGCAGACAAAATCCTTGTTAATGGCTTCGCTGATACGATCTGCGTGACGCACCAGCACGTCAATCGCGCGATTCAGGCGATCAATCCGGGTTTCTGCCGAGACGAATCCTTCCTCAATGTAGCTCTCTCGCTGAGCTTTTAATGCTTCCTGCATTTTGATTTCGGTATCGGGGCTGATTACGACCTGTTGTGGGGCATTCATCGCTTTTCTCTCCGGCAGAGGGTGGGGCGAGGAGTATACACAGTTGGAGGGTTTTTTGGAGGCTGCGGCGGTCAGCATTCTCAGGAAGTATTTTCTAACATCATAGCGTTAACGCATTGGTTTATATCGATAAAAATCGCTTATCTGCGCCGACCTGCCTGCGATGGAGCGCAATGTGGAACTCAGGCGTTGAGACGACGTTCCAGCTCGACATGGAAATGCCGTAGTCGCTGTTCCTGCTCGCCCCAGAGCTGACCCTTGAAAGCTTTGCTGCGCATGCCTTCCTGTACCGAGGGTAAAAACGCCGCATCCTGACTCAGTACGAGGCCAAGACCCGGGTCTTCGTCGATCAAAAAGTCCTCTGTCTCGGGTCGCACGGCTCCGGTGACATCGGTCCCTTCCGGAAGGCCCATCCATGCAGGGGGGCAGTAATTTGGGTCGTCCACCGGAAACAACAGCGTCATGGTGTCGTACCAGAAGCGCTCGGGGTCGGTGTCGTGAGGCATAAAGCGCATGAGGAAGATTGCTTCCGGATGACAGCCGATCTGCACATTAGGGAAGATGCCTGTCGCCCAGCTATCGGACAGCTGCCCGTCGGTAAAGCGTTCGTAACCCAGTCCGAGCCGGTCGGACCGTTCGCGCTTGGCCTGTTGGATAGCGGCTCGCACATCCGCTGCCGTGCCATCGAATTGCGCCGTATCCACGCCCGTTTCCTGCAGCATCCACTGCAGTCCCTCGTTGACCGTAGTTTGGTCCGCCTGTCGTGGGCTGGGTTGGCCTAGTGGAACAATCATTCTACTGGCGCCGTTGGGGTAACAGTCGTATTGCACATTCAGATCGCCCATCACGCCCCGGGTTTCTGGGTGGACGGCATGCAGATGATAGCTCTCGTAGAAAGCTTCTACGCCCACCTTCCAGTTGGATCCCCATTCGCTGCGCACGTGCCGCACCACTCGCATCTTGTCGATCTGGTAGTTCTCTAGGTATCCCTCGGGCAAGCCAATGGCGTCTTTGAGTGGGGGAGGGTTGTCAGACATACAGATAAAGATTAGCCCGGCATGTTCTTGACAGGCGACGGGAGAGAGGCCCGGGCGATGACAGATGACCGCCTCCTGAAAGGTCTCCTCATCGGTGATCGCGCGGAGCTCACCGCTGTTGCGAAAACTCCAACTGTGAAACGGGCACACGAATACTTTTTTGTTACCGCGTTGTTCGCTGAGGAGTCGCGCCCCCCGGTGAGGGCACACGTTATAAAATGCCTGGGTGCCTGCCTCAGTTTTAGTGACGATGATGGACTCGCTGCGCACGCGAAATAGAAAGTAGTCACCGGGTTCCTGAAGGTCAGTGCTGACCCCGGCAATGAGCCAACTCTCGCTCCATACCTTGCCCCACTCTCGTTCCATTTGTTCGGCACTGAAGTAGCCCTCTTTGGCATAGATTTCCGTGCCGTTATCAATGTTGGGCTGTTTCGCTTCGAGGCTTTCAGCAGGGGCGTCTGGGTTAATCACCGCAACAGGAATCGTCTGGCTGTTCATGGTCGTCTCTCGTGGTATCGGCTTTCCATCAGGGGTGGTCGCCCGCCAGCGCGGGGTGGAGTCGAAATACCGGTAGTGTGATCTCTTCGGACCACGCTGCAAAGTCTACGGTGACCGACAAGCCCACCGCGAGCGCTTCAGGGTCAGCCTCAATGATCTGGCTCATCATCCTGGGGCCTTCCTCGAGATCAATCAGGGCGACGATATAGGGTGCTTCAAAGTCAGCGGAAACACCGCGGCGAACGACGGTGTAGCTGGCGATGCGGCCGGCGCCGCTGGCGGTCCGCCATACCAGATCAGTACTGTGGCACTGATCGCAGTGGGTGCGGGGATAAAACAATCTGTGCCCGCAGTTTTGACAATGTTGAAGCGCCAGCTCGCCCCGCGCGCAGGCGTCATAGAAGGGCTGCTCGGTCGGTGTCGGCTGTGGTACGGGCTTCGCCATGTTTAGCTCTCTACGCCCAGAATTAGACTCGCATGACTTGACATGATGCCACCTTGGGCATGGCAGAGCGTTGTCTTGATGTCGGATAGCTGTCGCTCACCGGCGTCGCCACGCATTTGCGTGATGGCCTCCGTCAGGCCGAACATCGCCCCGGGGTTGCCGGGATGACAATACGACAGCATGCCACCGTGCGTATTGAGGGGTTTGCTGCCGCCCGGGAGCGTGATGCCGCTGGCCAGCCAGTCACCGCCCTCGCCCTTCTCGCAAAACCCCAAATCTTCAATTTGAATGAGCAGGGCTGGGGTAAAACAGTCATATAACTGCAGCAGATCCATGTCATCAGGCGTCAGACCCGACGCTGCATAGGCGGCCCGACCAGACTGCACCGCTGCCGACGTGGTGAGATCTTTGGCTTGGCTGATGTGCTCGTATGCGTGTCCCTCTCCATAACCCAACAGGGTGATCGGTTTGTGTGGCCCGTCTTTAGCGCGATCTTTTCGCGTAATGACCACCGCAGCGCCACCATCTGAAACCAGCGAACAGTCCAGCACCTTCAGTGGGTCAGCGATTGCGCGAGAGTTCAGCACGTCGTCAACGCTGATCGGGTCGCGCTTTTGGGCCTTGGGGTGCTGAGCGGCCCAGGCCCGGCAGGAGACGGCCCCTGCAGCGAACTGGGCTTCGGTGGTGCCATAGCGATCCATGTGGGCCCGGGCGATGAGCGCGTAATAAGCCGGCACGGTGGGTCCGTAGGGTTGTTCATAGTGAGGGTGACCAGAGCTCGACTGCACGACCATCGCCTGATCGCGAGTCATGAAACTGCGCAGGCTATCTGCCATGGAGACCACGATGGTGTCGGCCATACCGGCGGCGATGGCGGCGGCGGCCATATTGAGCGCCATGAAAGTGGTGCCGCCTCCGGTGTTGACCGTGACGCAGTGCCGGGGCTGCCAACCCAGGTACTCGGCCACTGCCTCAGCGTGATACATGATGGGCTCTGCAAAGGCATTGCAGGTGATCAGGCCGTCGACATCCTTCAATGTCAGCCCGGCGTCCTGCACGGCATCGAGCGTGACCTGAACGCAGAGTTCTCGGGGGCTCTTGTCCGGGACAATGCCGACGTCACTCTCGGCCATGCCGATCAGCGCGAATTCACCACCCAGTCCCATGTTAGTCACCGTCACGCGCCTTAACGGTTCAATTTGGCGGTGATCACGCCGGGTGCCAGCACGTCATCGCGATCGTTTTTTACGAACACTTCCAATTTGAGCTCGCCGCTGTCGACATCATAGGCAGTGACGGTGCCACCTGCAGTGAGGGTCTCGCCCACAAAGGCCGCGACACGATTCGAGTACTCAATACCGGTGATCATGCCGCTGTCGCCGAGCCATTCATCGACCACCTGATGCAGCCAGTCCCCGATCAGCGGCCCGGCGACCACCAGACCAGGATAGCCCTCGACCTCGGTGGCGTAGGGCATATCGAAGTGGATGCGATGGCCGTTCCATAATGAGGCGTTGTAAAGCATTTGTTGCACGACATCACAGTCGTGCCGACGCTCGGGTAGAGTCATCCCTACGCTGGGCGATGCGGTCATCGCAGAATCCTCGTGGTCTTTTCAGTGATTACCAGGTCGCCATCGTCATCTCGGACTTCCATCAGCACGTCATAGAAAATGAGGGGCCCGCTGCGACCTGCTTTCTCATAGATGTTAGTAAGCGTTCGGATGGACGTGAGCCAGTCACCCGGTTTAATCGGTTGGTGATAGGTGATATCGAGGCCCCCCGCCATGGCTTTATCCAGTGGAAACTGGGGTAACAGTGGATCAATCGACACGCCATCGGGTGACAGCTCGTCCAGCGGAACGACATCCCAAAATAAGTGCAGATGGAAGAGCGGTGGGGCGACGTCGCCATCGAGATATTTTGCCTGGCGATTGCCGGTGGCAACCGCATATTTGCGGATATCCCGTCGCGTTGCGATTTCTCGGCGAGGTTCGCTCTGCCTGCCGATATGCGACAGGACCTCCTCTGATAGCAATCCGCTCATACTTGTCGGGTCTCTTCTTGCCAATAGGGGTCACGTAGCTCGCGTTTAAGTATTTTTCCGGTGGGTGCTTTGGGCAACGCCTCGACGAAATCCACCGACTTGGGCTTTTGGTAGGAAGCGAGGTGTTGACTCGCCTCGGCAATAATCTCTTCTTCTGTGGCGTGTTGTCCGGGCTTTAACACGACCACAGCCTTTACGGCTTCACCCCAGGTGTCGTCTGGAACACCAAATACCGCCGACTCCAGGACGGCAGGATGCTGATGAATCGCCGCTTCTACCTGCGTGCTGTAGATGTTCTCGCCGCCAGAAATGATCATGTCCTTCGCGCGGTCAACGATGAAAACGTAGCCCTCTTGATCCCATGTTGCGATATCGCCGGTCCACATCCAGCCGTCGCGGAGTGTCTTTTGCGTGAGGTCAGGGCGGCGCCAGTAACCCAGCATGTTGGCTTCGGAGCGCACAACAATCTCACCCGCGCTCTGGCCATCTCTGGCGACGGGCTCGCCATCGGGATTGACGACGCGAATCTCAGAGACGAATCCTTCGCGACCGCATGAGGCGAGCCGCTCGGGATGGTCGCCGGCAATCGCACGCTGATGGTCCTCCTGTGACAAAAAGGTCATCGTCATTCCCTCGGTCTGGCCGTAACCCTGAATCATCGTGCAGGGGAAGGCCTTGAGCGCAGCCTCGACGACGGAGCGTGGCATCGGTCCGCCGCCGTATTGGAAGTTGCGGAGACTGCTGAGGTCATAGTCTTCAAACCCGTCTGCCGCCATCATCCAGTTGATCATTGTCGTGATCCCGAGAAAAGCCGAAACCCGCTCCTGCTGAATCACCTCGAGCGCGAGCTTGGCGTCAAAGTTGATCAGGACCACCGGGCAGCCGTGCGCCATGTAGTTCATTGCCAGTGCCACGGGAATGTGGAACATCTGTCCGGTCAGCATATACACATCGGTAGGGACGATCCGCTCGGCGATCGATTGGTTGAGCATGCCCATATAGAGCGAGTGATGAGAGTGCAGGGCGCCCTTGGATTCTCCGGTCGTGCCGCCGGTATAGAGAATCAATACCGGGTCATCACCAGTGACGTTAGCCGCGGCAGCAGGCTCTGCGTCACTCGCCGCGGCAATCAATGCCTCGTAATTGCATTCGGGCTCGGTGCTAAACACCAACGACTGGCTCAGCCCGGCCGCTCTCGTGAGCCGCTCTGTCAGCGCTACATACTCCTCGGATCCGATAAGGATGCTGGGCTCGCCATCATCGAGAATGCGAGCCATCTCGGGCTCACTGAGCCGCCAGTTCAGCGGCTGGGCGATCAGCCCGCAGCGCGCGCAGGCGTAAAAAATCTCCATGTACTGGATGCAGTTCTTGGACAGAATCGCGACGCGATCACCTTTCTCGAGACCCAGTGACTCGCAGAGGCCGTTGGCGAGTCTGCGGACGCGCTCATCCAGCTGGCTAAAGGTCATTCGCCGGTCGTTGGGAATATCGATCAGCGCTTCGCGTTCAGGATCAAGTAGCGCGGTTTTGGCGGGTATCTGGCCGAGATTCATGCGAGGTCTCAGTAAGCGCTGTCGAGATCAATATGGCGCCGGCTGATTTTCCATTCACCCTCGATCTGCACCACTTGGTCTCGATACACGCCGGTGGTGAGTAGCTTGGTTTCGGCGTTTTCAGTCGCGAACAGCGTCAGGTAAGAGGTCACTGACAGCGCGTCACCCGTCGTGTCGAAGAAAATATTGCTAATGACATGGCGGCGCACGTCAGTCTGAGTCGACTTAGCGCCTCGATACAGTTCCATGATGTTATCGCGGCCTTCAAAAGGTCCCACCAGGTCACCGCCTCCAATCTGCATACTCATGACGGCGTCTCCGGTGAAACTGGCGGCGAGGTCATCGAGGTGGTTTTCATCGTAGTAGTAGCCCATTCGATTCAGCAATTCGGCAATGGCTAAGCGGTCTTCGGTTGACGGCATGATTGGGGCCCTCTTAATAACGTCGTTGTTGTTGTCGGCGCGCAGCTGCGCCGCACTTGTTCGGAACAAGTCATTAGCACTTTAGGCTATCAGAGCGTTGGGAATCAACAGACGGGTGATGACCTCGATGGGCAGTCGTTGTAAAGACCATCCACCAGCCGTAAACGTGTAACATTTGGGAACACAACACAGGAAGTGGTGAAGACATGCAGGCGATTAACGGGCTCGTTGCAGGGATATTGGCTTTGGCGCTAGTGGCATGCGGTGGTGGAGGTGGGAGCAGCAGCGCACCTCCGCCGGCGCCGCCGGTAGCCGACGGTGGAGATTCAGGCGGCGATACCGCCGGCGGCACCGAAGAGGAGGATGCCTGTGGCGTTGCCGCACAGATTGATTTTGTAGAGGCGGTCACCGACAGCTGGTACCTCTGGTACGACGAGATGACTAACGTAGAAAAATCTGACTACGCGAGCGCGCAAGCCTACCTCGACGCGCGCTTGAAGCCGTTATTGGACGACGGTCGTGACAGAGGTTTTTCCTACATGACCACCATTACCGAGGACGAGACCAGCATCAGCTCCGGAGCTTACGTCGGCTTCGGTTTTCGTACCAGTTCGACCGCTACCCAAATTTTCATCATCGATGTGTTCGAGAGTGGACCGGCGTGGGCAGCAGGCGTGAGAAGAGGAATGGAATTAGTGGCTGTCGACACGGGGTCAGGGTTTGAGACCCTCGATGAGTTGAGTGCTCGCGAGGCGACTAGCGAAGAGATTTTTGGTCCGGGTGAGGTGGGCGCGGTCCGAAACTTTCGCTTTGTTCAGAATGATGCCGAGGTCGAGATTTCCATTGCCAAAGATGAGCTTGCCCCGCCAGCGTTGGCAGGAGAGCCCTTGCTCATTGAACGCGCCGGTCTCACCCCTGTGGGCTATCTCCATCTGCGCCAGTTCATCAACGCGGCCCTCACTCCGGAGGACGGTTTCTCCTCCTTGGCGGATGCCACAACGCTTTTTAAAGAGGCCAATGTGACCGACCTGATTATCGACCTTCGCTACAACGGAGGTGGGCTACTCAGCGTGGCCGACACGATGATGGATTTGTTGGCGGGCCTGACGGCAACGGGCGAACCCTCGTTCAAGATCCAGGTGAACGACCAGCATCCGGATTTTAATGACGATACGGACAACTGGGGTCTGTTTGAGGAGCGGCCCGAGACGTTCTCACCGATCCGCGTCGCTTTTATTACCTCGGGCTCGACTGCCTCCGCCAGCGAACTGGTTATCAATGGGCTGGATCCTCATCTGGAAGTTGTCATGGTGGGTGAGAATTCCTTTGGCAAGCAGGTGGGGCAGGGGAGATGGGATATGCATGACGGTGTCGAGGGCCTAGAGCGCGCGGATTGCGATGTGGCGTTGCGGCTGACGGCTTTTGAGATCGTCAATGGTGAGAACCAAGGTGGGTATCATCAGGTGGGCCTCGAGGGCACGGGCCGATTCACACTCTGCGCAGCAGAGGATGACATTTTCAATCCCTTCGGTGACCCGCAGGAGACGCTCGTTGCAACGGCGCTGGATTGGCTCGGGACCGGTGCGTGCCCCACCAGCGCGTCGGCTGGCACCCCCTCGGCAATGGCGAATCAGCGAAGTGCGCTGCCACCTTGGCTGGCTGCGGAATATATCCCCGAGCGCGTTGACGGGAACTTGAGATAGATCCCCGTCGGGACGCTTAAGCATTGGATAGCGAGCCTGAGGTGCTCAGGTCAAACAATGAGGTCACAAAAGCGATGAATGATACTGCAGGCTCGGCTGAACTTTTTGTCAATATTGTCGAGGGCCGCCGTTCCCTGCGTGAATTCAAGCCGGACCCGGTGTCGCGTCAGATTATCGAGTCGGTATTTGGTGTCGCCCAGCGGGCGCCGAGTAACTGCAATACGCAGCCCTGGTTTGTTCATATTGTCACCGGCGATACGTTGGAAGCATTGCGCACGGAATTGCCCGCCAAGTTCGCGGCGGGTGAGGTGGCGCTCGACTTTCCTTACGACGGTCAGTACCAAGGGGTCTACAAAGATCGGCAGTACGCCTCAGCCACCGCGCTTTACGATGCGCTGGGGATCGCCCGAGAGCAAAAGGCTGAGCGGAACGCCTGGTTCATGCGGAACTTCGGCTTTTTTGATGCCCCGGCCGTTGCCTTTTTCACTCTGCCAACCGGATTTGGATTGAGGGAGGCCTGCGACCTGGGAATGTTTGCGCAAACCGTAATGTTGGGGCTGACGGCCCATGGCTTGGGGTCGTGCCCTCAGACTTCGCTGGCGTTTCTTGCCAACGTGATTCGCCCGACACTAGGGCTGGGTGATCACGAGCAGCTGATGTTCGGCATGTCGTTTGGCTATCCCACTGAGGCCGCGGTGAACGACGTACGAACCGAGCGGGCAGCAATAGAGGACGTGCTCACTTTCCATTGCTGAGAGAGGTAGGTTCAGTGGTCGTGGGGAGTGTCTATCTTATCGCCCGGGGGCGGGGAGAAAGTCGGTGATGTTCAGGTTGAATCCCGACAGTGCATTGAAGTGCAGCGGCGCCGACATCAGCTGCAGATCAGTCAGGCCAAGATGGCGCAGGATCTGCGCCCCCGTGCCGATGAGACGATAGTTCTGCGGTAGAGCGGGCCGCTGCTCCGCATGCAGCAACTGGTCTAAATCCTCGAGCACGGTAGCGGGTGTCTCGGTGCCCCCCAGCAATACCACAACGCCTCTGCCCGCGCTCGCGATGTGAGCCATTGCCGCGCGATAGGACCATCCTTGCGGGCTGGTCGCGTCGAGTTGGGTGCCGAGCAGGTCGCGCAAGGTATTGACCGGCTGCACCCTAACCGGCACCGCGCCAGCCTCGGTGAGATCGCCAAGACTGACGGCGAAGTGGAGCGTGTCGTCGATCAGGTCGCGAAAAGTATGCAGCGTAAAGGGACCCCACTCTGTATGGATTGTCTCGGCACTATGTAATTCGATCGACTGCTCATGGAGCGAGCGATACTCAATCAGATCGGCAATGGTGCCCATATTCAGTTGATGCGCGTTGGCAAACACCTCGAGCTCTGGTCGGCGTGCCATGGTGCCGTCCGGGTTCATGATTTCAACAATCACAGCAGCGGGCGCCAGGCCTGCCATGCGGGCCAAATCGACGCCCGCTTCGGTGTGCCCGGCGCGCTTTAGCACGCCACCCGGTTTAGCGACCAACGGAAAGATATGTCCCGGTTGGCGGATATCCTTGGGCGTCGCCTGTTGTGACACCGCCTGACGAATGGTGTGCGAGCGCTGCGCCGCGCTGACGCCAGGCCCCATTTGCTCGGTAGCATCGATCGAGACAGTAAAGTTGGTCTCGTGCTGGGACCGGTTGTCGCGCACCATCAAGGGCAAATTCAGCTGTCGTGCCCGCTCGGGGGTAATCGGCATGCAGATGAGGCCGCAGGCCTCGGTGGCAAAGAAGTTAATGATTTCCGGAGTGACCTTCTCGGCGGCGATAATGAGGTCGCCTTCGTTCTCCCGGTCTTCATCATCCATCAGGATAACCATGCGGCCGGCACTGATGTCATCGAGGAGCGTTGGGATGTCACTGAGCATGGCGGGTTGTCGCGTTATCAGATCAGTTCGATGGCTACGGCGGTGGCTTCGCCACCCCCGATACACAGAGCGGCAACGCCGCGCTTCTTGTCATAGCGTTTAAGTGCGTGCATTAGCGTAACGATAATCCGGGAGCCGGTTGAGCCGACCGGGTGGCCCTGCGCACAGGCGCCGCCGTGAACATTGACACAGGCGGGATCCAGATCAAACGCTCGCATTGTCAGCATGGTGACCATAGCGAACGCTTCATTGATTTCCCACAGGTCAACGTCTGAGGTCGACCAGCCTGCTTTGGCCAGTACCTGCTCGGTCGCGCCAATGGGGGCTAGCGTAAACGCCTCGGGCGCAAGGCTATTGCGCGAATGAGCCACGATGCGCGCGCGGGCTGTGAGTCCATGAGTCTGCATGGCGCTCTCGCTCGCCAGAAGGAGTGCGCTGGCCCCATCTGAAATCGAACTGGAGTTGGCTGGAGTGATGGTGCCTCCTTCGGCAAACGCGGGGCGCAGCTGGGGGATTTTTTCAAGGTTCGCTTTGTGGGGCTGTTCGTCAACTGAAACCGTGTGCTCCCCCTTGCGCGTGCGAATGATGACGGGTGCGATTTCTTCACTATTAAGGCCCTCGTCGATGGCGCGCTGCGCGCGGGTCAGGCTTTCAATGGCGAATGCATCCATTTCCTCGCGGGTGAGGCTGTGCTCGTCCGCGGTCTTTTGCGCAAAGGTTCCCATCGCAGCACCGGTATAAGCATCTTCGAGGCCGTCAATGAAC
>Ga0315331_10003700_pt1 | contig 11554 bp, 7 predicted proteins | sample M160m34915metaG_FD_203456 | JGI IMG/M metagenome (GOLD analysis project Ga0315331, IMG submission 203456) | Ammonia-oxidizing marine archaeal communities from Monterey Bay, California, United States - M1 60m 34915 | ecosystem: Environmental > Aquatic > Marine > Intertidal zone | place: USA... | reverse complement strand
AATGCTGCAGATAAGAGTACAGGGAAAGATAGAACACCTAAAATAGCGGTTACAAAGAATGCCCAAATAGTAAGAGGCATCCTAAAGAAAGTCATTCCTTCAGTTCTTAAATTAATAACTGTGGTTATATAATTTAATGCCCCAAGTAATGCAGAAACAATAAACAAAGACATTGAAAATAGCCATAGAGTCATGCCCATACCAGACCCAGAAACAGCTTGAGGTAAAGCACTTAAAGGAGGATAAATAGTCCACCCACCACTAGCAGGGCCTCCTTCAACAAATATAGAAATAAACATAACTATACTTGAAAGGAAAAAGAACCAATATGATAACATATTTAAGAATCCACTAGCCATATCTCTAGCACCAATCTGGAGTGGAATGAGAAAATTACTAAAAGTACCACTCAAACCAGCTGTTAACACAAAGAATACCATAATAGTCCCATGCATAGTAATAAGAGCCAAATATACCTCTGGATCAATTTTACCTTGAGGAGTCAACCAATTCCCTATAATTGGACTTAATGCAGTAAGATCCATATCGGGAAATCCTAACTGAATTCTAAATAGGGATGACATAGCACCTCCTATTATAGCCCAAAAAATACCAGTAATAAGAAACTGTTTAGCTATCATCTTATGATCTATACTAAATATATATTTCGAAATAAAACTTTCCTCATGGTGATCATGATGGTGTTCTTCAACTTTAGTTTTTGGTTTACTTTTAATTGTTTTTGTAACTCCCATAATTAATCGTTTAATACGGCAACATCCGTAGAATTATTTTTAACAAAATTTGAGTAATAATCAGGATTTTTTTCTATCCAAGATTTTTGAGAATTCTTCCATTTAATATATTCCCATTCTTCAACAACTACTACAGTATGCTTCATAGAAAAGTGTGCTCTTCCACAAATTTTATTACATACTATTTCATAATTAAAATTTTCATTTCCAGTTTCAGCTCGCATCTCCTCTGTAGTTTTAGAAGGAACGAACCACATCTGAGTAGGCATTCCTGGAACAGCATTCATTTGTGATCTCATGTAAGGTAGGTAGACACTATGAATTACATCTCTAGCTCTAATCTTAAAAACAACAGGTTTTCCTTTGGGAATATAAATTTCTCTTGGCATAAAATCATCTAATGAAGATGAATCTGAAAAATCTATACCAACAATATTATCAACATCAATTAACTTATAATTTGAATTTCCTAATTCTTTGTCAGGACCAGGATACCTTGACGCCCAAGCAAACTGATATCCCACGACTTCAATAACTTCAGCATCTTCCGGAGGAGGTCCCATAATTTTATTCCATTTAACTAAACCCCAACCGATAAGTCCAACTAATACTACAGCAGGAATTACAGTCCAAATAATTTCTAGTTTATGGTTTTCAGGATAAAAATGAGCTTTTCTAGCTTTGTTAAATCTGTATTTATAACCAAAGTAAAACATTACAATCTGAGTTAAGATAAATACAGTAAATGTTATGGCAGTAGTTACCCAAAAAAGGACTTCAATTTCAGGTGCATGTTCAGATGCCATAGGAAGAAAATAATTATCAAATTGATCATAAGAAAACCATATGATAGCAATAAAAGAAATGATTAAGAAAATAACACCAGATAAAGCATTAAAATTATTGTTTCCGTCTTCAAATGAATCCGATATTCTTTTTTTAGCAACACTCAATATTTCAGTAGATCTAAAAAATAAGAATACTGCTGTGAGAGATAATATTAGTATTAATCCTATAACTAAATTCATAAAGCAAATTTATATACCAGGATGTAAAATTCCATCCATCAAATGATGAATTTTACAACCAAAAAATCTTTTGTTTAAATAAAAATTTCAAAATAAAAATTAAATATCATGATGTAAACTTTCATCTAACATTGGATGATTTTTAGCAACCAAAGGAAGTTTGGTTAGACCGTGTAACACAACAAATAAAAATGCAGATAAAAAGACTAAAAGTAGTCCTATTTCTAAGAAACCAAACCCTCCATTTGACTTTAAAACACCAGGTGTTATCATCAAATAAAAATCTATAAAGTGTCCAAATAAAATTACTGGACAAGCTATCTTTAAAAATCTAGTAAATCTCTTGCTTGCTCTAGTCATTAAAAATAAAAATGGAAAAAAGAAATTTAAAATAAGGTTAACTATGAAGAAAGGATAATATATGTCACTTTCAAGTCTCTCTACAAAATATATAGTTTCTTCGGGGATATTAGCATAATAAATTAATAGAAACTGAGAAAACCATATATATGTCCAAAAAACACTAAATGCAAAAACATATTTTCCTAAATCATGTAGAACACTATGATTAACAAAAGTTAGATATCCATTATCTCTCAAAATTATTATTATATAAGTAATAAGAGCAAGTGCTGAAACCCACCAACTTGCAAATACATACCACCCAAACATTGTACTAAACCAGTGAGTATCAATTGAGAGTACCCAATCCCAAGCAGCAACCGATTGTGTAAAAGCATAAAATACAACAAATACTGTAGAGATAGTAAATAATTTCTGCCATGATTCAGATCCTCCAATTTTATCTTCCCTAGCAACATGTTTTAATATTAAAGAATAAAAAAGATACCATATCCCAAGGAAAAACACCATCCTACCTAAAAAGAAAGGAAGATTTAGATATGCTTTTTTTCCATCTATAACATAATCATATCTTGGATCTGCTTTGTCATATAAATACTCGTGAGTCCAATGAAAAACGTCGTGATTAGTTATAGCAAATACTATAAGCATGATAACACTACCTGGAAGTAACCACCTCCCAATAGCTAAAGGAACACGTAAAATACCTGCTGACCATCCTGCCTGAGAAACATATTGAATAGCTACAAAAAATATAGCTGAAATAGATATTCCAAGAAAATAAACTACATTAATCCATAAATTTGAATATAACCTATGATACCAATGGAACTTAGAATGACCACCATCCGAATTATAAGTGTCTACAGCTTGAGATACTTCTTCATGACCATGTCCTGAGTTTATAACCTGATATAAACCAATTAATGATAGTACCAATCCTCCTAAAAATAAATAAAGTAGATTCTTTTTTAAGTTATTATTAAAATCAAAAATTTCTTTCATATCATTGTTTTTGAAGAGTTTGAACGTACTTTACAATTTTCCATCTGTCTTCGATAGAAATCTGAGACCCATGTCCCCACATTCTTCCTTTACCATGTGTAATAACATGAAAAATGTGCCCTTCGGATTTGTTCTTAACTGCTCTTGAATTGTATGCAGTAACTCCTTTATATACTTTTCCTACAGAACCATCACCCATGCCTTTATCACCATGACAATGAACACAAAATCTATCATATAAGATTTTAGCTTCTTTTAATACTTCTTCGCTTGATTCAATAGGGTTTTTTACAAGAGCTGCTAACTCTAAACTATCTTTTGGGATTCTATATGGTAGATAAGAACCTCTTTTTACAGTATTTTCAACAGGCTCCCTCACAGTCATTCCATATGGATTATATGGATTAGAATTATAAAATTCTCCATGACCATCTTCTGGATTTGAATCTAACCAACTTCCAATTTCTTCATCTTTTACTTGTGATAAAGGCTCATAAGGTACAGAGTGATACATATTAGGAGCATATTCTACTCCTGGATCATCTTTTCTTGCTGAACAAGAAGTAACCAGAACTAGCAATAGTATTAATTTTATAATATTTTTCATAACTCCATTAACTTATCATTAACTTCTGAGGCTCCAGTCGTATTTAAAATTGTTTTAATTTTTTTTGAATCAATTTTATTATTATCAAGTTCTATAGCCATAACATGTTTATCGTCAGTTGATCTTAAATCAAAGGTTTTTGGTACACCCCATGGTTTTAAATCACTTACAACAAAAAAAGTACCTACCATTCCAAATGCTGCAAGCAGTACGGTCATCTCAAAAGTAACAGGTATAAATACAGGTAGAGGAAGAAAATCTTTACCTCCAATGATCATTGGCCAGTCTATAGTCATCATACCTATCATCATGGTTAATGCTAAACATAGACCTAAGAATCCAAAACAAAATGCAGCGATAGATAATCTAGATCTTTTGTAACCGAGTTTATTTTCAATACCATGAACAGGAAAAGGTGAATAAACTTCATAAATGTTAATACCTTTATCTTTAACTGAGCTAATAGCATCTAGAAGAATATCTTCATCTTCATAAATTCCAACAATAAACTTTCTTCCTTTTTCGTCCATCATTTAGTTTTTAACTTTTTCACCTGTATGTTTTAAAATACTTTTTACTTCTGCCATATTTATTACTGGGAAAAATCTTGAGAATGCTAAAAAAGCGGTAAAAAATAAACCGAAAGTAAATAAGTACATTCCCACATCATATATTGTTGGATAGAACATCGCCCAGCTTGATGGTAAAAAATCTCTATGTAGAGAGGTAACTATAATAACAAATCTTTCGAACCACATACCTATATTTACAATAATCGATATTATAAATGTTGCAGCTATATTTGTTCTAATTTTTTTAAACCAGAATAATTGAGGTGAAATTACATTACATGTCATCATAGACCAATAAGCCCACCAATAAGGACCAGTAACTCTATTATAGAATGCATATTGCTCATACTCTACTCCTGAATACCAAGCCATAAATAACTCTGTTAGATAGGCTATACCAACTATTGAACCAGTTACAATAATTACAATATTCATTAATTCTAAATGTTTGACTGTTATATAGTCTTCTAATTTGTAAACCTTTCTAGTTATAATTAATAGAGTTAAGACCATAGCAAAACCAGAAAAAATAGCTCCTGCTACAAAATAAGGAGGAAAAATAGTAGTATGCCAGCCAGGAATAACTGAAGTGGCAAAATCCATAGATACTATAGTGTGGACAGATAAAACCAGAGGAGTTGCAAGACCAGCAAGTACCAATGATACTGTTTCATATCTAGACCATGTCTTTGCAGCACCATCCCATCCAAAACTCAACGCACCATAAATAACAGCAGAAATTTTTCTACCAGCTATTTTGGCTCTATCTCTTATAGTAGCAAAATCTGGAATTAATCCAATATACCAAAAAACAAGAGATACAGAAAAATAGGTTGTAATTGCAAAAACATCCCATAATAATGGGCTTGCAAAATTAACCCAAAGTGATCCATATGTATTTGGTAATGGTAAAACCCAAATTAAACCTATCCATAGTCTTCCCATATGTAGTAATGGAAACATTGCCGCGCAGATTACAGCAAATATTGTCATAGCTTCAGCAGATCTATTAATTGCCATTCTCCATCTCTGTCTAAATAGTAATAAAATAGCAGAAATTAAAGTACCAGCATGGCCAATTCCTACCCACCATACAAAATTTGTAATATCCCAAGCCCACATAACTGTCTTATTTAGCCCCCACATTCCAATACCATCCCATAAAGTTCTATAAACGGCGTATGCACCTACAACAAGAGTTATGTTTGAAATAATCATTGCAACATACCACATCCATGAAGGTTTTTCTTCAACCCTTATGCATATATCATCAGATACATCCTTAATAGTCTTTCCTCCAGTTATTAATGGTTTTCTTAACTTTGATTCTACATGCATTTTTTAAACATTTTTTTTATTTCTTACTTTTCTCAAGTACCAAACATTAGGACTTACTCTAATTTCATCAAGAACTGCATATGCTCTTTCTTCCTTCAGTTTTAAAGTAGATTTATCAATTTTTTCTACCTTTAATAACTTTCTTATATCACTATTTTTATCATTGACATCTCCGAAAGTTATAGCCCCAGTGTTACAAGCAGTACTACAAGCAGTACTAACATCACCATCCTTTAATGGTCTTTTCTCAGACCTTGCAACTAATTTACCTTGCTGGATTTTTTGAACACAAAACGAACACTTTTCCATAACTCCACGTGACCTTACTGTAACATCTGGATTTAGAACCATCTTACCTAGGTCATTATTCATGGCAATATTTTTATCAAACTGAGCATTATCGTGGTATTTAAACCAATTAAATCTTCTTACTTTATAAGGGCAGTTATTAGCACAATATCTTGTACCAATACATCTGTTATAAGTCATTTGATTTAAACCTTCAGTACTATGTGTTGTAGCGGCTACTGGACATACTGTTTCACATGGCGCATTATTACAATGCTGACACATCATTGGCTGGAAAGTAACTTCAGGATTTTCAGCAGCAATCTCAAGTCCTTGCAAATCTTCTACATCTGCATCGCTAGAATAATATCTATCTATTCTTAACCATGCCATTTCCCTTCTATTAAGTACTTCTTCTTTACCAACAACAGGAATATTATTTTCAACTTGACATGCAATAGTACATGAACCACACCCAGTACATGCATTAAGATCTACACTCATTACCCAATGATGATTAGGATAATCATGACCATTCCATAATGTTACTTCTTCTGGTTTTTTCTTACCCTGGCTTGTAGCTACTTTGAATTGATATTTTCCAGCATATACATCTTCTTTATATTCATCAAGAGTAGTTTCTTGAATTACACTTTCTCTTGCCATAATAGTCTCATGAGTTTGAGTCTGAGCAATTCTATAATCTTTGCCGGAATTTAAAACAAGAACATTATTAATTACTAATTCTTGTTTACTATTAGAAGAATCAATCAATGAATATGCATTAAATCCAATATTATCTCCAACAGGACCTGCTAATTTTCTTCCGTATCCTAAAGCTAGACCAATGGTTCCTTCTGCTTGACCTGGTTGGATAATTGAAGGAATTTCATATTCAGATCCGTTGACTGAAACTGACATTAAATTAGTTGACATCATACCTGGATCAGCATTAATATTTAATGAATTAGCGTCCTTAGGGTTAACAGATAAATAATTATCCCAACAAACTTTGGATACTGGATCTGGCATTTCTTGTAACCAAGGATTATTAGCTTGAATCCCTTCACCAACACTTGAGTTTAAGTAAATATTTATTTCAAATCCTTCATTTGAATTCAATGAATTCAAAACTGATTTCATACCAGTATAAGTACTTTCAAAGTTAACTTTAGCTTTTATATTAGGACCAGCATTTTTATTAGTGGATAAAAACTCAGCAACACCATCTCTTATTAATCTATCCCAAAATATTTGAAATGGTTCATTTGAATTGGTTAATTTTTGTTTCTTTCTCCAGTTTGACTTTAAAACCTCAAAATAATTATTTTTAGAATCTGTCCATTTTAATAAAGAATCTTGAGACTGTCTTGTATCAAAAATATTTTTAATTGTAGGCTGACTAAAACTATATGAGTTTTCAATTGGTTCAAAATCATTCCAAGACTCTAAAAAGTGAGAATCAGTAGCAATTACATTACAAAGTATGGATGTTTCATCAATTCTATCAGAAGTGGAAATTTTAAGTGGAACATTAGAGAGACTATCTTTTAAATTTGAAGAGGCGTAATGATCATATACTGGATTACAATTTAAGAAAATTACAGCACTAACTTTTTTATTATTTATATCGTTAATAAAACTCCTCATTTTAGTATCAGAGCCATTCCTAATATTATAGAAGTTATTTGTATCAATTGTGTTACCATAATTATCCAACATAATATTGATCATGTTGACTACTGATTGCACATACTTATCGTTAGAATTTGAAATAACAATTGATTTTCCTTTATTTTCAATTAGTTCATCAGCAATCTCATTTAAAATGTCATATTTAATTTGATTTCCAATCTTACCAAGAACTGATTCTTCTATATCAATAAAGTTTTTAACAAAAGAAGCTTTATTTAATTTTTTTGATATCGCATTGTATAATCCAACAATATAAAGGGGCGATAGAGAAGATTTAATTGGTATTCTATAATCAGCATTAGACCCTGTTAAAGATAAGTTAGACTCAAATGAATAGAGTCTTGACATTTCTCTATTTTCTGCATTTACTTTTCTTGTTTCGGCGAACTGTTTATTAAATAACGAACTATTATATGAATTACCTAAAAAATCATAACCAAAACTTACAATAGTCTTAGCCTTAGAAAAATCATATGCAGGAAGTTTTCTTTTATTAAAATTTTCTTTGTTAGCATCAAGCATTCCATCATAAGATACCGAATCATACTCAACATGTTTTCCATTATATTTCTTCAGAAAATCATTAATTACACCACGAGTAGAAGGACTAGAAATTGAGTTGCTAATTATGTAAGTCGATTGAGCGTTATTTAAATTTTCTTTAACAAACTTATCAATTTGAGACCAGTTTGCTTCTTTATTGTTTAGCATCGGCCCCTTCAACCTCTGCTTATCATATAAAGTTAAGATAGATGATTCGACTCTTGAGGTTGTTCCTCCACTTACTTTTGAATAAGTATTTCCATCAATTTTAATTGGTCTTCCTTCTCTTGTCTTAACAACTACACTACAATAATCACTTCCAAGGTTATACGTAGAAGCATAATAATTAGGAATAGAAACATCAAGATCTACTGGTTTATTAACATAAGGAATTGCATATTTTACCGGTGCCTCACACGCAACAGTAGAAACTGCTGCGATTCCAAATCCCATCATCTTTAAAAAGTCTCTCCTTGAATTATCTGAAGAACCATTAATTGGTAAGTGCTCAGGAAATTCGTTATGAGCATTCTTTACAAACGACGGATCATTTTTAAGTTGCTCGACCCCTTTCCAATATGTTTTATTTCCCTTACTCATAATTAATAGTGACATTTTGAACATTCAAGTCCACCAATATCTTCAACTGTCATTGGTTTCTTAGATGAACTATTATGTAATTCTACAAGTTTTTTATAATAATCATTGCCTTTTGAACTTACCTCTGTTTCTCTGTGACAATTAATACACCACCCCATAGTTAGCTCTGAATATTGATACACCACATCCATCTCCTCTATTGGGCCATGACATGTAGCACAATCTAACCCTCCAACTGCGACGTGTTGCTTATGATTAAAGTAAGCAAGATCAGGCAAATTATGAACTCTTACCCATTCGATAGGTCTATTTTCTTCGTAAGCAGATAATATTTTTTGGATCTCAGGTTTATCTGTTTCAATTGCGTTATGACAATTCATACAAATATTTACTGAAGGAATATTTGCAGATTTTGAAATATTAACTCCAGTGTGACAATAATTACAATCAATTTCATATTGACCAGCATGGATTTTATGAGAAAATGCAATAGGTTGTGTTGGTTGATAATTTTGTTGAATACCAATTGTATATAAACCATCTATACACGACTTCACAAAAATACCTATAAATAGAAAAGTAGTAATACCAACAACTCTGTTACTCTTAATAAATTGCTTAATATTAAACCCACTATCTACTATTTCTTTATCATCTTCATCGAGAAGCTTACCCTTGGACTGATTATCTTTTAGGAGCACATATTTTTTAGAAAGATTAGTAAATCTAAATAAGACAAAAATTATTACTAGGAGCAAAAAGAGATTGAGTCCTAATGATAAATAAAAATTACTTGAAGTTATAGAAGAATCAACAGGTTGACCAGCAGCATCAGAAACATCTGCTGCTACAACTTGAATTTCTCTTGTTGATTCGTCTTTAATATATGTTAATATAGCATTCAACTCTTCATCTGAAAAATCAAATGATGTCATTAATGTCTTATTATATTCGTTATAAAGATTTACAGCATATTCGTCTCCACTCTTTATAACCTTTTGTGAGTTCTTAATAAATGCATAAATCCATTCTTCAGACTGCCTTTCATGAACATCTCTCAGAGCTGGGCCTATCACTACCTCATTAATTGCATGACAAACAGTACAATTACCTTTGAATAATGATTCTCCATTTTTAACAACAGATTGATCAAATGAAGGTTGTTCATCTTGAGCATATAAATTTTGTGTAAAAGAGAGGAAAAGAGATAATAAAACTGCTCCAAAAATTTGGGAGGAAAAATGACCAAGAAAAGTCAATCGTTTAGTTAAATTAGTTTGCATTTAAGCACCAAGTTTTAAAACTCAGACAAATGTAACATCCGAAAAATTAACTTCAAAAAATTATTATAATATGTTTTAATTTAGAATTAGTCTAAATAAATGATCAGTATGAATTTGACTCTAAATCTTTCTCCTTAATTATTCTTCGTAAAATTTTTCCAACATTTGACTTAGGTAATTCGTCAGTAAATCCAATGTGTTTAGGACACTTATAATTAGTTAATTTTTCTTTACAATATGATTTAATTTCATCTTCAGTGAGAGTATCATCTTTCTTAACAATCACAGCTTTAACTGCTTCTGTAGTTTTCTTATCTGGAACACCTATAACTCCTACCTCTAAAACCTTCGGATGTGATGATATGACATGCTCTACTTCATTAGGAAAAACGTTAAATCCTGAAACTAAAACCATTTCTTTTTTTCTATCAACAATTTTAATGAAGCCATCATCATCAATTACTCCTATGTCTCCTGTATGCAACCAACTGTCTTTAATAATTTCTTTTGTATCACTTTCTCTTTGCCAATACCCTTCCATTACCTGAGGTCCATTAACACAAATTTCTCCTCTTTCACCATGAGGAACTTCTTTTCCCGCATCATCAATAAATTTCACATTAGTTTGAGGAATTGGTAATCCAATAGTACCAATCTTATTTGTTCCGTCCAATGGATTAATTGTCACAACCGGTGAAGTTTCTGTTAATCCATAACCCTCAACCAAAGGACAACCCGTAACTGATTTCCATTTATTTGCAACAATATCTTGGACAGCCATTCCACCTCCAAATGCAACTTTTAAATTACTAAAGTCCAAATTTGAAAATTTTGAGTTATTTAGCAATCCATTAAAGAGTGTATTAACGCCTGTAATAATAGAAAAATTATACTTTGATAATTCTTTAATAAAACCATCCATATCTCTTGGATTTGTAATGAGTATATTTCTTGCGCCATACTTAAACATAACTAAAGCATTGCATACTAAAGCGAAAATATGATATAGTGGTAATGCTGTGATCACTACCTCTTTCTTTTCTTCCAACATTATATCCATCCAAGATGAAACTTGAATTACATTAGATATAACATTTTTATGAGATAACATAGCACCTTTTGATACTCCTGTTGTTCCACCCGTATACTGAAGAAAAGCTATATCATTTGACTCAATCTTAACTTGATTATATGTATATGTTTTACCCTTAGATATTGCATCCTTAAAAGTATAAAAATTATCAATTGAATAGCTTGGAACCATTTTCTTAACATACTTTACAACAAAGTTCACAAGTGTACCTTTCAATACACCAAGCATATCACCCATATCAGAGATTATCACGTGTTCTATATTAGTATCTTTAATTACTTTCTCTAGGTTATAAGCAAAATTTGATAGAATAAATATTGCCTTACACCCAGAATCTTTGAATTGATGTTTCATCTCATCTGGAGTATAAAGAGGATTTGTATT